>Ga0182016_10006894_pt1 | contig 11826 bp, 12 predicted proteins | sample 712S2MmetaG_FD_120491 | JGI IMG/M metagenome (GOLD analysis project Ga0182016, IMG submission 120491) | Permafrost microbial communities from Stordalen Mire, Sweden - 712S2M metaG | ecosystem: Environmental > Terrestrial > Soil > Wetlands > Permafrost | place: Sweden: Stordalen | collected...
CCGGCGGCCTCTTCGCCACCAGCGAGGGCGACCCCATCGGCCGGCTGGTCGACCAGTGCGTCGTGATCGATCAGGAGTTGCTGAAGAGGGCGGTCGCGGCAGGGATTTTGTACAACAAGAAGGGGACCAAAGGGGTCAAGAAAGAGAATAAAAAGCCGAGACCGGATCCGGCAATTAAGGACGCGGTATCTGGAGCGGAAGAATGGGGTGAAAAAAATCTTAACGATAAGGATAGAGGAAGAAGACGATTTCATCAAATAAAACAAGATTATACAGGGTCTCGGCCGACTGATGTATTTGGAGTAAATCCAGAAACCGGGGATGTATACGATCCAGATGGTGAGATCATTGGAAATTTGGAGGATGTGAACTTATGACTCAAGAACATAAATATACGAAGGCCGTCGCTATCTATATCCGTGGCAAGGACCTGGATCCAGATGCCGTAACGAGAGCTCTCGGCGCCAATCCATCATTTTATCGCAAAAAGGGAGAGAGATGTGTCCCGTCAGCGGGCAGTCGTTCGGCTATCGTCAAAGTTGGGGTATGGCGGTTAAGTATAGAAACTGACTCAGGACCGCTTTCTGGAGATATTGAAAAATTGCTCTCGATAGTATCGGTCAATACAAATGTCATCGGCGGCATTAAAGGTGTCGAAGACCCGTTTATCGACGTATTTGTCGCGACATCCATCCATGGATATCGGGGAGGCGCACTTAGCGTTACCATCAGCAAGGAAAATGTCTCATCAATTGCAAAGACTGGACTGCCGTTTTTTATGACTATCTGTCTTACGAAGAAGTAACTTATGCTCATGTTATGCTTTATCGAGAGCAGGCACGGAATATTAAAGTGCCAATTAACCACCTGACCCGACCACCGGAGAGAGGACTTGTCGAAGTGGATGAAAATAACTACACCATCGAGGTTTCGCTATGCGTCCGTGGCGATGAATTGGACCCGGACGAGGTCACGGCGGCCTTGGGCGTCACTCCCTCTTCTTCCCAGAGGAAAGGACAGAGAGTTGTCGATCCCGCCACCCTTCGCAGGGTCACCGCCCGGACCGGAGAGTGGCGGCTCCGGGCGGACTCCGGGTCCGGTCTGGTTTCCGACCATGTGTCGGCCTTGCTGTCCCGGATCTCCGTCGATGCTTCGGGGATCGAGGGGTTGGCCAGGGTCGAGGCGGCGTTGATCGACATCGTGGTGACGGTCCCGGCCGACGAGCGGGGCGGCGGCCATTGCGAGTTCGACTTCAGCGCCGACCTGCTGGCCGCCCTGGCCCGGACCGGCCTGCCGATCCAGGTGACGGTTTGCGTGGTCGAGGAATGACCGGCGCCGCCGGCGCGGTCTGATCGGACCGCGGCGGCCTGCCGGCCTGAAGACCCAAGGGATTTCAATCCCGATCAGCCGCGGGGTCCCGATGGCCGCTGGATCGCCGGGGACGACGACAGCGACGCCCCCGGCCCCGACAGTCCGGGACCGGGTCCGGGAAACCGGTGGCGCGCCCGGGCGGTCGGGGATGACAGCGACATCGGGCGGGCCAAAAGCATCGTCGGCTATGCGGCGCGGGAACTGGAGACTTCGCTGGGCCGATTCCATCGGGTGGCGCGGCCGGACCGGGCGGCGGCGGCGCGTTATGCCCGGCTGTTCAGGACCTGGGACGCCGCCGACGATCTGGACGACCGAACCTTCCATGACCGTTACCTCGGCCCCGGGATTCCGCCGGCGGCAACCCCGTGGTTGCGCCATGCCGCCAAGATCTACCGGATCATAGAGCCGCGCCAACTTTCTCGAGCTGCTGCGCGCCGGCCACGGTGCGTATGTCCTCAACGACAAGCCCTGCGCATGCAATGGCATTCACAACCTCACGGAGGCTGACCTCTCGCTTCCGGCCACCGCGCCTGGCCGGAGGAATTAAGCGGTTCGATCAGAGCCCCCTCCGCATCCGCCATGTCACTCGGATACCGAAGCCCCTTACGATCGTAATACTTGCTATTCTCAGGCACCCACTCAACCATTCTCCTGCTGCGGACCCACCCATGGAATCGCAAGCGATTCCAATGACGCAATATCTTTCCGGACGGCCTCTCAGGGAAGCCGGATCCTGGCGGTTCCGCGTTCACTCATACCGGCGAGCGTAAAGAATGACACGAAGGGGAGCTTGCGCCCCTTAGACCTTGATCAGGCCGAGGCCAAAGGTGTAGCTTCGCCCCGGTCGCCGAGAATGAGCCTTTGGGCGTCAGATCGTGCAGGTTACAACGTTAGATTGGTCGACTTACGGTCTCAAATGGTTGTGCGAACAATTGGAGAGTCTTGCATAACGCCCGGCCCGGTGGCTCCATCGGAGAAATGCCGCTGTCTTGGAGATTCGATGCGTCGTTACTTACGTCAGATGGGCTTTGCGGACGGTCTTGCGAATCAACGAGCCGGGCGGACGAATGGCTTGATGAAATCGGTAGGATCATCGATCTGGCGGTTCCGGCGGTCGCTGGAACGGCGTGAGCTGTCCGACGCGCTGTTCGCCGAAATCGACGGGCAACCGGGTGCGCGCGGTTCGATCGTCCACAATGGCACCCTGATCGACGTCACCATCGTCAAGGCGGCGGTCAGGCCGTCGTCCTTCGAGTGGACCATAAAGAACGACGATAACCACTTCGGCTACAAGGCCCGGATCGGTTTCGATCGGGACTCTGGTTTGATTCGGGATGCCATCCTGACCAGTACGGACCTGCACGGCAGCATGGCTGGGTCGCGCCTCGCACAGAGCTGCGACGGGGAAGCCAATGCCGACGCCGCGTGTGACAGCGCGAAATTCCGTGACGTTCGCAAGGCGCGCAGCCGCGAATCCCGGATAGCCGGCAGCAGTGGTTCGGCAAGGGTGCATCCCCCATCCGCTCCGCCGTCGGGCGCGGCTGCGCCACGATGACGCGATATTGCGGCTATCAGCGGGTCCGCTACATCGGCTTGGCCCGCAACCGTTGTCGTCTCAACCTGATGTGCGCCGCGATCAACCGGTGCCACGCGGCTGTTCTGGCCGCATAACCGGGGGAGTTTGTCGGTGATCGGAATTTCGGGGAAGAATGCCCTGACGTAAGGATGATATCCAGACGATGGGGCCGGCAGCCCGATTTTGATCGGGTCTCCGGTCGATACAGGAAATGGGCCGCCACGGGAAGCTCGAAATGGGAGAGAATTTAGCAATGGCAACAGCATATCCAATCTGCCTTACCGTAGTTTTCATGGGAGATTCCATAACCTTTGGGCAGTATGTCAGTTCTTCGCTTCGTTGGAGTGATTTGATCGCAGATAAGGTCAATGTTTGCTACTTGGATACTCCGATCAATTTCATGTTTGCGAATCGCGGTGTCTCTGGAGAGACCACGCGGCAAGGGTTGGAGCGCTACCCGTCCGATGTCCAGGCGCTTTGTCCGGATATCATGACTTTGCAATTCGGCCTGAATGATTGCAATTGCTGGGTAACCGACCGCGGCCTCCCGAGGGTTTCGATGGCAGGTTACCGGGCCAATTTGGTTGAGATGATTGTGCGTGCGCGTTATTTCTCCGTCAAGCACCTGATCTTGCTCACCAGCCACCAGACTCTTCGGCATAAAATCCTGCCGTCTGGAGAAAGTTTGGAGACACAGCGTATTCATTACAACCAAATTGTCCGTGACGTCGCCCAGGAAACTGGTGTCACGCTCTGTGACATCGAAGCCGAGTTTTTGAAATATTCACACAAGGAGCTTGCGTCTCTTCTTTTGCCTTATCCGGATGTGCTGCACTTGAGTCCGCTGGGGCACGAAGTGTATGCTAATGTCGTTGGGCCATTTATCAATCGCGCCATCGCCGATATTGCCAAATCTTCGGAGCATCGCCATGACCAAGTCTGAAACGGACATCCATTGGAACAATCGGGCTATCGCAGAGAAAAATCCCGAAAAAGTCAATATCGGCGATACGGTTCAACGCGAGGTAGAATTTAGTTTTATTCGGAAGCACCTGGATACAACCGCCAGGGTGCTTGAGGTCGGTTGCGGCAATGGCTTTCTGACCAGTCGCCTTCGAAACCTTGTTGGTTTCGTCGATGCCTTTGACTATGCTGAGAACATGGTGCTACAGGCACGCCGCTTGGTTGGCGAAGAAAATAACAGATTTTTCCATGATAACGTGCTTGAGCCCAAGAATTTACAGGGGCCATACGACATTATCCTTTGTGTACGTGTCCTGATTAATCTGAAAAATTTGGCGGAGCAGCGACGTGCTCTCGCAAATATGGCTCGGGCACTTCGCCCTGGTGGAAAGTTGATCTTGCTGGAGGGTTTTAACAACGGATTCAGTGCGCTCACCGATTTGCGGGGTCGCCTTGGGTTACCCCCTCTTACCCCCGCACCGATCAATTTTTATAGTAGCTATGATGAGTTTCTGCCCTCAGTGCGGGAATTATTTGACATCGACGAAGAATTTCATACCGGTATGTTTGATTTTCTTACTCGGGTGGTTTACCCACTGCTCGTGGGGCCGGATGCTGTTGCCGAGGCTGGTGACTTCCATCATCGTATCGCATCCTTGGCGCAGACGTTTAATCCCGATTCCTTGCGGCCCATGGCTCGTCTCATAGGCTTGGCCCTCATTCACCGGACTTGACGCTCATGACGAACTCATCTTTGCCAGTTGCCGAGCACGGAACGACATCGGGTCGGCCCCTGTCAGTTTTGCTGCTTTGCGACTTCGGCAAGCGTACGCCAGGAGCGGTCGTCGACCACATTAGTGCTATAAAACAGTTGTCGAAAAACAACATATATGTATTAAATGAGCGAGGGGACTTTCCAGAGGATTTGGAAGTTGGACGCTTTGATGCTATGATCATCCATTATTCCTTAGTCGCTTGTAGTGATGATTTCGTTTCCGAGGAGAAGCGAAATGTTATTAGGGATTTCAAGGGTTATAAGGCGGTCTTCATTCAAGACGACTATCGCTTCATCAATAAGACGGTCAATGCGCTGGCGTTTATGAAGATCAATGCGTTGCTCACTCTCGCCGACAGTCGGTGCATGGAGCAAATCTATCCGTCGGCGAAACTCCCCGGGGTGCGCAAGGAAACTGTTTTGACGGGCTATGTCCCCGAACATTTGGTGAAACTGGAGGTTCCCGCCTTCCTCGATCGTCCGATTGATGTTGGGTACAGAGCCCGCAAACTTCCAGCATGGCTGGGAAGCCATACCCTTCAAAAATGGCAGATCGGTGAGAAGTTTTCGGACGATGCAAATCGCTATAATCTCTCGGTGGATATTAGCTGTCGCGAAGAAGACCGAATTTATGGGCAGGATTGGATTCGATTTATTTGCAACTGCAAAGCGGTGCTGGGCACCGAATCTGGCGTCAGTCTTGCTGATTATGCCGGAGAAATCCAGAAGAACGTAGAGGAGCACTTAATTAAATATCCCGGAGCATCGTTTGATGTTCTCAAGAACCTATATTTTTCAGATCAAGACGGTAATATCGATTTTTCGGTTATTTCACCTCGCTGTTTTGAGGCGGCATCTCTTCGCACTCTTATGATTTTGTACGAGGGATACTATTCGGGAAGACTCCTTCCATGGCGTCATTATGTGCCGCTGAAGAAGGATCATTCGAATATGGCCGAGGTGGTATCTGTTTTGCGAGATCCGGTGCGCGCTCAGGAAATCATTAATTCCGCGTACAGCGAAGTTGCGCTTAATCAAATCAACACCTATGGGGCGATGGTTGAAATTGTCGACAGGGTGTTTGACGAAGAAATCAAGATCGAGATGCTGTCCACCCGGCCGCCATATGATGATATTAGGTTCGAAATTGCTCAAATTGAAGATTCTATGCTGCCAAGAAAAGTTAAAAAGGCAATAGTTGAACAACTTGAAGCAAAAATTAAGCGTTTTATTACGAGTTTTATTCCATCATGGCTTAAACCAGCGGCGCGCGCTATTTACCAAAGGGGATTGTGGCCGATTTATGCGAAAATTAGATATTTCATATTAAGAAATGTGGGGATAGCTCGTTGATATTGCAAATTGGTGGATGCCGTCCCTGAAATATCGTTTATAGCGAGGTAGGTGGCAAACCCAAGCTTTTGGGTTCGGTTGGGATGTCTCAACAGAGTTATAAATCGAAAGGGTGCTTTATTTTCGGATTTGGACGACTCGTCATGTGCGGCCATTGCCCCGTAGACTATGGCCTTAAAGTTGTGGATTAGAGCGTCTGGGTCGGGCATGTGAATGAACCGGCGGCGTTTGGTTTCGGTTTCAGCTTCTTCCTTGGGGTCTGTTGCCGACCTGAAGTTGTAGCTGGCGGGTTCCCCTTGATACCGGCGAGCGGAAAGGGGCAGAGAGCGGAGATCGCCGCGGGGGGAGAGAGCCTCGTTCGGAGACGATCAACGGTTGCCCGGCGGGCTCTCGTACATGGGCGATATGCGCCAGGATGCGACACAGGCATTGAAAGGAAACAATTTCGTGGGCGCTCCGCCCACACCCGCAAAGCGCCAGTCGGCCCTTTGCGGGTGCCGGGGAGAGCCCTGCAAAATCAAGACAAGCGCGCTATTTACGCTCGCTGACACGAGGGCCGGGGTCACTGGCCGTTGATCGCACCCCGATCCAGGCCCTCGATCCCCACCGCCCGCCAGCGTTGAACCACCAGACCAATCGCCGCCAGCGCCTCGATCAGCACCGGCAACACCACCAGTTCCGGCGGCCCCGCCGCCGACGGCACCAGAACCGCCATCAGACCGTCGAGTCGGGCCGAACTCAGGATCACCGGCAACAGGAAATACGCGGTCATCAGATAGACCGCGATGGCCAGATTGCCGCCGCCGAACCGGCTGTAAAGCACCAGATAATAGAACAGCGCGAGGTCTCGGAGCGTGAACAACAGAATGGCGAGGACCAGAGCCAGCGGTCCCAGCGGCAGCGGCGCCGTTGGTGCCTTGAGGCCGACGATATTGACCATGGTCAGCAGCCCCAGCACCACCGCGATGACCAGCGCCGCGAACCACGCCGGCGACAGCGGCTCCCCCTGGCGGATGCGCCCGCGCCGCAGCAGCATCAGCCATTGTCGCAACCGGACCAGGCTCTTGGGCTCGACCAGGGCGCAGGCGTAGGTCAGACCGACCGCGGCACAAAACCCGATAAACAGTCGGGTTACCGCCGGTGTCGGCATTCCCAACGTACCGGCCAGGGGTTGCAGCTGATCGAAGCCCGCGATGAACGAGACGCCGAACACCACGAACAGCAGCCAGGTCAGCGATCCGCTGGAATACTGCAAAGCCGTCCGCAACATCTGGTAGGCGCCAAGCACCGTCCAGCCGACAAAAGCAATCTGAAACACGGTGACGAAAACGTCGAAGGGAATGATGAATCCGTACCAGTGGACCGTCTGCGGCCGGTTGAAAAGCGTGAAGAACAGGAACGGCATGATCACCAGGACACTCACGGTCTGGGCGATGGTGACCTGAAAGCGCAGGCTGACCGGTTCCCCACGGATCAGCACCATGCTCAACAACAGCGCCAGCGCCTGTGCCTCGAGACCGGCCAGCAGCAGCCGGACCAACAGGGTGAAATCACTGTGCGGACTGAAGAGGAAGGCGCCCACGCACCAGGCGCAGCCGTACCACATGAAAGCGGTGCTGCCGAGCAGCTTGCCCCAGGTCATTTCCCAGGGTCCGAGCGCCGACATGCGCTGGCTGTCCCAGGTATGGCCGATCACCTCGGCCAGCACCGCTTCGGCCGCCAATCGGCTGCCCCAGACGATCAACAGCAGGGTAATCAGCAACTGCGCCGCCCCGGCAAACGACAGGCTGCCGCCGGCCAGCCAGGCCGCGAAAAACACCAGCACGAGCACCGCCGGCATCGCCACCAACCGATGCGATGGCAACTCCAGCCAGAGATTGCGCTGGAACTCGGGATTCATCGCTTCATTCCCCGCATTTTCTCACTGTAGACCGATTGCATCGACCGCTGTTCCTCTTGCAGGGTGGCCACTTGCAGTCCCGACTGGATCAGCGAGCGCAGCAGTTGCGCCTGGGCAAAGGTGTCACCGGTAAAGTCGAAGCGTGCCGAAGCCCCATCCAGGTCGAGACCGCCAACCTGGGGATCCGCAGCCAGACACTGGCGCAACCCCGAAGACGGCTGGACCAGCGTCACCCGCAGCCGGCGCGGGCGGCCGACCGGCGCCCGGGTCGGACAGTGCTCCACCACCCGACCGTTGCGCAGAATCATCATGTGGCTGGTGTAGTCTTCGAGCTCCGCCAGAATGTGAGACGAGACCACCAGGGTCATGCCTTCGGCGCCCAGCGCCCGCAGCAGGTCCGACAGGTTGGCCCGCGCTTCGGGATCGAGGCCCGAGGCCGGCTCATCCAGCAGCAGCACCTTGGGCCGGTGCAGCATCGCCTGGGCGATGGCCAGCCGCTGGCGCAATCCGCGGGACAGGGCGCCGACCTTGTCGTTGAGGCGGTCGGCGATCCCCAGACGGTTAACCGAATCCTGAATACGTCGCTGGCGGTCACGGGTGGCAATGCCGTAGGCGGCGGCCTGGTAGGCGAGACTCTGGCGCACCGTCAGGGCGTCATAGAGCCCGAGATCATCCTGGAGCAGACCCAACCGCCGATGCACCTCCCGCGGGGCGTCGCTCACGTCGATCCGATCGACCGTGATGCTCCCGGAATACAGCGTATCAAGACCGGCGACGCAGCGCAGCAGGGTGGTCTTGCCGGCACCGTTGGGTCCAACCAGACCGGTGATGGTCCCGGCCTTGATCTCGAACGACAGCCCGCGCAAGGCGCGTTTGGTCGGATAATCGAAGATGAGGTTGCGAACGACGATCAAGAGCCTTCTCGCTTCAGCCTGGTTTCGCGACCGAAACGCCGGGCTCTCGACGGTCGTGGCTCGGCGCAACACGATACCTTGAAAAATACACGGACATCCCGGCCCGACAACCCGGACCGCGTCCGGCAACCATCGGACGCCCGCGTCCCGCCGGCCGCCCCGCCGCCACGGGTCCGCCGGAGCGTGAACCATACCGCCCCGCCCGCAGCAGTGCAACGCTGGTGATGCCCGGGGCCAGAGCAATCGGGTGAAAGGGCGTGGTGAGCCTCAGCAAGGACCGACCGCCCTTGGAATCCCGGACCAGATGCGGGCGGTCCCGGGGCCGCGGCGGATTGGCCGGTTCCGGCACCTCGCCGTCATTTCCGGCCGGCGACGTGGCGAAGGGCGGCGGCCACGCTCCGGGCGTCATCCAGGGCATCATGCTCGCGGTGATTCAGGGACAGCCCGATCAACCGCGGCAGGGCGCCGCTGTCGGCCACCGCCACCGGCACCCCCAGGGCCTCGGCCAGCGGCCGGCGAACATCGATGAAGCGCCCGGCCGGAATCGGACACGGCACCGCCGCCAGTTCACAGTTCTCGGCAACCACCAGCCCGTCGCTGCCGTTGCTCAGCACCACCACGGCTTCGTCCCCGACGAACGCCGCAAAGTCCTGGAGCACATCGGGATACCGCCCGCCCTCGGCCTCCAGCCGCTGCTGGGTGATACCGGTCAGGGCGATGAAATAATCGCTCAGCCGGGGATTGCGGACCGGCCGGACCAGCCGGTTGAACCAGCCCCGTTCGCCAAGGTCCGGCCCCAGCCTGACCGCCCCGATCTGCACGATCTCGCGGAACTCTCCCGGGCGGCTCCAGCCGGCGGCGTGCGAGCCCTCCCACGCGGTGAATTCCAGATCCAACACCACCACCGGGGCCGATAACGCCCTCAGCATCGAGACCACGCTCTCCATCCCTTCCCCCGGATCGAACCCTGCCGGGACGGACGATACCGGAACTCCCCCGCCGCCAACAGGCCGGAGCGACCGGCCCGCAGGCGCAGGACCAAAGGCGCCGTCGATGGCCTGAGCATCGCCGGCGCGCCCGGCCGCCTCTCGTGCCTCGCCGCCGGGTGTGTTAGGATCCCTTTTTCCTGTCGCCGGTTTCGCCCGATCTCCGGTCGGACCGGACCTTGCCCAGCCCCTCCTGACCGCGAGCCGATGCGCATCCTCCCTCCGAATCCGATTCCGGTGGCGCCGATTCCGGTGGCGCCCATTCTCGCGGCCGCGCTGCTGGCGGCCTTGCTGCTGGTCGTGTCCGACCGGCCCGTGGCGGCCCAAACCCGGCAACTGACCGACGACCAGCTCCAAGCCATCGATTACCATTACAAGATGGATCAGTATTTCGTCGGCGGCTGTCTGACCGGGGCCACCTTTGGCGCCGTCACCGGCCTGATGACGCTCTCCGGGGTTTCCGTGATCGCCGCGGTTCCCTACATTTCCACCGGGTGCTCGGTGGGTTTTCTGATCGGTGGCGCCGTGATGGTGGTCGGGGATTTCGTCGCGACTCACAGCCCGTTTCGAGGCGACGGCGACCCGCCGCCGGCTCCGCCCGCGCGCTGAGGCCACCCGGCCTGCCCCCTTCCCGGAGAATCCCGTCCCGTCATGACCCTGGCCCTGACCGCCGCGAGCGTCCTTGCGCTCTTCGTCTGGCTTTATCTGCTGCTGTTCCATGGCGGCTTCTGGCGATGCGACCAGCGACTCGATACCGGCCCGGACCCGGAGCCGGCCGTCTGGCCCGCGGTGGTGGCGGTGGTGCCGGCACGCAACGAAGAGGCGGTGATCGGGACCAGCCTCGCCTCGCTGCTGGTCCAGGACTATCCCGGCCGCTTCGAGGTGGTGCTGGTGGACGACTCCAGCGAGGACGCCACCCGCGCCGTGGCGCTGGGGCTGGCCGACCCCACCGGCCGCCTGACTGTCGCCCCGGCCCGGCCGCTGCCCGTGGGCTGGTCGGGCAAGCTGTGGGCGGTGTCCGAGGGGACCGCGCGGGCCGCGGCGATCAACCCGCAGGCACGTTACCTGTGGCTCACCGATGCCGACATCGGTCACGATCCCGGCAGCCTGCGCCGGTTGGTGGCAAAGGCGGAAGCCGACCGGCTGGACCTGGTGTCGCTGATGGTGCTGCTCGATCACCACGGCTTCTGGGCCGGACTGCTGATCCCGGCGTTCGTCTTTTTCTTCCAGAAGCTCTACCCGTTTCCCTGGGTCAACGATCACGCCCACCCCATGGCTGCGGCGGCCGGCGGCTGCATCCTGGTCCGCCGGAACGCCCTGGAGGCCGTCGGCGGCATCGCGCGCATCCGCGGCGCCCTGATCGACGATTGCACCCTGGGCGCGGTGATCAAGGCCGGATCGGGGGGGCGGCGCGGTCGGCTCTGGCTTGGCCTGACCACCCGACTGGTCAGCCTGCGCCCGTACCGCCGCTTTGGCGAAATCTGGGACATGGTGGTCCGCAGCGCCTATACCCAGCTCAACCATTCGCCCTGGCTGCTGCTGGGCACCGTGCTCGGCATGATCCTGACCTATCTGGTGGCGCCGGTCGCCATTCTTACCTGGCCGCTCCACCACCTGGCCGTGCCCACCCTCGCCGGCCTCGCCACCGGATCGCTGATGGTCGTCGCCTGCCGGCCAACCTTGCAGCTTTATCGCAAGCCGCCGGCGGCTGCACTGTTGCTGCCCATGGTCGGACTTCTGTATAGCTTGATGACTGTCGCTTCGGCGGTACGAAGCTGGCGCGGCCGGGGCGGACAGTGGAAGGGGCGCGTCACCCAGGCCAACCTGGACGGCGGCGTCACGGTACCGCTGGCAGGGAGGCCGGTCGATTGACGGCAACCGTTGAAACCCCGTCGGGGAAGACGGCAAAGGACGAGAACTTCCCGGTCGGCTCCTGGCTGCTGCCCCGCGCCCTGCGGCCTCACGTCGCCGCGTTCTATGCCTTTGCC
>Ga0182016_10006896_pt1 | contig 11824 bp, 14 predicted proteins | sample 712S2MmetaG_FD_120491 | JGI IMG/M metagenome (GOLD analysis project Ga0182016, IMG submission 120491) | Permafrost microbial communities from Stordalen Mire, Sweden - 712S2M metaG | ecosystem: Environmental > Terrestrial > Soil > Wetlands > Permafrost | place: Sweden: Stordalen | collected...
GACTAGCACGGCCACGACCGCTGCTAACTGTACCGATACGCCCCCTCCAACGACCCTGGCTCGAACTCCACCGGCTACCGCCTATATTCCTCCTAGCGCACCAAAAACACTGCAGATAACCGACCTAGTTAAGGGTAAGGGTGCGGCCGCCGCGAGTGGGAGCTGTCTAATAGTAAAGTACTATGGGACATTAGCTACTACTGGCATCGTCTTTGATGAAAACTTCACTACTACACAGGGGTTTGAGTTTCAGCTAGGCGAGAACCAGGTGATACCCGGCTGGGATCAAGGCCTGGTTGGCATGAAGGTTGGTGGTACTCGTCGGCTAGTAATACCCTCTGCCTTAGCTTACGGAACCCAGTCTCCAAGTGCAGCCATTCCGGCAAACTCGAATTTGGTGTTTGTGGTCTATCTAGAGACGATAAAATAATCCACACCCACTGCCACTGTTAGATGGATAAATGTATACAAAAACACAATATATAGGGTATTGACGTATGGGCATAACACTATTTATAATGAGGTAAGTTTGAAAATATAAAATAATAAAACGAAAAACGCTGGAGGGCATTATGGTTAAAAATATTACAATCTTTACCACTAATACCTGTGCTTACTGTGGCATGGTAAAAAAGTGGCTTGGAGCTAAAGGACACACCTGGGATGAGGTTAATCTTGATGAACACCCCGAACAACAGGCTGAAGCCATGAGAATTAGTGGTGCCATGACCGTTCCAGTAACCGTCGTTACCAAGCACGATGATACCCAAGAGGTCATTATTGGTTTTAATTTGGCGAAATTAGCTCCAGCCGTCAGTTAATACTGCTACAATATAGACTTATAAATGAGTGATACAGATATACCTAAACACGATGTAATTATGATTGGCGCAGGACCTGCGTCTCTGTCAGCAGCTATTTATACAACTCGCGAAAATATAGACACTGTGCTTTTTGAACGTGGCGTTCCCGGAGGACTCGCGGCAATAACCGACTGGGTTGATAATTACCCTGGTTTCCCCGAAGGCATAGCCGGACTAACTCTAGCCGATAACTTGCAAAAACAAGCTGAACGCTTTGGGGCAACTATCGAATACGGTGAAGTGACCAAGATTACTGATGAGGGTGAATATAAGCGGCTTGAAACCAGTAGTGGCCCAATGCTAGCGAGGGCCGTACTAATTGCCACTGGCAGTGATTATAAGAAGATAGGTATCCCAGGCGAAAAAGAATACTATGCCCGCGGCGTCCACTACTGTGCCACCTGCGACGGCCCATTTTATAGGGATAAAAAACTAGTTGTTATTGGTGGCGGCAATTCAGCTGTTCAAGAAGCGATTTTTCTCACAAAATTTGCTAGCCACATAGATCTTTTGGTTCGTTCTAAGATTAAAGCCAGCGAGATTCTACAAGATGATCTTAAGAAAATCGTTGAAAGTGGCAAAATAACTGTCCACCTAGGGGTGGCACCGCTCGAGATTGTAGCTGGTGAAGACAGGCTAGTTAATAAAGTCATTGCGCAGAGGGGTGAAGAGAAAATCGACTTTGATACCGACGGCGTCTTTATATTTATTGGTTTGCTGCCCAACTCACAGTTTTTAGTAAATAGCCCAATAGAACTCGATAAAATTGGCTTTGTTATAACTGACGAACATCTACAGACTGCCATGCCCGGTGTCTTTGCGGCCGGCGATGTCCGTAGCGGCGCAACAATGCAGATAGCTAGCGCTAGCGGTGAAGGGGCCACCTCAGCCCTGATGATCCGCGAATATCTCGAAGGCCCTAAACAGTAAATATTTTTTGATTATGCTTGCAACAGAAAATTAATATTGGGATAATAATCATAACTTTACTTTAAGGAGTGATTATGGCAACGTACAGCCCGACAAATACACCCGAACAAAATCTTTCCTTGTTAGCCAATAATCCATACCCGGGAAGACTTCTGGTGGTCGGGTTTGCCGGTGAAGCAGCCGTTCTTGCCTATGCAGTGCAGGGTCGCAGCGAAGGTTCTCGTAACAGAAGACTCATCGTTCAGGACAACATAGCCGGCACTGAGATAGCCGACACATCACTACCGGTTGGCGACCCCGAACTCACAATTTATGATGCAATGCGTAGAGTTTATGACGTCGAAATTGTATCTAATGGCAATCAAACAGATAGAGTAGTTCGCTATTTACGCAGTGGTAAAACGATTGCCCAAGCCCTAGAAGCGACTGACCATGAACCAGACAAACCTAACTTCACTCCTAGAATTACTGGCTTTATCGACGGTGATCCAGATGACGGCGAACCGTTTATTGGTATATCCGTAATCAGTAAAAATCCTAAAGGCGAGGGCTCCCTACGTCGGCTTTACACCAGCCAATCAAAACTGGAGCATGCAATAGGGCTTGACCCCGATGGAGCTAATGTGGGGTGGTCTGTACACACTTATCAGGGTGAGGGAGATCCGCTACCTTCATTCGACGAGCCCCCTTTCAAAATACCCGTATACGCAGAAGCAAAGGATATGGCTGAGATGCTTTGGGAAAATATGGATAGAAGTAATAGAGTGGCTGTCGTCGCGAAAACGGTCACTGCTCTAGGCCTGACTAGCTTTCATGTCATAGATAATAATGAAAGTTATAACGCTGGCATGACAGTAAGTTTCGCAAGATGATATTATTGCCTGATGTCTATATACGAGAGTAACAGGAACAATTACCAAAGACCTCTTGATGGTTTTCAAACTGCTGCAATAGAACGCATTATCGCAGAAAGTTCTCCTGAGCGCGTTCTGGAAGTTGGTTGTGCCACCGGGAAGTTGTTAAGCCGTTTCGAAGAATAAGGTTGCCAGGCTATCGGAGTCGATCTAAGCATCAGTGCCTTAGAAAAGATAGAGGGCAACATCCCAGCTATTCAGGCAGATGGCAATACACTGCCTTTTGCAGACGATACTTTTGATCTGGTTGTAGCCAATCATGTAGAAGAGCACACCGAAGATGTCGGCAAGTTTGTCGGTGAATTAGTCAGGGTCGCTAAGTCAGAAGGTAAAGTTTTTTTGTCATATCCCAATGAACCTGTTCGAGGGTTATACGCAAGTTTAGGTTCGGTACAATTATTTGGTCATCCATTTGGAGGTCGAAGAATGCACCTTCATAAAGTAAAACCTTCGGATTTTGATACGCTTTCAAAAGAGCTTCCATTTACGCACGTAAATTAACGGCACTCACTTCTACCAATGCCACAGTTTTTTACGACTTTAAGTAAGAAACAATAAGCTGCGTAGCTTCTGTTCTGCCGCTGCGGCCTTATTAAACGGGGCCTTTTTATTGCAAATACAGAACCGAAGTATAATACTGTATTTATCAAATAACTTGGTGGGAGAAGTGAGGAGTAATGCCAGGATTAGTAATACCCGCCGAGCGGAGCATCATTGTTGCGGCAGACGTTGAACCCGAGAAGTATTATGAACTAGTCGAGGGTATAGGAGCTGTCAAAGGGATCAGTGGCTATAAAATCGGATTTGAGGTAGCCCTCGGTATAACCCTGGCAGCTGCAGTAGAGGTAGTTCGGAATGTTGACGAATCTGCCGTAGCTATTTATGATCACCAAAAAGCAGGAAATGACATCCCAGACACAGGCGTTAACTTTGCTAGAACAATGGTCCGTGGAGGAGTTGATGCTGCTATTGTATCCCCCTTTAATGGCCCGCAAGTCGAAGAATCTTGGATAAGAGAATTACAGCAAAAAAATATAGGCGTAATTTTCGGTTCAGAAATGACCCACAAACAACAGAGGCACAGTGAAGGCGGCTATATAGCCGACGACGCATTTCTTAAAATGTTCTCCCAAGCTGTCGCACTTGGCGTAAAAGACTTCGTTGTCCCTGGCAATAAACCCGAGAAAGTTCAAGAATATAGAGAGTTCTTTGACGAAGAAGTTGGCGAAGGTGAGTACTCATTATTTGCTCCTGGCTTTGTAGCCCAGGGCGGTGAAATAAGTGAAACCGGCCAAGCAGCTGGGAAAAGTTGGCACGCGATTATAGGTCGAGGAATTACTCAAGCTGCTGATATGAGAGGTGCGGCAATAGAGCACACACAACAAATTTTAAACAGGGGCTAAAGTTATGGCTATATTAACCGAAGGTCTGCAAAACGATATTAACCTATTTCGCGACCGGGTCTTAACAGATCCTACAGGGGTGCTAGACCCCGAGGGAGTAGTCCATCATGAATTCGTAAGTGGTAATCATGGTAGAAAGTTAGATTTCGACAAAATTTCAACAGATAGCGACTTCTATATAGATTGGGTGGCTATCTACGCTAGGACGGTGCTGGCAACCTACGAAGATGAGCTACCAGATGCTTTAGTTGGAATAGCTAATGGCGCTAATCGTTTATCTAAAAGTGTCGCAGGCCTTCTCGGTGAGCAAGTTCTAGGGCTGACAACAGTAAAAATTGACGCCAAAAGCGTACGACTGGACGATGAGGCACTTGCTGCCATTGAAAAGAGAGGCCTAAAGTTTGTTGTTACGATAGAAGATGTCGGCACAACCGGTAGTACTACGTCAACAGCTATAGAACATCTTAGGGAAGTTGGTGTTGAACGGGTTGAATCTATGAATGGTTGGCAGAGAAATGCTGCTCTTCCACGCTTGGATGCACTTGACGTACCTTACCACGCTGTAATCCTAGAGCCTCTACCGATGTTTACTGCTGCAGATTGCCTATCTGATAAAGACGGCTACTGTCGTTGGGGCATTCCTTTGGTTCCCCATGCTTAAGACAATTTATTTTTAACTTAAAAGGAGAACAATATGGCCATAGGTGAAATTCAGTTTGAATCACCCTTAATGAATGCCGGAGGCTTATTAAAGACAGTTGCCGATGTTGAAATGATGGCTCGTACTGCCGTTGGGGCGGTGTTAGCCGGCTCTTTTACACTAGATGGGCGTGTTGGTAATAGCCCCGGTGGTGAAACTGTTTATTATCATGATTATAAGGCTCAAGTTTCCTATAATTCTCTAGGTATGCCCAACGCAGGGGCTAGAGAACTAGCAGCGTCGGGTGAACTTCAGCAGATGGTCAACATTGCCCACGATCTAGGCAAACCTTTTATTTTCAATTTTGCACCAGTTAGTGGAGATCCAGTAGATGAAGTGATCACCCTCGGCGGAATACTCAGTAAGTATGAAATTGAGGGTATTGACGCTATAGAATTAAACGCCAGTTGCCCAAATGTCATAACCAAGGACGGTGGCCGCCACGAGCTATTAAGCCATCACCCGGAGCTACTAGAAGAAGTGCTTGCTGAGCTTTGTGATATAGCTGCTAATGAAGTGCCCCTAAAGGCCTTAATAACAAGAGTCTCGCCTTTTCGGGATAAGACCGATGCGATTGCTTTAGCAAGGGTTCTAGAAAGAACAGGGATAGATGCTGTCTCGGCATTTAATACTTTTCCTGGCGGGAGACCCCTGAACCAAGAAGGTGAGCCGATTCTACAGGTGCGTGGGGGTGTGGGGGTGCCTGATGGAACAGGTGGTCAAAGCGGATTAGGCATGTCAGCGGCTGCCGAAGAGCAAACACAGTGGCTAATTGATGCCAGAACCGAAGTTGAAGGGGCTTTTGATATTATTGGTAGTAACGGTATCGGTAGTGGCGAAACAATGAAACGACGAATTGATATGGGGGCAGTAGCTGTTAGTGCTACTACATTGTTCTGGGAATCGGCAAGCTGGGGTGAAGCAGCGTCAAGAATCCTGGAAGAGTACGCAGAGCTGGGTGGGGTGTAACTCCCAACTCTTCCTTTGGTAGCCAACATTATCTAACAGGTTTATTTTATAAATAGTTCTCCACCCTCAAGACATCTCTGCTCGATATACTTCACGAATATATTTGCACATTTTGTGCCTACGAAACGGATAGTATAATCACCGATTCGAGTCTGTAATTCCACTGAATTCAATAAACCTGCTTTCATCTTTTTTACACCAGAGACTGCTTCATAAGTCAGTTCGTCTATTGTTGCAAACATTGGCTTTTTATCTATAAAGATAATTCGGCGTTCTGTGGCAACTAACCACCCTAAGCCATTACTGTAACGACCATATACTACGCCACCAATATGCTCATCTGGGTGTAACATTTTTGCCAACTCTTTGACTTCTGGTGTCCGTAAACCAACAGCACCTACTCCAACGGTCGCTAACTCAGCTCGTATTCGCTTTATGCTGGCTCTGTCCATACATCAATAATAATCCACAAACTTGCTTATTACTAATTGCTATATCCCCTCAATAATCCTAAGTTAAGTCTAGGAGAAACTATGAAAAAACTTAGCGAACTTACGAATCTGTCAGGACAAGCAGCAGCGTTTTATTAGCGAGCAGTCGCTAAATAATATGGGCATAATCTAGAGATTGCTGTAACCGGGGAAGAAATCCCCAACTTGGTGAGATTTGTTTATACCGTTAGCCATTAGTTGATCTTGAAGTGACTCAACCATTTTCTCAGGCCCCGAAACAAACACTAAAGAATTATCTCGCGGGGTTGTCATTTCGACAATTCGTTGACCGCTTAACTTACCCGTCAGCCCACTCCAGTTATTATCTGGTTCGCTTAATAAAATCTGCCGCTTCATCCCGTAACTTTCAAATATTTTTAAAAAAACTAGTTCACTTTCTTCCCTGGCTGCATATAGAAGGGATATATCACGGCTCTGCTTTGTATCATGCAACCATTTAATAATGCTATGAAATGGCGTTATGCCAATGCCACCGGCTACGAAAGTTAAGGGTATCTCAGCATCTTTTGGTAACACGAAGTCTCCCATTGGATCACTAATTGTTACCGTATCACCTTTTTTTAACTCAAGCAGGGATTTTTTGAACGAACTACTGGGCTGAGAGAATTTGGTTGTGATGCTAATTAACGGGGCATCGCTTGGGCTTGAAGAAACCGTAAACCAGCGTTTTATGCCACGGTCGTCGGGCTTATCATGAATGATTGTCATTTCAATAAATTGTCCAGCAATATAATCAAGCGGTCGCTCCGGTTCAAACCAAAACGAATTGATAGTTTTACTATCATTCTCATGAACAATATGGTCGAGCTTGGCCTTCATTATCTACACTGTATCATGCTACAATTGAAACCAGAAGAAGGAGAAATAAATGGCAGATTTTAATAAAGTGTTAGAAGTTGGTGATTGGCAAAACGGCAAAGTAAATACCGTAATTGAGATTCCAAACGGATCTACTTTGAAGATCGAATGGGACCGACAACGAGCCGCTTTTACCCTCGACCGTGTCGAGCCGAGCATTTACGCTAAACCAGTAAATTACGGTTTTATCCCCCAGACTCTTGATGCCGACGGCGACGAACTGGACACTTTGGTAGTAACTAGCGAGCCAATTCCAACTGGCACTTGGCTGAAAGCTAAGGTTCTTGGAGTATTGAACTTTGAAGATGACGGGGATATGGATTATAAGATTGTCTGCGTACCTGCTGATGACCGCGATACTGGCGACAGCATAAATTCACTTGATGATCTTGGTAAGCGTTGGCAACAAAAAATCGAAGAACATTTCGCTCACTATAAAGACCTCAAAAAACCTGGCACCACTAAAGTACTTGGCTGGGGTGGTGTTGAAGATGCCAAAAAAGTTATTGAAGACTGTATAGCCAGATATCAAAAGTGATTAAAAGCATGACGATTATTTCTGTAGCCAAGGCTATTATTCTAGATCAGGATAACCATATGCTGGTGCTAACACGCAGTAGTACGCATCCAACACTGGCTGGGCATTCTGATTTACCTGGCGGCTTAATTGACAAGGGAGAAGAACCAGGCCGGGCGCTAGTTAGGGAAATATCAGAAGAGACCGGACTGGTCGTAGAATTTTCAGATTTGAAATTAGTCTATTCTGGGACAGAATTCCATCAAGAAAGCCAAAGTAGTTACGTGCGTCTTCTCTATATAGTAAAAGTTGATGGTTCTAAGCCGGCTATTAAGCTTAGCTTTGAGCACGATGCTTCGCACTGGAATCCAATTACTGAACTGGCTACTATTGAAACGGAGTACATTCCGTTCTATGCACAGGCCTTTAAATATCTGATGAAGAACCAAATTATCGAATCTATAGCTACCTAGCAGCGATTTGTTAGTCTAGGGTTGCATGGTTACCCTTATGCTTATACAATAATAAGGGTAGAATACTAACATCAACAGTCGTAGAAGGGACAATATTTATTATGAAAACTAGGGTGGCAATAAATGGATTTGGACGAATTGGGCGTAATGCCTTTAAAATAGCCTTTGAACGAGACGATATTGAGATAGTAGCAATCAACGACCTAACTGACACGAAAACTCTAGCCTATTTATTAAAGCACGATAGTAACTACGGCACCTATCACTACGACGTTGGTTCTGATGATCAAGGCATTATAGTTAAGGACACACACGTTCGTGTCTGCGCCGAGAAAGAGCCCACAGCACTGCCATGGCGAGATCTTGATATTGACGTAGTAATTGAGTGCACCGGATTTTTCGTTGAACCAGACAAAGCTCGGGCCCACATTACTGCCGGAGCTAAGAAGGTTGTTATTAGCGCACCCGCCAAAGGCGACAGTGCCGACTCTGCCGATACCATTGTTCTTGGAGTCAATGAAGATAAATTAGAAAACGGTTCAGACATTATTAGTAACGCCAGTTGCACAACAAACTGTATTACCCCAGTCGCTGAAGTTATCGAGACGGCTTTTGGGATCGAGAAATTAATGATGACAACCATCCACAGCTATACCGCCAGCCAGCATTTGCAGGATGGACCGGGTAAGAATCTTCGCGAAGACCGTGCCGGAGCTCAAAACATTGTACCGACGACTACCGGAGCCAGCATTGCCGCCGCTAAGGCTCTACCAGCGCTGCAAGGCATATTTGGTGGTTTTGAAGTTCGCGTACCAACACCAGTAGTATCACTTGCCGACTTTGTGATTATTACTAAGCGGGATGTGACGGTTGATGAAGTTAATGAGGCTTTTAAAAAAGCTGCCGCTGAGCCATTCTACCAAGGTATTTTGACTTTCACTGAAGAGGAATTGGTTAGTAGCGACTTCATAGGCAATAGCCACTCAGCGATTGTTGACCTGAAGTTAACAGCTGTTATAGGTGGCAATATGCTCAAAGTCGTCTCTTGGTATGATAACGAATGGGGTTACTCCAACCGACTAGTAGAAGTTGTTGCAGACACTGGGCGCCTGCTTAAACGTGGTGATAATGGGCAGTCCGATCAACCCGAACAACAAGAACATCACGACGAACCCGAGCGATCAGAACCCGGCCAATAAGTCTATGAAAATTTTTATCGGCGCCGACCATCAAGGCTTCAGCTTAAGGAACGAACTTATCGATATGTTAACTCGTTCCGGTTATGAAGTAGTCGATGAGGGTGATAAGCAGCTAAGGCCTGATGATGATTTCCCGCAGTTCGCCGCTCGAACCACTCGGGCGTTGCTGGCAAGTAATGATCCTAGCGACAGGGGGATCTTAATCTGTGGTAGTGGCCAGGGTATGGCGATGGCAGCTAATCGTTTTCCTGGCATTAGAGCTAGTTTAGTTTTTGACGCCCAGTCAGCCCATGATGCCCGCAATGACGATGACAGTAATGTGCTTTGTTTACCAGCAAGTATATTAAAATCTGACCGGGCAAATGTTATTGTTCAGACATGGTTAACTACACCCTTTGCAGCTGCAGCCCGCTATCAGCGGCGGATTAAAGAATTGGACGATATAGCCAAATGATTAATCCTGATATTTGCCCAACCATAACTGCCTCAAACGCTCAGGACTATTATGATCAGATCGAACGAGTTACCCAGTTTACCAAAAGGCTACATATTGATTTGGCTGATGGTATATTTACGCCCAATAAACTTTTAGATATTAATGATATTTGGTGGCCGGGGGGCATGACTGCCGATTTGCATATCATGTACCAAAACCCACTTGATATATTAAAGACCGTTATCGCTCTTCGCCCTCAGCTAATTATCGTTCATGCTGAGGCCGATGGAAAATATGTCGACTTAGTTAAGACCGTTAAGGCTCACGGCATTGAAGTTGGGCTAGCTATACTACCGGGCACCGAAGTTGAAGACATCGCCTCGGTCTTAGACGAAACCGATCACTTGCTAATATTCTCGGGAAATTTAGGGCATCAGGGTGGTTCGACAGCCGACCTTGCTCTACTGTCTAAAGTCGCGGCCATTAGGGCCCTAAAACCGTCCATTGAGATTGGCTGGGACGGCGGCGTTAACTTGGAGAATGCTCTGCAGTTAGTCGATGGCGGCGTTGATGTATTAAACGCCGGCAGTTTTATCCAGGCAGCTGATAATCCAACCTCAGCTTATTGGTCATTAAAAAATGAGGTAATGGGTATTCGCCAATGAACGAGCGGCAATTAGATCATGAGGAGATGCTATTAAAAGCTGACGATATTCGACAGGATATTATTAGAATGTTACTAGCTGCTGGTAGTGGCCACAGTGCTGGGTCACTGGATTTAGCCGATATCTTTACGGCTTTATATTTTAATATCTTAAAACACGACCCTAAAAATCCGGACTGGCCAGATCGGGATATATTATTACTGAGTAATGGTCACTGCGCACCGGTTCTGTACGCTACGATGGCCGAAGCTGGATATTTTGGTAAAAGCGAATTGTTGACGCTCAGGAAATTCGGGAGTCGCCTTCAGGGGCATCCTGAAAGACTAAAACTACCTGGTCTCGAGAATACTAGTGGCCCACTAGGCTCGGGCATTAGTCAAGCCTGTGGTATGGCTTTGGCTCTTAGGATGGATAATATCAACCACCGCTGGATATACGTTATAACGGGAGATGGTGAGCTCAATGAGGGCAATGTCTGGGAGGGCATAATGTTAGCCGCCAAATACAAATTGAGCAACATTATTGCCATTGTTGACAGGAATAATATCCAAATCGACGGGCCAACAGAGACTGTTATGCCACTGGAAGACCTAAGGGCTAAGTGGGAGTCTTTTGGTTGGCACGTCCTGGAGATCAATGGTAACGAAATATCCGAGGTAATTGAGGCAACAAACCTAGCCAAAACTATTGAAAATAAACCGGTAGTAATTATTGCCCATACTATACCGGGTAAGGGTGTTGATTTCATGGAATACGACTATAAATGGCACGGCGTTCCACCCAACGCCGAGCAGGCTAAGTTGGCATTAAAGGAACTGAGAACCCTTAAAGGCAAAATCGAAAGCGAGGCTGATTAAATGCACGACCTACACCTCGTAGACGATCTCCTGGCCGATGATTTGCCTAAAGAAGTGATGAAGGCCGGTTATGGGCGGGGTCTAGTTGAAGCTGGTCGAAGAAATAATAATGTTGTTGCAGTATCTTCTGATGTAGTTAGCTCAACTGGCACGAATGCTTTTTCTGAAGCATTCCCCGAACGATTTATTGAGATTGGCATAGCTGAACAAAATTTAGTGACAGTCGGCTCGGGTCTAGCAGCTATGGGAAAGATTCCTTTTGTGGCGGCTTACGCGGCATTCAGTCCGGGGCGTAACTGGGAACAAATCAAAACCACTATTTGTATAAACGATCGACCGGTAAAACTAATTTCGACGCATGTTGGTATATCTGATTCTCCAGATGGAGCAACTCACCAAATGCTCGAGGATATTCCGATGATGCGGACTTTATCAAACATGGTGGTAATTGCCCCGTGTGACAGTATTGAAGCCTACAAAGCGACCATACTAATGGCCGAGACCAACAAACCGGCCTATATGCGAATC
>Ga0182016_10006898_pt1 | contig 11822 bp, 8 predicted proteins | sample 712S2MmetaG_FD_120491 | JGI IMG/M metagenome (GOLD analysis project Ga0182016, IMG submission 120491) | Permafrost microbial communities from Stordalen Mire, Sweden - 712S2M metaG | ecosystem: Environmental > Terrestrial > Soil > Wetlands > Permafrost | place: Sweden: Stordalen | collected...
ACGGCAGTAAGCCCGCGGTCAGAGCACCCAACCGCAGCGCGTACGCCAAAGCCACGCTCCGTAAAGTTGAGGCCATTGCGCACCTGCCGTCCGACACCGTCGTACGGAACCCACCTGAGAAGCGAAGTGTCGACGCCGCCTTGGAGCATGAGATCCTCTACCAGGCGGCCAACAGGGTTGTCGGCGAGTGCGGTGGCAATGGCCGTCCGCAGCCCAAAGCAGCGGCGCAGACCGCGAGCTACGTTGTACTCGCCGCCGCCCTCCCAAACTTGAAAATGGCGCGTAGTATGGATACGATTTTCGCCGGGATCGAGGCGCAGCATCACTTCGCCGAGCGAGAGGCAGTCCCAGCGGCGGGGAGAGTCGGGAATCAGGAGCGGGTTCATGGCGTGAGATCAGCTTTCCAATGACACTCTATCGTATTCATCAGGGGGCTGGCTGTGAATGGCTGTAGGGCGCGGGTAAATCGCCTTACGTGATAGTGTTTTTGGTTGGGCGTTGTGTTCGAGGAATACGGGCGCCTTTTCCCTCGCAGCAGAACAGCACGAATAGGGCTGCGAGAAAAATGGGAGAGAATTCGGCTGATGACTTATAAGCTTTTCGATCTGCACGGGCGGATTGCAGTGGTCACCGGCGGCACCACCGGCCTCGGGTATGCGATTACGCTGGGCCTGGCAAAGGCCGGCGCCGACGTGGTGGCCAGTTCCCGTCGGCAGGAGCATGTAGACCGCACCGCCGCCGAGATTGAGCGTTTGGGCAGGCGAGCCCTGCGCATCACTAGCGATGTGGTGGATAGACCGTCGCTTCAAGCTCTGCACGATGCGGTGATGAAAGAATTTGGCAGGGTAGATATCCTGGTGAACGCTGCCGGAATTACCTTCAAAAGTCCGGCAATTGACCTTAAGGAAGCGGACTGGCGGCGGGTCATCGACACCAATCTCACAGGAACGCTACGGGCTTGCCAGATCTTTGGAGCGGCCATGGTGGCGGCGGGGTATGGGCGGATTGTGAACATTGCTTCGCTATCGACTTTCGTGGGTTTCCACGAAGTGGCTGCCTACTCGGCGAGCAAGGCGGCCGTGGGGTCGCTCACACGCAGCTTGGCGGTTGAACTGGCGCGGAAAGGGGTGAATGTGAATGCAATAGCGCCCGGGATTGTTTCAACGCCGCTGAATGCAAAGCTGGTGCAGGGAACGCCGCGCGGGGAAGAACTGCTGATGCGTACCCCGATGGGGAGATTCGGCAGGGCTGAAGAAATGGCAGGAGCAGCGGTGTTTCTGGCTTCGGAGGCGTCGTCGTTTGTAACCGGCCAGGTGATCGCTGTCGATGGTGGATTCCTGGCAAGCGGAGTAAATCAATAGTGCAGCTGATAGCTGAAAGCTGACAGCTAGAAGCTTGAATGTGTGAGCCAAAAGCGAGACTTTAAGTTACTGGAGTTATGGAGCGTTATCGCGATGAAAATTACAAACGCGTATGTGAACATTACTTCGCCGGGGCGGAATTTTGTAACCCTCAAGGTGGAGACGGATGAAGGAATCTATGGCCTGGGAGACGGAACGCTGAATGGCCGCGAGTTAGCCGTAGCGAGTTACCTCACCGATCATGTGATCCCATGTATCATCGGCCGCAATCCATTTCAAACGGAAGATATCTGGCAGTATCTCTATCGCGGCGCCTACTGGCGGCGCGGCCCAGTAACCATGTCGGCAATTGCAGCGGTGGATGTGGCGCTTTGGGATATCAAGGGCAAGGCTCTGAATACACCGGTCTATAACCTGCTGGGCGGCAAGACCCGCGAGGGTGTGCTCGTATATGGCCACGCCAACGGGAAAGATACAAATGCCGCACTCGAAGACGTAGCGCGGCACACCGAGCAGGGCTTCAAGGCCGTCCGGGTGCAGGGCGGGGTTCCAGGCCTGTCGGCAACCTACGGAATCAGCAAGGGACCAGGCCGCTATGAGCCGGCAGAGCGCGGGCTGCCTCCAGAATACGAGTGGTCGAGCGAATTGTACCTGCGGCATGTTCCCACACTGTTTGCGCGGGTCCGCGAGGCGTTTGGCGAGGGGTTGCATCTTCTGCACGACTGCCATCACCGGCTTACGCCAATAGAGGCTGGCCGTCTTGGCAAAGAACTGGAACCGTTTCATCTTTTCTGGATGGAAGACCCGACGGCGGCAGAGTTGCAGGAGGGTTTCAAGGTCATTCGTGAGCACACTACAACGCCGATTGCCGTGGGCGAAGTCTTTAATTCCATATGGGACGCGCACGATCTGATTCGCAATCAATGGATCGACTATCTGCGCATGACGCTGGTGCATGGCGGAGGATTTACAGCGCTCAAGAAAGCGGCTGATTTTGCCGCGCTTTATCATGTACGAACGGGCTTTCATGGTGCGACGGACTTATCGCCTATAACAATGGCCGCAGCATTGCACTTCGATACGGCCATCCATAACTTCGGGATTCAGGAGTTGATGCCACACACAGAAGAAACGGACGCGGTGTTCCCGCATCAGTATTTCTTCAAAGACGGGCTTATGTATCCGGGCGATGCCCCTGGGCTCGGCGTTGATCTGGATGAGAAGCTAGCCTCTAAGTATGAGTATCAGAGAGCCTATCTTCCGATTAATCGAAAGTTAGACGGGACACTTACGGACTGGTAAGCCAACGCAGGATGCGGGCCATCAAGGAGAGTAACGATGAGTAAGAAGCTAAGAATGGGAATGGTTGGCGGTGGGCCAGGAGCCTTTATTGGTCCGGTACACAAGATGGCCGCGGAACTCGACGGCAAAATCCAGTTAGTAGCCGGGGCGTTTTCTCAGTCGCCGGAGCGGTCGCGCGCAGCGGGAGCGAGCTTTGGGATCGATCCAGCGCGGGCGTATGCGAGCTATGCGGAAATGTTCGAAGCCGAGAGCAAGCGCGAGGACGGCATCGACTTTGTGGTCATTGCAACGCCCAACAATTTGCACCTTCCCGTGGCGGAGGCTGCCCTGGCCGCAGGAATCGCGGTGATGAGCGACAAGCCTGCAACAGCCACCTTTGACGAAGTGTTGAGACTCAAGGCAGTAGTTGCAAAGGCAGGCTTGCCCTATGGATTGACGCATACTTATGCGGGATATTCGCTGGTGCGGGAGGCGCGTGCGCTATGCGCGAGCGGAAATCTTGGTTTAATCCGGAAAGTCGCCGTCGAATATTTGCAAGGATGGCTGAGCCGGCCCATTGAAAGCGCAGGACAGAAGCAGGCTGCGTGGCGTTCTGATCCAGCATTGAATGGGCCCGGCGGATGCATTGGAGACATTGGAACCCATGCATTTCACTTGACCGAATACGTAACCGGCCTCAAGGTGACGAGTCTGAATGCTGCGCTCCGCAGTGTAGTCCCAGGGCGCCGGCTTGACGATGATTGCAACGCACTGCTCCGCCTCAACAACGGCGCGAGCGGAGTGCTGATGGCATCGCAGGTGGCAGCGGGTGAGCGCAACGGCATCAGGCTCCGGGTGTACGGGGAAGAGGGTTCAATCGATTGGCGCCAGGAGGATCCAAACCAGCTAAGTGTGAAGTGGCTTGACCGGCCAGAGGAGATCCGCCATGCAGCGGGATCGTACTTGAGCAGCGATGCCCTGACTGTTACGAGGCTTCCCAGTGGACATCCGGAAGGCTACATTGAAGCTTTCGCTGTGCTCTATCGCGAGTTCGCAGATGGGTTGTGCGCATTCAAGGCGGGTAATGCGAATCCGTTGCCGGCCACGCTTCCTGGAATTGAAGCAGGTGTCCGCGGAATGCGCTTCATTGAGCGCGCCATTGAAAGCAGCCGCACCGAGAATTGGGTCGAGTTTTAGTGAGTTATTGAGGAGATGACCTATGAAGACGATCAAGGGACCAGCAGTTTTTCTCGCGCAGTTTGCTTCAGATGAGGCGCCGTTCAATTCACTCGACGGAATGGCAAGATGGGCTGCGAGTCGGGGATTCAAGGGCATACAGATTCCCAGTTGGGACGGACGCCTTTTCGATTTGCAGCGCGCAGCCGAGAGCCAGGACTACTGCGACGAAGTCCTGGGACTCGTGGGCCAACTAGGGCTTGAAGTGACTGAGCTTTCGACGCACCTGCAGGGACAGTTAGTGGCTACGCATCCAGCTTATGACACGGCTTTTGCTGACTTCGCGCCGGCGGAGTTATCGCAGGACGCAAAAGGACGGCAGGCGTGGGCGGTGCAGCAGTTACTATGGGCTGCGAGGGCGAGCCAGAGGATGGGACTCACTGCGCACGCATCGTTTTCCGGAGCGCTCGCCTGGCCGTTCTTTTATCCGTGGCCGCAGCGGCCAGCGGGTCTTATCGATGAAGCATTTCGAGAGTTGGGGCGCCGATGGTTGCCCATCCTCAACGCGTTTGACGAAGCGGGCGTGGACGTTTGCTACGAATTGCATCCCGGCGAAGACCTGCACGACGGTGCAACTTTCGAGCGATTCTTGAGCGCAGTGGGCGAACACAAGCGAGCGAATATTCTCTACGACCCCAGTCACATGATCCTACAACAGACGGACTATCTTGGATTTCTCGATGTCTATCACGAGCGTGTGCGCGCGTTTCATGTGAAGGATGCGGAGTACAGGTCCAGTGCGCGGAGCGGCGTCTATGGCGGATACCAGGATTGGATTGACAGGCCGGGCCGCTTCCGCTCGCTCGGTGACGGCCAGATCGATTTTAGCTCTATCTTCTCTAAAATGGCGCAGTACGATTACCCCGGATGGGCAGTGCTGGAATGGGAGTGCTGCTTGAAGCATCCCGAAGCGGGTGCGGCCGAGGGAGCGAAGTTTATCAAGGAGAAAATCATTCGCGTAACCGACCGTGCGTTCGACGATTTTGCGGGCAGCGGAGCGGATTTGGAAAAGAACAAACGCATTCTTGGTTTGGCATAGACGGATTTTCCTAATTGAATATGCCAGCAGCATAGCGCAGGGGCCTTCGAGTAACTCTGAGGATAGCTGCAGAGTTACTCGAAGTCTAAATGGCAATCCCCGCAGAGCTGTAAATCTGGGTGATGTAGCGCATGTCGCGGAGACCTTCTTCGCCAGGGGACTTAGGCTGCAGATCGTTCTGAACGCAATGCGAGAAGTGCTCCGCCTCTGCCTGGAATTGAGAGGGATCGCGCGCAGGGTTGAGCTCGTCAATCTGTGTTCCTTCATATTCGGCGCGCAGGCGCAATCCTTCATAAACAAACGCCTGGTCCACCTGTAGCCAGCCCTTCGATCCGTAGACACGATAGTAGCCGGGCATACCTGCTCCATAAGTGGTCGCGCAACTTGCGACGATTCCGGAAGGGAAGCGCATGGTCCAGGCGACGTTCTCTTCCACCTCAGCAAAGCGCGGGTCGTGGTCGATGGTAGAGGCATAAGCCGAGATATGCTGCGGCTCCTCGGCGGTCAGATAGCGGCAGGCATTGAGCGAATAAATGCCAACATCGAAGACCGGTCCACCGCCGGCAAGTTTCTTGTTGGTGCGCCATTCGTTCGGGCCCATGTCGAAGCCGAAGGCGCTCTCGATGGCTTGCACCTTGCCCAGGGAACCCTCACGGATGATGCGAACGGCCTTGAGGTTGGTAGGCTCGTAGTGGCAGCGATACGCAATCATCAGTTTCACGTTGGCTGCTTTGCATGCCGCAATCATTTTCTCTGCTTCCGCAACATTGATGGACATCGGCTTTTCGCAGAGCACATGCTTGCCGGCTTTGGCCGCACGGATTGTGTACTCGGCATGCATGGAATTGGGCAGGGCAACATAGACTGCATCGACCGCTGGATTGTTGGCGATCTGGTCAAAGTTCTCATAGCTGTAAATGCACGTGGATGGGATTCCATACTCGGCGGCGATGCGGTCCGCCTTGTCGCGATGGCCACTCACAAGGGCGGTGACCTGGGAGTTGGTGGTAGCACGGGTGCCGGGCATAAAGTGGCCGGCGATGCGCCCAAGGCCAATCACCGCGTATCCGGTTTTCTTCGTGGAAGGCTGGGCGTTAAGGTTGGGCGCGAAGCGGGCGGCGAGGCTGAGGGCTCCGAGCTTGGCGAATTCTCTACGGTTGATGGACAGCATGATAAGTCTCCGATCCGAACTTTTGCGAAAGGGCGCGGCAGCGGTCGTTATTACTATAGTTGCTCGGCCCTAAATGGTGGATACACAATCGAAAAAGCCTAGTTTGCCAGTTCCGCGGTTTCAAGGAAAATGTAACTTCCCGATGGCGCAGGAACCACATGCGTGAGCCTGCGGTTATGTACCAAAACCGTGTTCCGATACCAGAGGTTGATTGCTGGCAAATCGTGAGCCAGGATCTGTTGCACCTCCGCATAGTCCGCGCGGCGACGCGACCTGTCTTCGCTTTGCGCCGCATCGTCCAGCAAGGCATCCAGCCGCATATCCGAGTAATGGCTCCGGTTAGCGCCTTTGGGGGCAAAACTCGCGGTGGAGAATGCATAGTTGAAAATATCCGGCTGCTCATTCCCACCAATCCAACGCAGTGAGTACATCTGAAAAGCGCCGCGCGTCACGTCCGAATAAAACGTGGCGTACTCGAAACTGCGCAGGTCTAGGGCAATGCCGACTGCGGCCAGTTGTTGCTGCAGCACGGCAGCCAGCAGGCGCGTTCCCTCGTCGTTGCTCGTTTTCATCGTGATGTGAAACCGTATGCCGTTGTTGTTTCGTGCGTGGCCTGCCTCATCCAGCAAGCGCGCCGCTCGTGCCGGATCGTAGTCATACCTTGGCCCATCGCCATTGAACGCCCAGTGATTCGCAGGCAGCAAACTCAGGGAGGCTCGCGCATGGTTGCCCATCAGCGTTTGAATGATGAGATTGCGATCAATGGCGCAAGCAATCGCCTGCCGCACCCGCGCATCCCGTAGCAGCGGATCGCGCAGGTTGAAGCTCAAGTATTGAACCTCGGTCCCGCCGGTCTCCTCAATCTGCAAGTTGGGGCGTGCGGCAAGAACGGCCAACGAATCCATGGGCAGGGAATTTATGGCTACATCCCCCGAGCCCTTTTCCAACTCCAGCGATTCCGTAATCGCATCTGGAACGACAGCAAATCGCACTCGTTCGAGCTTTGGCACTACCGACCAACTCAGCGGATTGCGCTCCACCACCACGTCCTGATCGATTTGCTGGCTCACGAAGCGAAACGGCCCGGTACCCACGGGATGCTGCCAAAAGTCGCGCCCGCTCCCTTCTGGAACAATGCCCATGGCGCCGGTAGAAAGATTGGTGAGCAAAAAATTGTCTGCGTGTTTCAGATGCATCACGACAGTCCGGTCATTCGGCGCATCCATCGTATCGATTGATGCATAGGCTGCGGCCTTCGGTGTAATCACACCTCCAGGCTGCGCAGGGTTGCGCATGGAATCGATGGTCCACACCACATCGCGCGCTGTGAGTGGCCGTCCATCGTGGAAACGCACACCGTCCCGCAGATGAAACACAAGTGTCAGCGGATTCGGCTGCTCCCATTTTTCCGCGAGCGCGGGAGTGAACTGAAAGCTCGCATCGCGAGCCACTAATCCATCGAACAGCAGCGCATCAATGCGCTGCGACTGCGCGTCCGTGCCGATGCGCGGATCGAGATTCGCCGGACTGCTCTCGATGAGAAAGACAACGGTATGCAGATCCCGCTGCGCCGAGTGGCAGCTCGCAAGGGCAAGCAGCGCAGACATCGCAAGCACCCGCAACAGTTGCGGCCTAAACATAAGTTACCTGTCCCAGAATCGCCGGCCATTTTGCTCCTGTAGCTGCGGGCACATTGCCTGGCATCCGATGCCATGTCTGCCACGCGAGCAGCGCGAACGCCGCAGCCTCCTTGGCTTCAACCGGTATGCCGAAGTCCTCACTCGCCGCTAATTCGCACCCCAGCGGTTCCAGCCGCTGCGCCAGCATCGCCATCAAGGTATGATTGCGCGCTCCGCCGCCGGAGACAATGTAATCCACACCGCTTGACCGGTTGTCTCCTCCGCGCATTTTTCTTAGCGCGAATCTCCGATAACTTTCCGCGATGGTTTCCACTGTTAGCGCTGTAGACGTCGCGATAGCATCCTCTGGATTGTTGCTATGCCGTTTGCATAGAGCCAGAAACTTTGCCGCATATTCCCTTCCAAACTCTTCGCGACCCGCAGCCCGCGGCGGCTTCAGTTGAAAAAAAGGATTCCGCAATGCAGCACTCAGTGCCGGCGCAATCACTTTGCCAGTGGCCGCAATACGTCCGCTGCGGTCGAATCGTTTGCCGAAGAGTTCCATCATCAGGGCATCGATCACCATGTTGCCCGGCCCCGTATCGAAGGCGATCAGAGCGTTGGCTCCGGCGCCCGCGGGGATCGCTGTCAGGTTGGCGATTCCACCGATATTTTGCAGAATGCGTCCACGCTTCGGGTGGGAGAAGAGAACATAATCGAGTAGCGGAACCAGCGGCGCACCCTGCCCACCGGCGAGCATATCCGCAGGCCGAAAATTCGAAACCACCGGAACGCCCAACTCTGCCGCGATCACCTGCGCCTCGCCTGCCTGCCATGTGCACGCAAACTTGCGGCCCGCATAACTCCCCACGCGGGCCTGATGATAGAGCGTCTGTCCGTGACATCCAATCAGGTCCAGCTTCACCGCGTGCTTCTTCACAGTCGCCTGTACAGCTTCAGAATAAGCAATGCCCAGACGCCAGCTCAGCCGCGCCAATTCCGCAGTTGAAGTAGACATTGCATTCATCGCCGCCAGCACCGCGAGCCGCAGCGCAGCCGAAAATGCGAAGCCCTCATGCGCCAACAATCCAAGCCTGGGCCGCAGCCTGCCTGAATCGATCCGCACCACAGCCACATCGATTCCATCAGCTGAGGTTCCGCTCATGACTCCTGCAACGGTCATCGATTTTTGACTCATGCTCGTTCTACTTCCGTCGTGGGTTGGGCCTTCGCAATCGCCTCGTTGAATCGTAGAATCCGCACCCGTAGAGCTTCAAACTGTTTTGTGGAAAGAGCCACGGAAGCTCTGCCTGCAAACAGCTTCCTTTGCTTCATAGAAGTCTGCCGCGCGCGCAGCAAAAGAAGATCGCGAAACACAACGGAGCGCTCCGCTTCCGTGATCAAGGATTCGTAAGCCCTCAAAATCAACTCTGGGCTGTGGCATATCTCCAACAGGTCCATCCCCGCGCGGATGGCGGCGATGGAGGCTTCCTCAATAGGGAGGAACTTGAGAATCCCGCCCATCTCTAAATCATCGGAGAAGATAATGCCGCGATAGCCAACCCGCTTGCGAAGCACAGTAGATATCCAATACGTCGACGTTGATGCTGGGCGCTTTCCGCCGGGAGTATCGGGATAAGCCGCATGATTCACCATCACCATCGGCAACGCATTGCGTAATTCGCGATATGGTGCAAGGTCCTCGTGGTTCATCTCGTGCATGCTGCGGTGAATCGCCGGAGTTTCCTGGTGTGAATCCAAAGTTCCGCCGCCGAGTCCTGGAAAATGCTTGCCGCAACCGACCACGCCATGCGTCGCAAGCCCGGCAAGAAAGTTCCGCGCATAATCCACGACGCCTGCAACCGTTGACGACGCCGCGCGTGAACCCATTACGTGAGCTGAAGCCGGCAAAGCCAAATCCAGCACAGGCGCAAGCGTAGTGTTGAACCCGAATGCCTTCACTCCGCGCGCGATCAGTTCAGCGTGCTCGCACGCTAGCCGTAGATTGCCGGGTGCCCCATCCTTTCGCGCTTTTTGCGAAAGGGTGGGATACCGCATCGCAGCGCCTACCGCCTGCGCGGAAGGCATCGGCGCGAGCGCGTCGCGCAGCCTGTCCACGCTTCCGCCCTCCACATCTACGCAGCGAAAGCTGTGCGCCGTACACAGTGCGGTTGCTTGATCGAGAAGCGCGCGCGTCTGCCTGGCATCAACAATATTACGCCGAAAGAGAATCACCCCGGCCGGCCGCACCAGCTTGAGCCACGCACGTTCCAGGCCCGTAAGCTCTGTCCCCGCCAGCCCCACCACCAGCAAACTCCCCGCAGCATGGCGCAGGTTTGAAGTCATCCCTTCTCCTTCAATTCCTGCTGCAGTTCTTCAAGCAGATTCAGCGCCTGCAGCGGCGTAAGCGAATTCACGTCCGTAGCCTCGATTCGGTCCACAATACGTTGCGATAACGGTGTGAAGATCGTCAACTGCACCGGCTCCGCTGTCTCTACCTGCACACTTTGTCGCTCCTGCTTTTCATGCTGTCGCAACACCCGCTTGGCACGTTCGATAACTTGTGATGGCAATCCCGCCAGCCGCGCCACTTCAATGCCATAACTCTTGCTGGCTGCGCCCGGCTCAATGTTATGCAGAAACACAATTCCGCCCGCCGCTTCTTTCACTCCTACACGGAGATTGCGCACGCGCGGCAGTTTCTCCGCCAGCATGGTCAGCTCATGATAGTGCGTGGCAAACAGTGTGCGTGCTCCCGTTTCTGCATGCAGATACTCCACTGTCGCCCAAGCCAGCGAGAGCCCATCAAACGTGGCCGTCCCGCGCCCCATCTCGTCCAGCAAAATCAGAGATCGTCTCGTCGCCGTATTCAGAATTGTTGCCGTTTCCGTCATCTCCACCATGAAGGTCGACCGCCCCCGCGCGACATTATCGCTTGCTCCAATGCGCGTATAGATCCGGTCCACAAGGCCAAATCGCATGCTTTCCGCCGGAACAAAGCTTCCCATCTGCGCCAATAACACCAACATCGCAGCTTGGCGAAGATAAGTGCTCTTGCCGCCCATGTTAGGCCCAGTTATAAGCAGCAGGCTTGGCCCGCCACTCTCCTCGTGCAAGCCTGAAGCATTCAGGTATAGATCGTTCGCAATGAATCGTCCTTCGCGCGTTTCCTCCATCCATTGCTCGATCACCGTGTGTCGCCCTGCCACAGCCTCCAGCACCGGCTCCTCAACGATGGTGGGCCGCACGTACCTGCGCAACGCCGCAAGATGTGCGAAGTTTGCCACGAGATCGGCTTCCGCGACAGCCGATGAACTCCGCCGGATGCGGCTTGCAGCCTCAAGCACGGTCTTACGCAGTTCAACGAAAATGCGCTTCTCAATCTCAATCGAACGGTCGTGCGCAGTTAGTATTTTTCTTTCGTACTCCTTCAACTCCGGAGTCGTAAACCTTTCGGCATTTACCAGCGTCTGCTTGCGCTCGTAGTCAGCCGGCGCATGCGCCATGTTAGCTTTCGTAATCTCGATGTAATACCCGAATACAGTGTTATATCGAACCTTGAGCGACCCAATCCCCGTCCGTTGCCGTTCCCGCTCTTCAATCGCCGCAATCGATCGGCGCCCCGTCGAAGATATAGTGCGCAACTCGTCGAGTTCCTGGTCCACGCTGTTAGCAATCGCGCCTCCATCCACCAGCGTGAGCGGAGGTTCAGCAACCAGCGTAGTCTCGATCAGCATGGTCAAATCTTCAAGCACATCGAGCCGTACCCCCAATGCGCTCCATAGCGGAGACCGCATTGAATCCAGCGCGATTTTCAACCCCGGCAGTTTCCCCAGGCTCGCCGCCAGCGCCCGCACATCGCGCGGTCCCGCTGAGTCGAGTGATAGCCGTGCCAGCAGCCGTTCCAGATCCAGAATTCCGCCAAACGCCCGCCGCATTTCTTCCCGTTTGAGTAAGTCCCCGTGCGCCTCGGCAACAGCCTCGTAGCGCGCCTCCAAAGCCTGCGCATCCACCAATGGCCGCAAAATCGTGGCCCGCAACAGCCGCTTGCCCATCGGTGTCTGGCATGCATCTAGCGTGTGAAACAACGTAGCCCGCGCGTCCTGCCCTGCAAA
>Ga0182016_10006902_pt1 | contig 11814 bp, 11 predicted proteins | sample 712S2MmetaG_FD_120491 | JGI IMG/M metagenome (GOLD analysis project Ga0182016, IMG submission 120491) | Permafrost microbial communities from Stordalen Mire, Sweden - 712S2M metaG | ecosystem: Environmental > Terrestrial > Soil > Wetlands > Permafrost | place: Sweden: Stordalen | collected...
ACCGGGAACCCGCGTGGCCGTGATCGTGTCGGGCTGCTTCGATTTGTCGTTCTCATTCTGGCGGATGCGGCCGGTAAGTCGCTGATCGGTTACCTCGGCTTCGACCACATGCCCGGCTCGTACCTGATCCATGAACTCGCTGTACGAGACTACCCGCGGAGAAGCAGGGGTCGTAAGAAAGCCGTGAACGGCCCACACGATAAAGACGAGGGTAATGAGGTGGACCAGCAGGAGCCACCGCTGCGTCTTTGTCGTGGGTTTCATATTATTCAGGCGGCACGCGCAGTTTTGGGTGGTGCCGCGTGGTGCGATCTTTCCACTTTGGGCGCGCAGATGGTCTGCAGCGTCTGGACCACATCCTCGAAGGAAACCTCCGGCCGGGTCCTTCCCACGCTTTTCGCGGCGCGCAGCACAATGTCGTGTATAGACACGATGCCTTCGAGCAGACCCGCCTTGTTAATTACGGGCAGGCGGCGAATCTTGTGTTTTTGCATGGTTTTCAGTACGGTCTGGACTTCGTCGTCCTGATCGCACAGGATGGCGCGGGATTTGACCACGTTGCCCACGGTCATGGAGGAAGCCCGCCGGTCGCTGGTGGTCAAGGCGATGCATGCGTCCCGATCCGTCAGGACGCCGGCGACCTTTCCTGAGTCATCGAGGACTGGCAGGAAGCCGCAGTCGGCTTCCCACATCAATTCGCCCGCAGCGGCTAGATTTGTTTCAAAGTGACAACTGGCAACGCTCTTCGTCATCAGATCGCGGATTTTCATCGAGACTCCTGCGCTGTAGTACGCAACTGAGATACCACCGATATAGCTCGATTTCTGCCGTTTTTGGTGGGTTTGACGAACAGTTAGCTGGGCCAAATCCCCCAAAGGCGCGTCTGGACACGCAGGCCGAACCCGGACTCAGGGCTCCGCCCACGGCCAGAGGCGTGCACCATTTATGGGCGTGGCAACCTATCCGGAAGGCGGGACTGTGCGTGTCCTTGATCTACGCATGTTTGATTCCGTTTCTTCTTTCCGATCTATGAAGTTCCTGAAGTTCAGCGGAGAGATTGTCTGAGTCCGAAATAGTGACGCGATCTTGTGAGGATCTTGGTCAAAGACACGCGAAATGATATCGTGCAGAGAACCTTTGTCTCTCAAACGACAAAACCGCAGGCGAAAACGCCTGGTCCACAAAATGGTTAGCTTGCCATGATTTCCAACGGATAATATGGCTCGGGCAAAGGCGCCGCTTAAAACTCGAAACGTTCGCGCAAAGAAGGTCCTGCCGGAGGCGGCCATGCCCGAAGGCTCTCCTCGCCCCGGATTCTCGTTCCCCGTGGTTGCAATCGGCGCTTCGGCTGGCGGACTGGGAGCCTTCACCGAACTTCTGAAGGCGCTGCCGACCAAATCCGGCATGGCTTTCGTGCTCATTCAGCATCTCGATCCCACGCATGAAAGCGCGCTGGCGGCCCTCCTCGCGAAAGCGACAAGCCTTCCGGTCCTCGAAGTATGCGACGGAGTGGAAGTGGAGCAGAACCGCATCTATGTAATCCCTCCGAACAAGAACATGACCATCCGCAAGGGAAAATTGCGGCTGGTGGCCCGATCCACCGGATCCGCGCTGCGGCGGCCGATTGACGATTTCGCGATCGCGCTGGCAGCGGAACAAGGTTCTTCCTCGATCGGCGTGGTCTTGTCAGGCACCGGATCGGACGGCACCTGCGGGCTGAAGGCGATCAAGGCGGCGGGAGGCGTGACTTTCGCGCAGGATCCGAAAACGGCGCAATGGCCTGCCATGCCGATGAGCGCGATCACGGCCGGGTCGGTCGATTTCGTGTTGCCGCCGAAGCGCATCGCCGCCGAACTGGCGCGCATCGGACGCCATCCTTATCTGGCTGAAGCGCGCGGTTTGCCCGCGGAAGTGCCGGAAGGCAGCGATCTCGACAAGGTCTGCATGGCGCTTCGTTCCACTGCGGGCGTCGACTTCCGCCTGTATAAGCCGGCCACCGTGCGGCGGCGCATTGCCCGGCGCATGGCGCTGCAGAAAGTAGATTCGCTGAGCAAATATGCGCAGATCCTGAAGCAGAACCCCGTAGAAGCGCAGGCGCTGGCGGACGACATCTTCATCCACGTGACCAGTTTCTTTCGCGATCCGGAATCTTTTCTGGCGCTGCGAAAACGTGTTCTGGGGAAGTTAGGAGTCAAAAGGGCGCCCGGAGATCCGATTCGTATCTGGGTTGCGGGATGCTCAACCGGCGAGGAAGTCTATTCGCTTGCAATGCTTCTGCTCGAGGCTCTGGGCGAGCAGGCCAGCCGGATGCGAATCCAGATCTTCGGAACCGATATTCAAGAACGCGCAGTGGCGCACGCGCGCACCGGAATCTATACGCAGGCGGCTGTCGCGGGAGTGGCACCGGCGCGCCTGAAACGCTTCTTCGTCGAGACCAATGCGGGCTATCAGATTCAGAAATTCGTGCGCGATCTGTGCGTCTTCGCGCGACACGATCTGGCGAACGATCCGCCGTTTCCCCGGCTGGATCTCATTAGTTGCCGGAACGTGCTGATCTACATGGGCCCGGCGCTGCAAAAGCGCGTCCTGTCGATTTTCCGGTATGCCCTGAAGCCCGGCGGGTATCTTTTTCTGGGAAACTCGGAATCCATCAGCGACTATTCCGATGTTTTCCCGGCGGAAGATCAGAAGCACCGCATCTTCGTACGCAAGCTGCCGGCCGCGCCGTTTCGGGAACCTCCTTCCGCCGCAGGCCAACTGACGGAACGCGCAACCGGCAGAGGCGGGATGGCGTCGGGAGACGGAGCTTTCGATTTCCGCAAGGAAGCTGAAACGATCCTGCTCGAGCACTACGCGCCGCCAGCGCTAATCGTGGATCCGGACCTTCACATCGTCCATTTCCAGGGAAACACGAGCCCTTATCTTGCACCCGCCACGGGGCGGCCCAGTTTTCATCTGCTGAAGATGGTGCGTCCCGAACTGGTTGTAGATCTGCGAACTGCCATCTCCAAAGCCCGCAAAGAGGGGGTGACCGTTCAGAGGGAAGGAATCCCCTTCCAGCATGAAGGAAGGCCTGCAGCAGTACGGCTGGAGGTTCGGCCGTTCAAAGGCCGCGCCGGCAGGAAACAGGATCTGCTGGTGGTCTTTGAGAAAGAGGAACCGGAGAAAACCAGCGAGCTGGAACTACCTGGCACGAAAGGCAGGAAGCACGCTACTGCGAAGGCTGACAAGTTCGAAAGGGAGTTGGCCGTTTTGAGGCAGCATCTGGGCACTCTGATCGCCGAACACGAAGCCACGCGGGAGGAGATGAAGGCGACGAACGAAGAGATCCTCTCCAGCAACGAGGAATTGCAAAGCACCAATGAAGAGCTGGAAACCGCCAGGGAAGAGCTCCAGTCCACCAACGAAGAACTCATAACCCTCAATGACGAACTGCAGCACCGCAATGAGGAGCTGAACGTTCTTACCCATGACCTGAGCAATCTGCTGGTCGGAGTCGATATCCCGGTGCTGGTGCTGGATGCTCAATTGCGCGTGCGTCGATTCACTCCCGTGGCGGGGGAGCTGCTGAACCTGATTCCGGGCGATGTGGGGCTGCCTTTCAGCGACGTCGCTTCCACTCTGGACATCACGGACTGGAAGGGAATGCTGGCCGAGGTCATGACTTACGGGCGATTGATCGAGCGCGAAGTCAAGGATCTGCAAGGTCACCGGTATTCACTGCGCGTGCGGCCTTACAAGACCACCGACAACAAGATTGAAGGCGTGCTGGTGGTAATGCTGGACACCGACCTGATCTATCGCGCACGGGACGCCGCGCAGAAGTCCGGCGATTACTCGCGGGCGATTGTCGAGACCGTTCGCGAGGCTCTGGCGGTGATCGATTCCGAATTCCGTATATCCAGCGTAAACCGGACCTTCTGCGAACTGTTTGGCGTTGCGGCGGGAGATGTTGCGCGGAAGTCCTTCTTTGGTCCGGGTGCGGGACAAGTCAATGCCCCGTTGCAGGACCTGTTGAAAGATGTGCTCCTGAAGGGAAGAGTGGTCGAGCAATTTGAAATCGCCCAGGAAGTGCAGGGAGCCGGGCATCGCGATCTGAGTCTTAATGCGCGAAGGATCGACGGATCGAACACGATCCTGATCGCCATCGAGGACATTACCGAGCGCAAGAAAGCGCATGAACAGGAGCTGCGCATTCTCCGTGCGTTCGTGGAACGGGCGCCTTCAAGCGTTCTGATGCTTGACCGCCGTATGCGCGGTGTACAGGTCAGTCAGCGGTGGCTGGAGGACGTGGGGATGAAGCGCGATTACGTGATCGGGCGGAGCCACTATGAATGCCTCCCGGATTTGCCCGCACACTGGAGAGACCTGCACCGGCGCGGCATGGCGGGCGAGTTCCTGTCCGCCGAAGAAGAGAAGTATGTCACACCGGATGGCAACGAACACTGCATCAACTGGCAGATAACGCCCTGGGGAGATTCGGGAGAAACCACCGGCGGCATTCTGATTTCAATGGAGGACATTACTGCCCGAAAACGCGCTGAGATTGCACGAAGGGAAAGTGAACGGACTGTCCGGGCCCTGCTCGATTCCGCTGCGCAGGCTGTTCTGGCGGTGGATCCGAAAGGCCGGATCGTGCTTGCTAATCGCATGGCCGGAGAGATGTTTGGCTATGCGGGAGATGAACTGACGGGCCGGCAGTTGGAAATACTCATTCCGGAGGAAGCCAGAAGGGGCCACGCCGTTCATCAGAATAGTTATATTTCCAAACCGCGGCCGCGTCCCATGGGGGTGGGACTGGATCTCACTGGATTGCGGAAGGATGGGACGACGTTTCCGATTGAGGTCAGCCTGAGTTTCATTGAGGCGGTCAATGAGGGTCTGGAGCCGGGAAATCCAGAGGCCCGAGCAAGCCTCGCGGTCGCCTTCGTTAGTGATATTACGCAGCGCAAGCAGATCGAAGAGTCTCTGCGTCAGAGCGAAGAGCGACTGCGTCTCGCCGTGGACGGGACGGGGATTGGCACCTTTGACTTCGATCCGCGCACAGGAAAGCGTATCTGGTCCGATGTGGCGAAGAGACACTTCGGCTTGCCGCCGGAGGCCGAGGCCGACGACACAACCGGTTCGAAAGCAATTCATCCGGACGACCGGAAACGGGTCGAGGGACTTCTCGCCGAAGCATTGCGTCCCGGCGGACGCTCCTACGCAGTGGAATTCCGCGCCCTCGGAATCAACGACGGCATTGAACGGTGGATTTCTGCCTGGGGGAAAGTGCTTTTCGACGATAGCGGGAAGCCTACACGAATGCTTGGCATCACGCAGGACGTTTCCGCGACGAAGGCGCGAGAACACTTCCCTCATCCGCGGGCTGCCTGCAGCGTACGCTGTCGTTTCGCCTTTTGGTCCACCATGGCGGCCAGACGTTCATGCATCAGGCCGCTCGCCAGGGACTTTTTCAGATAGTCGCTGGCACCGTGTCTGATAGCCGCCGCGATCACCCGCACGTCCACCTTTTGCGTTGTCAGCGCGCCCACCCGCGGTTGCAGAGAAGCGATTCCGTGAAGACCTCTATTACAGGCTTTCGATGGTTGAGATTGAGGTGCCCTCACTGGCTGAGCGCAAGGAAGATCTCCCTCTGCTGGAACGGCATTTTCTTGCGCGATCTGCGGCGGAATATGGCAAAGATCTGCGCGGATTCACCCAGCGCGCCCGGACGCGGCTTCTGCAGCATGCGTGGCCAGGCAATGTCCGGGAGCTGGAAAACGTTATTGGCCATGCGGCCATGATGACCGGGGATCAGACAATTGATGTGGAGGACTTGCCGGCGTATCTGCGCGAAGCGCCGCGTTCCATGCCGGAGGCGGCTACCCTGGCCGAGCATGAGCGACTGCTGCTTATGCAAGCGCTTGAAGCCGCTGGCGGGAATCAGTCCGAAGCGGCGCGGACCCTCGGCATCGGGCGGGATGCTTTGAGATATAAGCTCAGGCGGTCTGGTTTGGCAGCAGGCGAGCCACTGCGGGCACTTGCTGCGGTTGGGTAGTAGTTTTGCAGGCCCCGGTCCGCGCGGCCGACGTCCTCGTCGGCCTCTTTTGTTACAAGCCAGAAATGGCTCGCGCCAGAACCGGGAGAATCGACAGGATAACGATTCTCGATTCATCCGTTGCGATGCGCGAAACGGTGTCGGTGCAGAAGATCCGGCTTACGCCAAGACCCCACAGTCTTTCCCATCCCGATCCGGTGAAGAGGCCGTGCGTCACCATAATCTGAATGTCTTCGACGCCCGCGCAAAGAAGCCGCTCGCATGCTGAAATGAGGGTCGCGCCAGTGTCGAGGATGTCGTCGACCAGGATGACGTGCATGCCTGTTTCGCCGTGGAATGCAAGATGTTGAATTCCGGTTTCGAGGCGCTGTTTTTCAAACCACGGAATTGCACCGGAGTCCAGTCCGGCGGCTGCTCTGATGGCTTCGCATCGGGTAATCGCACCCTTGTCCGGTGCGATGATCGTCGCGCCCGTCAGATGATATTCGCGAAGGGCGGCGGCAAATACGGGCGCCGGTGACACTGATTTGAACGGAATCGGAGACAGTTGTTCGTCCGCGGCGCTGTGTGCATCGATCGTGACGATGCGATCGATGCCCGAGGCACGTGCCAGCTCGCCGGTCCAGGCGGCGGCGAGACTTTGTCCCGCCTTGTTCTTGTCCTGCCGTGAATATGCCACGTAAGGTACAACTCCAACAATGCTCTTCGCGCCTTCTTTCCAAAGAGTGTGCGCCAGCAGCAGCGTTGTAAGCAATTCGCTGTCAGGCGGAGTGAAGGAGCCGAAGATTGCGCATTCTTTCCTTCTAACCTCAGTCTCGACGGCAATGAATAGTTCACCGTTGTTGAAGCGGCTCGCGCGAAAATGTCCATTGCGAAGGTCCGGAATCGATTCTCGCAACGCGGCCGCGGCGGATTCGAATTCAGGCAATGCGAACAGGATCATATCTATTCATCACGCCGCGTTGGTCGTCCTCAATCGGCGATGGCTGTCAGCGAGCAGGCGCTGTACTTCCCGATCATTCACCTGATCGAAATCGCGATACCATTCGCCGACCGCCATAAAGTCGGGCGGAGTTGCGAGGCAGATCAGATCGTCTGCTTCTTTGGCAAGATTGACGCATGCATCGGCGGCGCCCACTGGTACGCCAACGATAATTCTGGCCGCCTTCATGTTGCGCGCATGACGGACCGCGGCGAGCATCGTGCTGCCGGTGGCTAGCCCGTCATCGATCAGAATGACTGTCTTGCCCTGAGGGTTGTGTGCCGGATTGTCTCCGCGATAAAGCTCTTCTCTTCTGTTCATCTCCAGCTGTTCGCGCGCGATAGCCCTTTCGATTTCTGCATCGGAGATCGCTAGTTGAGCAATCATCGGCTGATTGAGAATGCGGGTCGTGCCGGCGATAGCTCCCATTGCAAGTTCCGGTTGCCATGGAACGCCGATCTTGCGCACCACTATCACATCCAGCGGCAGGTGCAGCCGTTCTGCTACGGCATGTCCCACCGGGACACCGCCCCGTGTCAAGGCGAGAACGACGGCATCCGCGGGAATTTTGCGATGAGAAAGCGCGGTGGCCAGGAACCTGCCTGCTTCACGGCGATTCTCAAAAGGAAGGACCATTGATGAAAGCTCCTGGCGGGAGTGGTGCATGTGTATTTCCAACCCGACCCGTTTAGAGCGCGCGTACCCGGCATGCGGCTGCGCCAAAGCGCGCGAAAGCGTCAGATTTTACGGCCAGGCGACGCAGATGTTTTGGCAGGCGGGTTGCACGAAGAGTGCACGTGGAGCATCCGGAAATGCGGGTATGCGCGGGAAAGGTCGACCTCGTCGCCGACCTCTCGATGCCTGACCCTACAACGGGGCTGGTGGTGTTTGCGCACGGCAGCGGCAGCAGCCGGCGTAGTCCCCGCAACCGGCAGGTCGCGAAAGCATTGAATCGCGGAGGCATCGGCACCCTTTTGACTGACCTGCTGACGGAGGAAGAAGAGGCGCTGGATCGCTATACGGAGGAGTTCCGATTCGATATCGGGCTGCTGATCCGGCGCCTTACGGCAATCACGGATTGGGTTGGCGCCCAGAACCATCTGAAGGGGATCGGGCTGGGTTACTTCGGGGCGAGCACCGGTGCGGCGGCTGCGCTCGGAGCCGCGGTGGAACGTCCTCACATGGTGCGGGCGATTGTTTCACGGGGAGGCAGGCCGGATCTTGCCGGCGGAGCGCTGGGACGCGTTGCGGCTCCTTGTTTGTTCATTGTGGGAGGCGACGATTCAGTCGTTATTGATCTGAACCGCCAGGCTATCGCTGAGCTTCCACGACAGACTGAGCGGCGACTGGAGATCATTCCGGGAGCGACGCATCTGTTCGAGGAGCCTGGCGCGCTGGATAAAGTGGCCCTTCTGGCGCTCGCCTGGTTCCAGCAACATCTGGGAACTTGATCGGGGCGATTACAGCCAGAAGATATCGGCGGGTTTGCGCCCATGGGTCTCCGGCCATGCCTTCGGATAACCCAGGACAATTGGCGCAACCATCTCGCACCCTTCGGGCACGCCCAATTCCTGCTTCGTCGATGGCAGATTCAGCCATGGCCGGGAGAAGCCGATCCAGCAGCTGCCAATGCCTTCGTCGCGCGCGGCGAGCATGAGATTTTGCGCGGCGAGGCAACAGTCTTCGACGGCTTGCGTTACATGCGACCGGGCCATTACAATCAGCAGCGCGGGCGCATGGTAGAACATGTCGAAGCCTGGCTGGCGCAGCATCTTGCTGGCGTCATCTGAGAAGCCCGCGAGCTCCGGATTTTCCAGCATCCATCGCTTTGCGCGTTCTGCCATGGAGTCGATTCGCTCCGGGTCAAGTACCGCGGCAAATGACCACGGCTGCAGGTTCATGGCGCTGGGCGCGAGAATCGCCGCGGCTACAAGGCGCTCAATCACGTCACGCGTGAGCGCAGCGCTTATGTATTCGCGGACAGCGCGGCGGTTCTTGAGAACATTCATCAGTTCCATAGAAATCCTCTCTCGATCAGTTTGGCGACTACGCGGCGGGCGGCATCTTCGGGCGTCTCACGATCTCCATGCACTTCGACATCCGGACGTTCCGGCGGCTCGTAGGGATGCTGGAGACCGGGTACAGAATCGCTGTTACCCTCCCTGGCGCGCCGGTAGATGCCCTTTGGATCCCGTGCCAGCGAGATGGCGAGCGGAGTATTGACATAGACCTCGATGAACTGCGGAATCGACTGGCGGGCTTCGTCGCGCCATACCTTGCGGTTCGCGGTGGCATCGAAGATTACTGGTACGCCGTGGCTGGTGAGCAGGGCGCCAATATATGTCAGTTGCTTGTAGAAAGTCGCCCTTTCGTTTTCGTCGTACCGCGGATCGGGGGTGAATACCTTTCTCAGTTCATCTGACTCGAGCACTTCGACATCGATCCCGCGCTCATCGAGAAGGGTCTTCAGAGCTTTCGCAATAGTGGATTTTCCGGACGCCGGAATCCCGGTGATCCAGACCGCGAAAGCCCGTCGTTCAAGTGCCACAGTAGCGATTCACCTCGCGCGGATCGAACACGGGCGTATCGAGAACCGCGAAAATAAACGCGATCAACTTCCGCCGGACCGCCTCGTCCAGACGCGGGTACCACACGGGACTGGCCATGACCAGACAGCGGAAGGCAAAAAATGGCGCCGCTACTTCGGCCAGTTCATGGTCGCCAGTCTTTTCCATGTACCGGTCCCAGAAGCGGAAAAACAGATCCTCAAAAACTCCTTCGAGTTTTCCGCTGCGCTGAAGCGAGAAGAACATAAAGTTCGACAAAATGCAGGTCACATCGTCGGCAGGGTCGCCGAATTCGCCGCGGGACCGGTCGAGGAGAGTGAAGGCGGCGCCCTCCTGAAAAAGAATATTCCAAGGATGGAAATCGCCGTGAACCTGGCGCAGACGATGCGCGCGATCCTTGATGCGCCACCGCCACTTCACTGCACGGTGCTCTATGTCTTCGAGTACTTTCCTGGTAATGAAGGAACGATCGGGGTACGAATCGGCGAGGCCCATGATGCATTCGCCATCACCCACCAGTTCGCGGATTCGCCGCGTGTACAGACCCGGATCGTTCACCGGATCGCGATGAATACCGGCGAGGTAATCGCAGAGAGTGTCGGCGCGCGCCAAGTCGAGCTCACATGCGACTCCGTCGGACTGAATTCGCTCGAGATCGTTGGCATAAGGTTCGCCGTCCGCGTATTCGGTGAGGAGGCACAATTCTTCAATCCCGCCCAGGGAACTCACGCTTCCGGTGCCATCGAAACCGCCGACATCGAGTACCTGAATGTGCCGCGGCAACCGGTTGAAGGCCATGTGCTGCCACAACAGGATCCTGGCCCGATCGGCCATGTGTTCGTGCCCGAAGGCCCCTGCTCCAACGGTGTGGAGGACGGCGCGTTTCGCGTCGCCTCCGGCTGTTTCGTAATCGATACGAACAGGGGTTCCATAGCCGTAGCTCTTTTCGCTTAGGTCGCGGGTTGTCTGCCCCAGCAGGGTTAGGGTGCGGACCTTCACTGCCTGCTTAAAGAGTGAGGATAGGTATTGTTCCACCTGTTGGGGATTCATAAGACTTGCGGCCCACAGCCGCGTGGCCGTCAACCTTTATCGGGAGGCGGGAACTTTTTGAAAACGTCCCCCACAGCTTTCTCCAGCTTTTTCTCGTTTTTCTCCGGGTTACCTGTCAGCGTGTCGCTGCAGTCTCCGTGCCAGATCACCTTTTTCGACTGCGAATCGAAGATATCGATATGCAGCGTGCCAACCGGCGTGCGTTCCACCGTTACATAACCGGGACCACCGCCCCCCCACCAGCCCCTGTGATACCAGCCTCCGCCAAAACCGCCGCCGTACCAGGTTTCGAACGTTTGCATAATACGGGTCGACCCGACAGCCGAAACCGAAGCATCGCCACCCGAGGCAACCTTCGTCCATCCTTTGGCGGCCAGTTGCGTATCCACCGCCTTCATGACCCGATCGTTCCAAAGGGCTTCCTGGACAGTGACGCCGACCCAGGAATATGTGTGGAATTTGCTGAAACTGACCGAGTGGTCGTAGTCAACCACGACTTTGGCAAACAGGCAGGTGACGGAAAGCAAGATTCCCAGAAGCAGCAGGCAATTTCTTTTCATGATTTCTCCTTGACCTTTCCCGGGCAATCTTGTGTCCACCCGTGCTCTTGTCTGGCGTTTGTCATTGGCTTCCGCGCTATTTCGCGGCACGACTAGTTCAAGTTGAGTGCTTTCACGCGCAACCATAAGTCCCGGCATGGAAAACACTGTGTATTGGCGGTGTACGGTTGGCTGCGAAGGTGCTATCTCATAAGTGAATGACCATTCGCATTGCATCGGTTCTTATGTTGGCCGCTGCTTTTGCGTTGAACGCCGGAACAATCGTTGATCTGCAGCCGTTGCGGCAGACTACCTCTGCGCATGTGCATTCAGGTTCGGGTAAAGATGGCATCGCAACACTGGACAATCTGAATCCGTCGATCGGCGCCTGGTATCTGCTCAGCGTTGCGTGGAAAGACGGAACTTCGGAACCGCCCTGGCATCTGGAGAATCTCAAGCCTCACGCGGCGCAGGTCCTGCTTGACGAAAAATATCCGGCAGGAATCGTTATTGAGGAGGGGGCGAGTCGAGTCCAATGCGATTTATTTGATGGCCCGCTCGGACAAGGCCGGGGTTCGAAGCTGATCTATTACCCATTATGCGGTGGACGCCTCTATCTGCGCAATCCCGCCAAAG
>Ga0182016_10006906_pt1 | contig 11810 bp, 6 predicted proteins | sample 712S2MmetaG_FD_120491 | JGI IMG/M metagenome (GOLD analysis project Ga0182016, IMG submission 120491) | Permafrost microbial communities from Stordalen Mire, Sweden - 712S2M metaG | ecosystem: Environmental > Terrestrial > Soil > Wetlands > Permafrost | place: Sweden: Stordalen | collected...
ATCGGGAACGATTCGGGCACGGCGTTCGGACAGAACGGTGAATCGACTTCATCGATGGGACCGGTGTTTGCGGATCTCGAGGGACGCGGCGTTCTGGATCTGTGGGTGACGGACGGGCACTATAACCGCCTGCTCCGCAACACAGGCAAGCTGACGTTTGAAGACATTGGCGCGGAGACGGGCGTTTCCCAGGTGAATGCGCAGTACGTGAGTTGGGGCACGGGAGTTTACGACTTCGACAACGATGGACTGCTGGACATTTTGATATTTCATGGCGGGCTGATTCATTTGATTCCGCAGGAACACACGCTGTTTCGCGGTATTGGGAATGGTAAGTTCGCCGATGTTTCGCGCGAGGCTGGGCCGGTGTTGAGTGAGCGCACGACGGCGCGCGGAGCGTGTTTCGCGGACTACGACAACGACGGCAAGGTGGATGCATTCGAAGTGAACCTGGGCGGACGCGGAACGCTGCTGCATAACGTTTCGACGAACACCGGCCATTGGGTCGCGGTGAAACTGAAGGGGACCAAAAGCAATCGTGATGGAATCGGCGCGAGAGTCGAAGTGCTGGCTGCGGGCAAGCGATGGACAGCGGAACGCGTGGCTGGGTCAGGGTATTTGTCGCAGGACGATGGGCGGCTGCATTTCGGTTTGGGCGCGGCGACGGTGATCGACAAGCTGATTATTCATTGGCCCAGCGGGCGTGAACAGACGCTTGAGAAGCAGAGTGTGGATCGGGTGCTGACGGTGGAGGAGCCGAAGTGATCCGTCACGATCAACGCGGATTAAGGGCTGGAGTGGCGACGGGTTTGTCGCTGCTGGCCTGCGTGTTGTTTGTGGTTGCAGCGTGGAATGGGCGTGCGGTACATGCGGACGAGGCAAGTGCGTCGGACGAAGCAGGGAATTACGCGTCGCCGCTTGAGGTTCTGCTTTCACCGGATGGCTCACGGCTCTTTGTGTTGTGCCAGACAAGGGACGAGATCCGAGTGCTGGATGCGGCCGGCTATGCGGTGATCAAGAAGATCCCGGTCGGGCACGTGCCGCGGGGATTTTCGTTCTCACCGGATGGTTCGCGGCTGTTCGTAACTAACTCGTGGGACGATACGCTTTCGGTGATCGATACGAAGGCGCTTGCGGTGGTGGCCACGTGGCCAGTTGGCTCGGAGCCATCGAGTGTGGTGGAAGATCGCGAGGGCAAGCGGCTGTTTGTCGCCAACCGAATCAGCAACGACGTGGCTGTGCTGGATGCGGAGACAGGGGCGGAAGAGAAGCGGTTGCTGGCAGGGCGCGGTGCGAGTTATCTCGCGCTCTCACCGGATGGAACGAGAATCTACGCAACGCACGTGTATCCGAATCCGTCAGCGTATCGGACCGCACCGGAGTCGGAAATTACCGTCATAGATGTGAAGCGTGCGGTGGTGGTGGATCGCATGCCGCTTCATGCAATTGCCGGTGTGTTTCATACAGCATTTTCCGCGGATGGCAGGCTGGGCGTCGTCGCTGAGTACCATCCCAAGAATCTTGTGACGCTGGCGCACCTGGAACACGGCGGAGCATTCGAAGACACGATTACGGTATTCGGTGCAGACGTTGGTAAGGCAGTGGAGGTGCCGCTGGATGAGCTGGAGCGTTACGCCACGCAGCCGTTCGGTGTGGCGATCGCCCCGGATAAATCGAAGATTTATGTGACATGCGGCGGGTCGGAGATCGTAACCGTGATCGACGCTTCGCGATTGCTGCTTTACATTCATGCTCACCCCGCAGGTTTTGTGCAGGATCTCTCCGCGAGCGCGAATTATGTTGTGACGCGCATCGAAGTGGGGCTGAATCCGCGCGGGCTGACAATCAGCAAGGACGGGCACAGACTGTTTGTTGCCAACCGGCTCGACGATACGATCAGCGTGATCGATACGCGCACCAACAAAGTGACCGCAACGATCAAGCTGGATGGGCCGAAGAACATTTCCACGCTGCGGCATGGCGAACAGACTTTTTACACGGCGCACTATTCGTTTCAAGGCCAGATTGGATGCGCTAATTGCCATATCGATTCGACCTTCGACGGGATTACGTGGAACCTGGAGCCGGACGGTTTCGGCCGCAATACAGTGGACAACAAGTTGCTGGAGGGCGTGAAAGATACGCAACCTTACAAGTGGACCGGCACAAATCCGAATATTCCAACCGAGTGCGGGCCGCGAACGGAAAAGTATTTCTGGCGCTCGGAGAATTACGACAACCGGACGCTTGCCGATCTGGCGATTTACGTTCGCAGCCTTGAGCCGCGGCCCAATCGTTGGCGGTTACCGGGCAAGGAACTTACGCCGGCGCAGGAGCGGGGCAAGGCGATCTTCGAACGGACTGTGGACAAGTTCGGCAAGCCGGTTACGGAGTACAACCGCTGTGTGTACTGCCATAGCGGGCCCAAGGGGACCAGCCAGAAGATGTTCGAAGTGGGGACGCATAAACCCCTCGACAATCCCGGCCTGTTGAAGGCGCCGCCGTTGACCAACATTGCGCTGACTGCGCCGTATCTGCACGATGGGTCAGCACGGACCCTGGAAGAGATTTGGACGGTCTACAACCCGGACGACAAGCACGGGCGAACGAACGACCTGACCAAGGATGAACTCAACGATCTGATTGAGTATTTGAGGACGCGATGAAGAAGTACTTAACGAGCACGGCGCTGAACGAAGAAGTTGGGAGAGATTCGTGCTTTCCCACCCTAGCGACAAAAACAAGAACGTCGCCAGGGTGGGGCACCCACATGGTGTTGGTGTCGTTCATGGTGCTTTATTCCGTCGCCTTTGCTGCGCCAGCTGCGTCTGTTGCGCCGCAGATGCCCCAATTCAAATTTGAGAATTTTACCACCGCGAACGGGCTGCCGAACAATCATGTGTTCGCTGTGCTGGTGGATGGCGATCGGGTGTGGGCGGGGACCGAAGACGGCCTGGCGGTCTACGAGAATCATGCGTGGAAGACCTATACCACCAAGGATGGCCTGGCGCATCGTGCAGTGCTCTCGCTGGCGCTGGACAAGCAAACGGGCGATGTGTGGGCGGGGACAATGGCGGGGCTGAGCCGCATCTCCGGTGGGCGCATCGACAGCTTTACGCAGTTGAATTCCGGGCTGAGCAACGACGTTGTGTACGGTGTGAGTGTGGAAGGGGAGAACGTCTGGGTGGCGACAGCGGCCGGAGGTTGCCGGCTCGATCTGCGCACCGGGCAATGGACGCTTTACAACGAGCGCAACACGCCCATGGTGGAGATATGGGCGTATGCCGTCTCCGCAACGCCGACCAAGGTCTACTACGGCGTGTGGGGCAGCGGGGTGCTCGAGTACGATCAGAAGACGGGGCGCTGGGACAAGTACGACGATCCTGACGGCGAAAACGAGATGGTGCTGTTCAAGGATCAGGGACTGATCCACGAGATTGTCACATCGGTGAGTTATGTGGACAATATTCTTTGGGCTGCCACGTACTTTGGGGCGAGCCGGTACGACGGGCGCTACTGGCACAACTTTCTGACGAAAGACAGCGGACTTCCCTCGAATTTTATTAATCAGGTCAAGGGCCTGGACGGCAAGCGCGCCTGGTTCGGCACGGACAAGGGGCTGGCATACTACGACGGGGTGAATTGGGCTGTCTATCGCTCATCGCTCAAGAATGGCAAGCCGGAGATGACGGTGCGCGACGCCGCGGGGAACATTACGCCGATAGCAGTGATGACCGCGCCGGCACACAACTACGTACTAGGGGTCGATTTTGAAGGCGACGATATATGGGTTGCAACCGCCAAGGGGCTGAGTCATGGGATACGAGAAAAACAATAAGGAGAAGGACATGAGTGCATTTGCAGATATTCTTGAGGCTATTGCGCGCGCACCAATCGAAAAGCGCGCCATGACCAATTACGGCGTGCTCAACGAAGCGTACGCCTATGAGAAGCCGAGTTCCTTCTCGCGCGGAATGCGGATCGATATCGGCGGGGTCGTGATTCTGCTGATTTCGGGAACAGCTTCGATCGACGAGAACGGGGTCAGCGTGCACATCGGCGATTTCCCCGCGCAGTTGCGGCGAACCTTCGACAACATCACCGGCCTGCTGGAGAGCGAAGGCGCGACGTGGCATGACATTGTGCGCACCAGTTGCTACCTGCGCGACATCGATCGCGACTACGACGTGTTCAACGCGGGCCGCACGGCATTCTTCCGAGAGCAGGGGCTCGACCCGCTCCCTGCGTCGACAGGAATTCAAGCGCATCTTTGCCGGCCGGAGCTGCTGATCGAGATTGAAGCAATCGCGATGTTCAGGACGGACAAGAAGGAAGAAAGCAAGGGGTAGTTGGAATGCGTACGGGCAAGTGGACGGTTGCGGTCTGCACAGTCGGTTTGGTCTTTGCAACCTATGTTGCAGCACAGAGCACGAAGACCTGTGAGTGCGGGGCGCATCCGCCGGGACCACCGAAGGACCGAGAGGTTACGCCCTACGCGGGAGAACCTGCCGACCTGAGCCCTTACGCGAGGTTTGCCGCGCCCTACGATCTGAACTACATCCGTCCTAACATCTATTCAGGGGCGGGACGGGATGTGCCAGAGCCCAAAAACCTGACGGAAATCCGGATCGGTTTCTTTGGGCCAGTGGCGCCGAATCCGGAGTCGGTGTTTGGCGTACGCATGCTCCACGGGGCGCAACTGGCGGTGGAAGAAGCCAATGCGCGCGGCGGCTACGGAGGCAAGCCCTTCAAGCTGATGGAGCACAACGACTACGACAACTGGCAGGCGAAGACCGTCTACGGCGACGACCGGCCAACCGACCCGACGATCTGGGGATCGGCGTCGAACGAAGTTGTGAAGATGGTGTACGACGATCAGGACTGGGCAATCTTCGGCTCCATCAGTTCCGAGTCGACACACATTGCTTTGCGCGTGGCGCTGCGAGCAGAGATTCCGATTGTCAACTCGGCTTCGACAGATCCTACCATTCCCGAGACCTATATTCCGTGGTACTTCACCGATCTGCAGGACGACCGGGTGCAGAGCCTGACGCTGGCGCGGCGCATCTACACCGAACTTGGTATGAAGCGCGTCGCAATCTTGAGAATCAACAATCGCTATGGGCGTTTCGGCGTGCCTAAATTTCGCGATGCTTCGCGGCGATTGGGACACCCGGTGGTGATTGAGCAGAAATACCTTCCCGGAGACACGGATTTTTCGAAGCAGTTGCAGGTAATCAAATCGTCGCGGGCCGATGCGATTGTTCTATGGGCGGACGAGACGCAGGCGGCGGGAATTCTGAAGCAGATGCGGGCGGCGGGGATGAAGCAGCGAGTGTTTGGCGCGTATCGCACGCTGGGGCCGAAGCTGTTGGCAGAGGCGGGTGACGCGGCGGAGGGGTTTGAGGCTGTGTTCCCGTACGATCCCACACGCAGCGATCCTCGCTGGCTGGAATTCAATCAGTGGTTTGAAAACCGGTTCCACGAAAAGCCGGAGCAGTTTGCCTCACTTGCTTATGACGCGATGAACGCGCTGCTCGACTCGATCTGCAAGGCGGGTCTAAATCGCGCGCGGATTCACGATGCTCTGGCCGATATCGAGCAGTACGACGGCGTGACCGGGCACATGGTCTTCGACCCGAACCAGAAGAATGTTTCGCCGCTGTACCTGGGAACTGTGCATAACGGCGCGATCAGCTACCGCGTTGCGACTATGCAGAAGCAGCAAGTCAGCGAGTCAGCGAGTCAGGCACCTGCGGTGGAGCAGATGCCGCTGGCGCGGCCTAGCGGTTCATTGGCTGGAGCGCCTTACGCAGTGGTGGGCGAGGGCGGAGTGGAATATTCCGGGCCGCACCAGGCTGACGTTCCTGATGGGCCGGTCTACCTGGTGCTGTTTGGACCGAAAGCCGCCGAGATCGCCGCGTCGCCGGGGGTGCAGGCGGAGCTCGCATTCGGCGCAGCAAAGGGTCGCCCGTGGAAGCTGCTGCCAGTGGAGAGCGGGCAGAACTGGGGCGCTGCTTCAACCGCACTGGTTCATGCGCTTATGGACCAACATGCGCTGGCAATGGTGGCGCTGGATCGCGATGCGAGCCACCTGGCCGAGCAATTGGCGCTCAAGACCTTCGTTCCGGTGGTCGCTTTGAGCGGCGATAAGGCGCTTACTTCGACGAACGTTCCGTGGATATTCAGGCTGCCGGTCGAGACTACTCCGGCGGCGGCGGTGAGGCTGTTGGAAACGGCGGCGGTGCGTAGCGGGGCTAACTCTGAGCGGCTGAGGGACGTGCTGGCTTCAGGAGAGCAGTTGTCTGGAATTGCGTTCCTGCCGACCGGGGAGCCGCGTGTGCAATAGTGGTTTTCACATGGGCACTCGGGATCGAGCCAGAATTGATCGCCCTCGACTTGCGCTAGTGGGACACACTGGATAGAGTTTCATCCAAAGGAAGCTAATGTCCTGTCTGTGAAGTTCTTTGCATTTGTTCGGCGTTCATGCTCGGGTATAGGTACCCGAAAAGCAGGTCCTTCGACTCCGCCGAAGTACGCTTCGCTCAGAGTTTGTGACTTTTTTGAATTTATGCGATTTTTGGGCGCATAAGTCATTTGTTTTCAGGGCCCGTTTTTGTGAGAAAACAAAAAAGTCACAAGCTCTCAGGATGACAGGTCTATTTTTGATACGAACTTTGAAAACAGGATAATGATACGAACTTTGAAAACAGGATACTAATGACAAAACCGAAGATTTTGATATTTGGCCGGGTGGGCCAGGTGGGTTGGGAACTGCGCCATAAGCTGGCATGCCTGGGCCAGGTTACCAACGTTGACTATCCTGAGATCGATTTTTCCAAGCCGGATACAGTTCGCGACGTGATTCGGGCTGCAGAGCCCACGGTCATTGTGAATGCCGCGGCATATACCGCGGTGGATAAGGCTGAGGCCTCTCCTGAACCTGCGTGGGCAATTAACGCTAGTGGGCCCGGTGTGATCGCAGAGGAAGCCAAGCGGCTTGGCGCCCTGATGGTGCACTACTCCACGGATTATGTCTACGACGGCAGCAAGGCGGGGCCGTGGGTGGAGACGGATGCGCCGAATCCTTTGAATGTTTATGGGGAGACAAAACTGGCCGGGGACCGCGCGATCGAAGCGGTGGGCGGCGACTACCTGATTCTGCGCACAAGCTGGGTATATGGGGCGCGCGGCGGCAATTTTCTGCTGACCATGCTGCGGCTAGCCAAAGAGCGGCCGGAGTTGCGGATTGTGGACGACCAGACAGGCAGCCCCACGACCAGCGAGTGCATTGCGCAGGCGACGGCCCATATCCTTTCGCAGGTGCTTGCGCCGGCCGGGGACGGGCTTGCCGGGCGGAGTGGCGTTTATCACCTGACGTCTGCCGGCCAGACGACCTGGTTTGGCTTTGCAAAGGAGTTTCTGAGCAAGCAGGCATCTTGTCCCAGGCTGATTCCGATTCCGGCGAGTGAGTATCCGGTTCCAGCCAAACGGCCTGTGAATTCTGTTCTGTCGTGCGAGCGGCTGGCAGAAACCTTTGGTGTGCGGATGCCGGCCTGGGAGGAGGCGCTGGACCTGGTGCTGGAGACGCTTGCAGAGGGTGCTGCGCGGGCTTGAGCGGCCTGCTGTGACTCCCTCGGAGGATTCGCACAGCCAAGACAGCGGCAAGAGTTCCACGAGGCTGTTTTTCCTCGATTCAGGGACACTCTGCCGCTGTCTGCTTTAAAGCTTTCGCAGGTTGGAAAGCTCGCACTTCTGACGTCTTCCCAAACCCCGTGCTTGTGTCCATAGGATGCGGGAGAAGGCATTGGATTGGCTGTGACGGAAAGCACTGCGTGGGGTGAGCTCGAATTTGCCGTTTCCCGATTTGGGCGCGACCATGGGTTTATCTCGTGGAAAAGCAACAGGGGCAGCCCGAGTTTCGGACTGCCCCTGTTGATTTAGCCGAACCCGAGGGTTTGCGGGTTAGGGGAGATAGTAGCGCAGCGAGGTCCAGAACATGTTGTCGATGCCCTTGGCGCCGAGGCCTGAAGCACCGGACCAACCCTCACGCACGGAGTAGCCGTATTGGAAGCCCTGGCGGAAGCGGCCGCGGTCTCCCTTGTAGATGTCATACCACCAGCCGCCGGTGATTTCCTGGACGTCGCGGGATTGCGCGCCGCAGGAGCCGCCGGGGTAGTAGCCGGTGGAGCTGCCGCTGTAGCCGGGAGCTGCAACGACTCCGCAAGCGGAGTTGCTCAGCAGGCGCGAGCCGTATCCCAAAGCCGCGGCGGAAGGCGCCTTCCAGGTGCCGCCCCAGACGCCGGTTGCACTTTGCGCGGCACTGGGAGCGCCGAGTGTGGTGGCGGTGGAGTTGGCGGAGTCGGCACGGCCGGCATAGTCGCCGCCATAGTTGATGTAGAGGACGAGGCGCGGGGTGGGAGTGGCTTCGGCGGTGATCAGGCCGGAGATGTTCTCCATGCGGGCAAATGCACCGTAGCTGTTGGCGGTAAGGTCGGAAAGCGTCGTGTCGCCGTAACGGCCGACGCCCTGTCCCCAGAGGCCCTTGGCGCCGAAGGTGAATTTGTCGGCGATGATGGGGACACGGAGGCTGCCGCCAATGCCGCCCAGAATGGCTCTATCCTTGTAAGCGCCGGCGGAGCTAAGTGCAGGGGCAACCGTCAGGCCGGAAACGATGTCCTTCAAGCCGCCGTAGAGGTTGCTGTTGGTGGTTTCGCCAGGGTAGACCATCTCCTGAGCGGTGCCGAAGATCCCAAAGATTTCGTAATGGCCCCAGCCCGGATCAAGTGCGATCTTGGCGAGCACATCGGGCGCGGTGTTGAAGGAGATGTTGGTCACGTTGGCGCAGGAGTTGACGGTCTTGTATACGGGAACCGCAATGTTGACGGTGTTGCCTGCGGAGTCTGTTTGTTTCTGATTGGTGTAGTTGACGATCGAAGTGGAGGGCGAGCAGGCGCTGATGGTGGCGTTATAAGCGCCGCCATTGTTGCCCGCGCTGCCAAGCACCGCGTAGGGCGTGTCGCCGGCGATCGAAGCGGTGTAGAGCAGCTGCGGATTCTCAGCAGAGATGCCGAACGCAACATGGTCGAAGCTCTTGACCACGCGGAAGCCGTACTGGCGGGTCCACACAAAGCCCGTGACGTAGTTCGGGTCTATGGTGAGCGGCGTCAGGATATCGGAGGGCTCGTTGGAGATGCCCTTTTTGACTTCCGTTGCCAGAGACCACATCTGGCCGCCGGCAAACTTCCAGTGGCTATTGGTTTCAGCCGAACCCCAGATGACGCGCTGGCGCATGACATAGCTGTTCGATTGGTTGTTATTGGAACTGGTTCCGGTGCCCAACCAGTCAGCCTCGTAGTAGCCTTTCAGGGTTCCCCAGTTTGTCTTGCCTTCCGCCATAAGAGCGATGCGGGACTGGCGAGCGGTGCCATAGAACTCACTGAGCGAATAAGCGTCGGCGCCTTCGTACGGAATAGCACTGAAGGCGGTCGGAATGTCGCCGCCGGTGGCCTTGGTACGGTAAACAGTTTCACCCGCGGTGAAGCCGCCAGGAGTCAGGGTGATTCCCTTGTAGTGCAGAGTCGTTGGGTGATCGATCGCCTTCTTGATGTTGGCTGTCTCATCGGAAACTGTGGCAGCCAACGAAGCCTGGTTGCCCTTCAAATCGGTGACGGTTGTCTCCAAGGTTGAGACCGCCGCGGCATTCGTGGTAACCGCCTGGTTCTCGGCCGAAGCTGCTGCTTCCGCCCTGGACGCGGCGGCCTGTGCATCGGCCGCGGCCTGCTGCGCCCTTTGGAGTTGCGCATCCTTGTCTGCCAGGCTGTTCTTCAGGCCGTCGATCTGGCCCTGCATTTCGTTGCGCAGATGCTGAATCTGCTCTTCCACCGTGGGGGGTGGTGGCGCCTTTGGCTTGACGGCTCTCTTGGTTACGGGGTGCTTTTTGGCCGGCGGGGGCGAAGTTTGTGCGCTGGCGTTGGCGGACAGGGCAACAAGGCCGACTGCCAGAATTGCTGCGGCAGCAGTATTGAGCTTGAAATTCATTGGGCCTCTCATTTTCCTCTCGAATCAGGTTGAATCGTGGCAGCGTTCGCATCGATTGCAAATGCTGTTTGATCCCGCACTGCGGACAGCTTGTACATGAAGCCGGACTGGATCTCTATCTACATGCGGGTGAAACAAGGAGAGCCGCACATACTCTTTACAAAAAGCCAAGTATTAACGGCTGGTTCCGCATTTGAGAGTCGCAGATTCAGGTTAATATTTGACGAATTCACGCATTTTTAACACTCAATAGCGCCTGCTGATTCATACGTTTGTAGCAAAAAACCGATGCCTGTCAGTCAGTTATTGAGTCCCGCCCAATTCATCAGCCGGATGTTGAATTCGATTAGTGCCGGGTGCCGGGTGCCCCAGGTCTCGCTTTTGAGACCTGGGAATCGACTGCCGGCCCACTACTTCACCGCGCCCGCACTCAGCAGGTTGGCAAGAATCCTGTACGCCCCCGGAACCAGCTCCGGAAGCTGCCGATGGAGCGCATACGCCACGTAGATAAACGTCCCTTTACCGGGGTGGGCCACAACCAGGCCGCCACGCTGCGGATCCTGCCCTGGGTCGGCAGTTTCAGTCAGCGCGGTATAGGCCGGGTCCCAGGATTCGAGGAAGGAATGGCCGCGCTCTTCCACCCAGCCGTCAAAGTCGGCGGTGGTGATGGTATTGGGCGAGGTCAGGAGCGGATTGGCGGCGTCCAGCAGCTTGACCGGTGCCTGCTCGTCGACCACGCGCTCGGCGCGGCCCAGCGAGAGCGGCACGGGGGCAGGGAAGATGGCGCTCTGATAGAGGACGATCAGAGTTCCGCCGCGCTGCACGAACTGGTTGAGCCTCATTTGGGCGGCAGCGAGCTCGCGGACAGAAGAATAAGCCCGAATTCCCACAATCAGGACGTTCCACGTGGAAAAGTCGGCCGAAACTATCTCGGACTTGGTTAAAAGATGCGGCATGACTCCCAACGCCTCAATAGCGTCGGGAACCTCATCGCCCGTGCCCATGATGTATCCGACACGCAAGCTGGGCGCCAGCTTGACATCCACCTTCCGTGTGAGCAGCTGGGCGGGTTTGTAGAGGTTATAAGGGCGCAGGCCAGGGTAGCCGACGCTCTGCCAGCCGGTTTGGTAGGTGTGGCCAGCGGCGTGGGCCACGGCTTGAATCGCAATCGGGGTCTGGAGCGGATTCGCGCTGGAAGCCGCGGCGAGCGGGGTGACGGAGAACTGGATCGGCTCGGTATCTCCCGCAGCGGCAAGGTGGAACGGCGCGGACGCGGGCTGAGCCGTCCAGCCGTCGGGCAGCTTCAGCTCCACTGTGCCTTCCGCAGCCGATTGCGCGTGCACAGTGACTCGAACAGGCAGAGCCGACCCGTCCAGAGGCAGGATGCGAGCCTCGGGGTCCATGCGGACGCCGATGGCAGGCGTGACGACCAGCGGCTCGTAAATGCCGCCAGGCCCAAGTACACGCTGCATGGTCTGGACGACCTTTCCAATGCGAATGGGCAGACCGTCAAAGGTGAACTCCGCCCAGGCGGCCAGCGGCCAGGGAGCGAAGGAGCGCTCGCGGAATTCAGGCTGCGCGAGGTCGAAGTAAGGCTGCTCGATGTTCGGGCGGGTGAAATAGGGTTGCGTGGGCTGCGCGCCGCTGGGGACTTTGAGTTTGAAGATGGCGTCCGAGGAGGAATCTGTGTCGCCCGTGCCGATCGGCTCGCCGTCTTGCCACTGGTCGCCGGTTTGGCTGTCAAGCCAGGCCTTCTCGAGGTGCGCTTC
>Ga0182016_10006908_pt1 | contig 11807 bp, 10 predicted proteins | sample 712S2MmetaG_FD_120491 | JGI IMG/M metagenome (GOLD analysis project Ga0182016, IMG submission 120491) | Permafrost microbial communities from Stordalen Mire, Sweden - 712S2M metaG | ecosystem: Environmental > Terrestrial > Soil > Wetlands > Permafrost | place: Sweden: Stordalen | collected...
CGGCGGGCGAAGGAAGGTCGGATGAGATCATGCTCCAACCAAGATTCTAGACCCTGACCCAATTCCTTCGAATTGGATCAGGGTCTGCGGCGCGGATTGCCACTACGGCCGCTAAACCGCTACGCTCCGGCGCGCCGCCAGCCCGGAGGTGAGGAAATGGCCAAAGAAGTCACGCAAGCATTGGCAGAATTTGCCGCGACGCTGAGCTATGAGGCCTTGCCGGCAAGCACCCGCGAGCACTGCAAGAACCTAATTCTCGATGCGCTCGCCTGCGCGGTCGCCGGTCACCAGGGCGAGGAAACCGGCCAAATGGCGGCGCTCGCCTCGGCGCTGGCCCAGGGCAATGAATCGAGCGTGATCGGTGGCGGCCATCTGTCGCTCGCCGGGGCGACGCTGCTCAACGGCTATCTGATCACCGCGGTCACGATGTGCGACGTGCATCGCCCGATCATGACCCATGTCACACCCGAAATCGTGCCACCCGCATTGGCGATCGCCGAGCGCGACGGTCTTTCGGGCCGCGATCTTCTGGTCGCCGTCGCCGCGGGTTGCGAGGTGACGACGCGGATCGGCATCGGCCTCGATTATCCGGTGTTTCGCGCGCGGGGCTGGCACGGGCCGGGCATCCTCGGACCCTTCGGCGCCGCCGCAGCGGTCGGTTCCTTGATCGGCTTCGACGCCGAGACCATGGCGCGGGCCTTCGGGCTTGCCGGCAGCCAGGCCGGCGGCACGTTTGCCGCCTGGGGCACGCCGACGGTGAAATTCCATCAATGCCGCGGCGCGCTGTCGGGCCTGATGGCGGCGCTATTGGCGCAGCAGAATTTTGTCGCGACCCGCGAATTTCTCTCCGCCAAAGACGGCGGGCTCTACAATACCTACGTCAATGGCGGTCTCCCCGAATTGGCGGTCGCCGATCTTGGGCAACGCTTCGAACTGGAAGAAATCGCGTTGCGCCTGTGGCCCTCGGCGACCGTCATCCAAGGTCTGATCACGGCTCTGTTCGAGATCGTCGAGCGGAACAAGATCGACGCCGGGCAAATCCGCAAAGTCCGCATCGCGCTGAGCAAACCCGCCTTCGACGCGCACGGCGGCTTTAGCACCTACAAGGCAAAGTTCGAGGCGTTGCTGTCGGTGCATTATACCGCGGCCGCGATCCTGCATGACAGGACGCTGACCTTGGCGCAATTCGAGCCGGGCCGTTACGACGATCCGAAATTGCGGAGCTTTGCGGCCGAGAAGGTCGAAGTCCGCGCCGATGCGGGCGTGACCGGATCGCAGGCCAAAGTGGACGTCGATATGATTGACGGCACGACGCTGTCGGCATTCTGCGCACATCCGCTCGGCGGTCGCGACAATCCGCTGTCGCGGGCTCAGATCGAGAGCAAATTCCGCAGCTATGCGACGGGCGTTCTGCCCGACAGCCACGTTGCCGACGTGCTCGGCGCGATCGACCGTCTGGAGGACTTTGGCTCGGTGCGCAAGCTGATGGCGCTGTTGCGTGCGGCGCCAAAGTCTGCGCCACGTGCGATGGCGGCCGCGGAGTGACAAGAAGGGTTTCGATCCTTGGTCGGCCATGATCTCAGCTTCGGCGTGAACCACCAGGGGCTGGCCCAGCTCAACGAACGCTCGCGCGAAATCTTCCGCCTGATCGTCGAGAGCTATCTCGCCACCGGCGAGCCGGTCGGCTCGCGCAATCTATCGCGCATCCTGCCGATGACGCTGTCGCCCGCATCGGTGCGCAATGTCATGTCCGATCTCGAACAGCTCGGGCTGGTCTACGCGCCGCACACGTCGGCCGGCCGGCTGCCGACCGAGACGGGGCTGCGCTTTTTTGTCGACGCGCTGATGCAGATCGGCGATCTCACCGAACGCGATCGCCGGGCGATCGAAGCGCAGGTTGCGGCGTCGGGACAGGGCAAGTCGGTCGAAGCAGTGCTGACCGAGGCGTCCGGATTGCTCTCCGGCTTGAGCCGCGCCGCCGGCGTCGTGCTCACCTCGAAATCGAACCCGCGGCTCAAACACATCGAATTCGTCCGCCTCGAGCCCGAACGCGCGCTGGTCATCCTGGTGGGCGAGGACGGGCAGGTGGAAAACCGTGTCCTCCACACCCCGGTCGGCCTGCCAACCTCGGCGCTGACCGAAGCCGCGAATTTTCTCAATGCGCGGATCCGCGGCCACACCCTCGACGAGGTCAGGACCGAGATCCAGCGCACGCTCAAGGAGAGCCAAGCCGAACTCGATCAATTGACCCAGAAAATCATCGCCGAGGGGCTGGCAAGCTGGTCCGGCGGCGAGAGCGACGAGCGCAAGCTGATCGTGCGCGGGCAGGCGCATCTCCTCGACGATCTGAAGGCGGTCGACGATCTCGAGCGGGTGCGGCTTCTGTTCGACGATCTCGAGACCCGCCGCGAGGTGATCGATCTCCTCGGTCGCGCCGAACAGGCCGAAGGGGTGCGGGTCTTCATCGGCTCGGAAAACAAATTATTCTCGCTGTCGGGCTCCTCGACCATCGTGGCGCCCTATCACGACGCCTCCGGGCAGATCGTCGGCGTGCTCGGCGTCATCGGCCCGACCCGGCTGAATTACGCGCGCATCGTCCCGATGGTCGATTATACCGCGAAGGTCGTCAGCAAGCTTCTCGGCGGTTGACCCCGGCCCGGCCCAGGCCATTCCGGGCGCTTGATTTTTGCGTGCTCAACCCTGATATGCGGGGCAGGAAAATAATGGCCGAATAGTGGGACGACAAATGACGGAAGAGACCGCTCGCGCCGAGGACGACGCGGCCCAGCCGCAGCAGGGCGCCCCCCAGGCTGCGTCATCGGGCGCCGCAGCACCCGACTCCGCGCAGCCCGATCCGGTTGCCGTTGCCATCGAGCTTCGCGATCGGCTGCTGCGTGCGCTTGCCGACATGGATAATCTGCGCAAGCGCACCGACCGCGAAGTCGCGGATTCCCGGATTTACGGAATTTCATCCTTTGCGCGGGACATTGTCGGGGTTGCGGACAATATGCGCCGTGCACTCGATGCGGTAGCGCCGGAATTGCGCGCCGGCGCGGACGCTGGCGTCAAGGCACTGATCGAGGGCGTCGAACTGACAGAGCGCGAACTGCTCAAGGCGCTGGAAAAAAACGGCGTGCGCCAGTTCACCCCGCAGGGCGAGAAATTCGATCCCAACCGGCACCAGGCCATGTACGAGGTACCGGACGCGTCGGTGCCCGCCGGCAGCGTCGTTCAGGTCGTGCAGCCGGGCTACATGATCGGCGAGCGCGTGTTGCGGCCGGCTTTCGTCGGCGTCTCAAAGGGCGGACCGAAATCGGCGCCGGTCAGCAACGACAACGCCAAGGCGGCGGCGAATTAGAGCGTGATCCCGAAAATGCCTGTCCCCGGACTTGATCCGGGGATGGAAACCGGTTTCCCGCCTTCGCGAAGCCCGCTTCCACCTACGCGCACCGCGCTTCGGTGGACTCGCAACCCTCCGAAGCTCTCGCCGAGAGCGTAGGAGGGTCGGCGGGCGAAGGAAGGTCGGATAAGATCATGCTCAAACGAAGAATATAGACGCAGCGGACCTCTGGAAACTCATCGTCTCGGTTCGACGTTGTCGCGCACGGTGCGCAGCCGCATGAACACGCTCGGCCAGACGTCGGCGCGAGCGATCCCGATCATTTGCATGAAGCCGCCCGTGCCAAAGCGCAGCCACTGCACGACTTTGACATCGGCGTCGCTCTGCCCCTCTTTGGCCGTCGCCAAGGTCTGATAGCCCGGCTGGCCGCCGATGCGCAGCGGCCCGGCATCCTGGATGCGCACGTCCCGGATGCCGCCGATCTTTTCGAAGGTCACGCGGGCAAAAGTATCGCGGTCGGCGGCTTCGTCGGGTCCGCCCGGCATTGCGGCGATCAGAAAATGCGTGTTGCGCGTAGGATCGGGGGCGTCATTGCCTTGCGCCGCAGGCGCGTCGGCCAGCATCAGGGCGCTGCCCGGTACGACATCGTCGATGCGAAAGCCCGCCAAATCCGCGACGTTGAACGGCAGCAGGCTCAGTTGCTCAGCGTCGGGTACAATGGGGCGAACGATGAGCGTCGCCATCGCGTCGTGGATCGCTTGATCGGTGTAGGTCTGGTTCTGCTCTTGCACTTGCACGGTTACGAGCGCCGTAACATCACCGGCTGCCGCGACCAGCAGCCATTTGCGATAACGGCCCTGCGGGGTGGCTTGCTTGCCGGTGAGAATGAAGCCCTGGTTGGCGCCAAGCGTGATCGCCTCGCGTCGGTCGACGTCGATGCCTTGCTTTTGCATCGCCTCCGGGACCATGGATTTCTCAAGCTGGGCATAGGCCTGGGCCGGAAGCGCCGCGAGCAATATCGCCGCGCTTTTGTCCGGATCTTCAAAGCCCTCGAACGTCTTGCTTGGCACCATACCGGCCGGTGGAACGAGACCGAGGCGCGAGCCGGTTGGAAAAACCGGATCGGCGGCATGCGCCGAAACTGCAAACAGCACAAAAGCGAGAATAGCGGCAAAGCCGCTGGACGCCCGAGGCGACGGCGTAGTGATTGCGGGATTCATTGTGTTGCTTTTCGCACTACGGTTTCGCTCGGCTTAGGGCGGGCCGCGCGTCGGCAAAACTAAGGTCCCGAGGCGCGGTTCCGGGCGTGTCACCCGCCGCATGGTCAGATTGATGCGTCCGCCGTCCGCCAGCAAGGTCGATGTCGCCGGATAAATACGGTCGACGCCATGGAAGGCGAGCCGGGCATCGCCACCGAGCACCACCACATCGCCGGAATTGAGGCGGAACGATCGGGTGGGATCGCTCCGCTTTGGCCCGCCGACGCGGAACAGGCAAGAATCGCCGAGCGAGACGGAGACTACGGGCGCCGAGAAATCAGCTTCGTCGCGATCCTGATGCAGTCCCATCTTCGCCGATGGGACATAGAAATTGATCAGGCAGGCCTCGGGCGGATGAGCGTAATCCGCAACGTCGTTCCATAGCGCCAGCAGCGCGGCCGGGAGCGGCGGCCAAGCCCGGCCGGTCTCGGGATGCCCGCGCGTATAGCGATAGCCGCTTTCGTCCGATATCCAGCCAAGCCCCCCGCAATTCGACATGCGTACGGTGAACGGCCGGCCCGATTTGGGCATGCGCGGCGTGAACAAGGGCGCTGCGGTGAAAACTTCGTCGAGGGCAACGAGCAGCGCGGCCTGCTCGGCGCGATCGAGATAGCCGGGATAGTAGAAAAGTCCGCTTCGGCCGGCGCCGGTCGGCACGGACTGAGCGTGGCGTTTCGGCGCGGTGGCTGTTTTCATTGGATTTTTACCAGTCGCCGTCACCGTTCCTCCTGATGTCTCTCATCTCCCCACAATTCTCTCGGCGGCTCGGCCTTCCGGCTCCCACGCTACCGGCCGAGGTCTCTGCGCACACTGCGGCCCAAGACCTCTACGCCAAATTGACCGTCGCCGCCGCCGTCTTCTTCGTATCGCTCGAGCTCGCCTATCTGGTGCTTGGCGGTCTGCCGCCGCTTGCGAAAACATGGGGCGGTCCTTGGGTCGACGGCACGCATTTCGTCCTCGGCCGCGACTTTCTCAATTTCTGGATGGGCGGCCGTGCGGTTTTCGGCAACGATCCGGCGGCCTGGTTCGATCTGCATACTTATAACGCCGCGCTCCGCGCTATGCTCGGCACCGATTATCCCGAACATTTTTGGTCCTATCCGCCGCATCTCTTGCTCTTCATCTGGCCGCTCGGGCTCTTGCCCTATCTGCCGGCCTATATCGCCTGGTGCGCGGTTGGGATCGCGCTCTATCTGCTCGCTTGTTCGCCTGCGATCGCGCGCGACAGGCTCGTGTTCCTGGCCGTTGCGCCGGGTGTCGCGGTCTGTGTGTTTTTCGGCCAGAACGGCTTCTATACGGCGGCGCTATTGATCGGCGGATTGCTCTGCCGCGAGCGCCGGCCGGTGCTCTCCGGCGTGCTGTTCGGCATTCTGACCATCAAGCCGCAAATCGGCATGCTGGTTCCGGTAATCCTTCTGCTTGAGCGGCGCTGGCTGACGATCGCAAGCGCCGTCGTCACCACGGCAGTGCTGGTTAGTGCGACCGCGCTCGTCTTCGGCTGGAATATTTGGATCGAGTTCTGGCAAAAGGTCGTGCCGCAGCAGCAATGGCTCACCGCGCATGGCGGCGGATTGCTGTTCGAGATGGTATCGTCGGTCTATTACGCCGCGCGCTTGATCCATCTGCCCGAAAGCGTCGGCTGGGCGATGCAGGGCATCGTTGCCGTGTTAGCGCTCGCGGCGCTGGTCTGGACTTATTGGAAGCGCCGGGAGCCTGCGCTGTCGCTCGCCTTCTTCGTCACCGCAACATTCCTGGTGACGCCTTACATTCTCAATTACGACATGGTGGTATTCGGCTTTGTGGTCGCGCTCTTGCGCGATCGCGCCGACAACACCACCGTCGATCATTGGCTTCTGATTGCGCTGTGGACGCTTCCGGTCAGCATGATGATCGCCGCCGCCGGCTGGATTCCGCTGGCGCCGATCGTGCTGATCGCATTTGCGGGTCGGATCTTATGGCGGCTCAAGCAAAGCAGCCGGCGCGAGGTCCGACCGCTACCGCAAGAAATTATACCGGCCAAACCCTGACCGGCACCGAGCCGAACTCACCGTTGGCAATGATCGCGCGTTACCAGCAACGCCAGACGCGTCCCACCACCCAGTGACCGTAGCGCACATAACGCACCGGCACCCAGCCGCAGACCCCCGGTCCGTAGAAACCGGGGCCCCAACCCCCACCCCAGCCATGGCCGCCGTGCCAGCCGCCACCGCCGTGCCACCCGCCGCCATGGCCGCCACCATGACCGCCACCATGCGCCGCGGCGGCGCTTACACTGATGACCAGCGCCAAGGCGACGATCCCAAGACTTTTTGTCAATTTCGACATCGCTAAACCTCCCATGCCGCCCCATTGCCATCCGATCACTGCAAGCATCACGCGCAATGACATAAATGAACGCAACGACATGGATCAATAATGAGGCGCGAGGAAGGGCGTCGCATTCCCTGCAGACGAGGAGCCCGATAACCGCAACGCAGGGAGCCGCAGACCTTTCCTCAGGGGCGTGGTATCGTTTTCCGCATGCAACGCAAGGTCATGATCTCCTGCGCGGTGACGGGGTCGGCGGATTCGCCCGCCCGCAATCCGGCCGTGCCCGTAACGCCGCGCGAAATCGCCGCCTCGGCGATCGACGCCGCCAAAGCCGGCGCCGCCATCGTGCATATCCACGTCCGGGATCCACAGACAACGCGGCCCAGCATGGACCCCGCGCTTTATCGCGAGGCGGTGGAGATCATCCGCTCAAGCGGCACCGATGTCCTCATCAATCTCACTACCGGACCCGGCGCGCGCTTCATTCCCGGCGACGCGGATCCCATGCAGCCCGGCCCCGGCAGCACGCTATCGCTGCCGGCCGAGCGTGTTCGCCATGTGGTCGAGCTGAAGCCCGACATCTGCAGCCTCGACATGGGCAGCATGAACATGCGCGGCCAGGTCTTCATCAATACGCAGGCGCATCTCGAGGCCATGGCGGTTGCCATCCGCGATGCCGGCGTCACGCCCGAGCTCGAAGTGTTCGAGGCCGGTCACCTCATGCTCGCCCGGCGCATGATCGAGACCGGCCACATCAAATCGCCGGGTATGTTTCAGATCTGCCTCGGCATCTCTTGGGGACAACCCGCCACGCCGGAGGCCGTAAGCTATATGCGCGGCCTGCTGCCGCCCGACTGCCTCTGGTTCGCCTTCGGCATCTCGCTCCACCAATTCCCAATCGCCGCGCAGACCGTGCTGCTCGGCGGCCACGTGCGGGTTGGACTGGAAGACAATCTTTATCTGGAGAAGGGCAAGCTCACACCGAGCAATGCCGCTCTGGTCGAGAAGGCGGCGAAGATCATCGAAATTCTCGGCGATCAGGTAGCCACCGCCGCTGAGGCGCGGCAGATGCTGGGGCTGAAGGCCGTATAGATCGGGCTCGCCTCCAGGCCGCTCAGGCCGCGCGCTCCGTCTTCTCTGGAACGAGCCGCACGCTGTCGAGGGCGCCCTGTGCGCCGGATTCGCCCGACTCGTGGTATTCGGCGTCTTCGTTGACGTTCCACACGTCGTAAAGCCGCTGACCGGCGAGAATATTGCGCGCGGTGAGCATGGCCGTCATCATCGCGTGGTCCTGGTTGTTGTATTTGTGCATGCCGTTGCGGCCGACGAGGTGCAGCGTCGGGTAGCAGCCCTCGAGGTCGAGCCGGATCGCCGCGATATTGTCGCGATAATCCTCGTCGTAGACCGGATAGGCTTTAGGCTGACGCACGACGCAGGCCTCGATGACGTCGGCCGCCTCGACCAGGCCGATCTGCGCCACTTCGCGTTTGGCAAGCGCGATCAGCTCGAGGTCGGGCGCATTCCATAGCCCGTCGCCCTCGAAACAGAAATATTCGAGGCCGAGGCAGCTCATGCCGGCCGGCACCATTTCGGGCGACCAGGAGCGGAAATTCTGCACCCGGCCGACCTTCACGCTCGGATCGTGAATGTAGATCCAATTGTCCGGGAATAGCTCGGACCTCTTCACCATCAGGGCCACGGTGAGGAAGTCGCGGTAGCGAAGCGCGCGCGCGTGCAGGAGCGAAATCGGCAGGGGCTTGATCCGTGCAACGAGTTCACGCAACGGCGCCGAGCTTATGATATGGCGCGCCGTAAAGCTTTCCCGGCCGCCGCGCGCCGTCGCAACCTCGATGCGCCATAGATTGCGGGCCGCGTCGAATTCGAGTGCCTGAAGCTCGCGGCCCATCAGCAAGCGGCCGCCTTGCGCTCTGGTCTTGCGCGCCGCCGCGTCCCACATCATGCCGGGACCTTTGCGCGGGTATTGAAAGCTTTCGATCAGCGTCTTGACCGTGCCGTCACCCGGCGTCGCGCTGCGGCCGAGGCCCAGCGATCGCTTCAATCCATTGATTATCGCCGTGATGAGATCGAGCCCCTTGATGCGCTGTGCCGCCCAATCGGCGGAGATCTCGTCGCACGACATGCCCCACACTTTTTCGGTGTAGGTCTTGAAGAAGATCTGGAACAGCCGTTCGCCGAATTGATTGCGCACCCAGTCATGGAAAGTGCGGGCCGGGGCTATCGGGAAAATTTTGGCATAGGCATAGGAAACGAGGCATGCGGCGCTGGTGAATATGCCGAGCTTGAACAGCGCTTCGAAGGCCTTCAGCGGATAGGCGAAGAATCTGCCGTTGTAATAGATGCGCGACAGCCGCGGCCGCGCGATGAAATCGTCCGGCAGGATTTCCCGCCATAGCTCGACGACTTCCTTCGACTTCGAGAAGAAGCGGTGGCCGCCGATGTCGAACAGGAAGCCTTTGTAGTCGACGGTGCGGCTGATACCGCCGACATAAATCGGATCGCGCTCGATGACGATGACGGAGCGCGCCTCCTTGGTCAGGCAATAGGCCGCGGTGAGGCCAGCCGGACCGGCGCCGATCACGAAGACGTCGGCGTCGACGGCCTGGTCTTTGATCACCGAGTCCTTAGTAACCGAGCTTCTTGTACCTGAGTCTTTGGCGGTCATGCCGCGTCCCCGCCGGAACGCCGCGGCCGAAAGGCGAACAGGGACTGGCCGGCGTAGGAAACGAGCGCTCCGAAAGCGGCGCCGATCAAGACGGCAAGCTGCGGGGTCAGGTCCGGCACAGTGAGCACCAGCAGGGCGAACACCGCATAGCTCATGGCCTGGGCACAGCCGGCGACGATCGCGTAGCGCATCGCCTCGTCGGCAGGGTGGCGGCCGCTGCGATCGAAGGTGAGCGCGCGGTTGAGCCGCCAGGTCACGAGCGTGGCGGCCGCGAGCGAGACGAGCCGCACCAAGAGCGGATGGGGTCCTTGGGCGATGAGAACCGTGAAGACCGCCAGGTCGGTGATAAGGCCGAGCCCGCCGACGGCGAGGAAGCGCACCGGCCTTGGCCAGGATTCCAGCCGTTTACGGATCGGATCCCGATCGGACGCCGTTGCCGCGGACGCAGCGGCGAGTTCGGCAATGCTGACGCGCATGACGTCTCCCAGCCGTGGCGAATAGTCGGACCGTTGTTCAGGCGGTTCTTCGGGCTCTGCTTTGGGCTCTTCTTGGGGTGGCATTGCCCGCACCATCGGTGGCAGGCTTTTGTTAATGGGGGGCTAGCGCGGCGGCCGGAATGTGCGGCTCCGCCCGACACCGTTAAAAGAAGCTCAACGCTCTTCTGCGAGACACGGTGCGCCGCGCCAGCGGCGCTACATGTTGCGAGCCGTAATCCTGTCTTGCAGGGCGAAGCCGCCCTCCTATATGTCCCAAGGGAAATCGACTTAGGTAGTTACCGGGGCTGTCGGTCGGGCCGCTTATTCGGTCCGTTCTTTGGGTGCCGTTGCCTGGGCGCTGCTACTTGGCGCCGTTACTTGGGCAGCATCCAGCGCGGCAGTCCGGGGCAGCACCGAGCCGATTTAAAGTTGATAAGGGGGTCGGATCGAGGGCGCCATTCGGGCCTGCCCGACCTGCCACAGAGAAGAGAGGAAGTAAGACCATGGCTAAGGTCATCGGTATCGATCTCGGAACCACGAATTCCTGCGTCGCCGTCATGGAAGGCAAGGCGCCGAAGGTTCTTGAGAACGCAGAGGGTATGCGCACGACGCCGTCCATCGTCGCCTTTACGGACGAGGGCGAGCGGCTGGTCGGCCAGCCGGCGAAACGCCAGGCCGTCACCAATCCCGAGCGCACGATTTTCGCCGTCAAACGCCTCATCGGCCGCCGTTACGACGACCCGATGGTGGAGAAGGACAAGAAGCTCGTCCCCTATAAGATTGCGCGCGCCTCGAACGGCGACGCCTGGGTCGAGATCGAAGGCAAAACCTATTCGCCGTCGCAAATTTCGGCGTTTATCCTGCAGAAGATGAAGGAGACCGCGGAGGCCTATCTGGGCGCCAAGGTCGATCAGGCGGTCATCACCGTTCCGGCCTATTTCAACGACGCTCAGCGTCAGGCCACCAAGGACGCCGGCAAGATCGCGGGCCTCGAAGTCCTGCGCATCATCAACGAGCCGACCGCGGCTGCGCTCGCCTATGGGCTCGATAAGACCAAGACCGGCACGATCGCGGTCTACGATCTCGGCGGCGGCACCTTCGATATTTCGATTCTCGAAATCGGCGATGGCGTGTTCGAGGTGAAGTCGACCAATGGCGATACCTTCCTGGGTGGCGAAGATTTCGACATGCGGCTGGTCAATTATCTGGCCGACGAGTTCCAGAAGGAGCAGGGCATCGATCTGCGCCGCGACAAGCTCGCCTTGCAGCGGCTGAAAGAGTCTGCCGAAAAGGCCAAGATCGAGCTGTCCTCGACGACCCAGACCGAGATCAATCTGCCCTTCATCACCGCCGATGCGTCGGGGCCGAAGCATCTGACCATGAAGCTCACCCGCGCCAAATTCGAGGCGCTGGTCGATGACCTGGTGCAGAAGACGATCGAGCCGTGCCGGCAGGCGATCAAGGATGCGGGTCTGTCCGCGGCCGAGATCAACGAGGTCGTTCTGGTCGGCGGCATGACGCGGATGCCGAAGGTCCAGGAAATCGTCAAACAATTGTTCGGCAAGGAGCCGCACAAGGGCGTCAACCCGGACGAGGTTGTGGCGATTGGTGCCGCGATCCAGGCCGGCGTGCTGCAGGGCGACGTCAAAGATGTTCTGCTGCTCGATGTGACGCCACTGTCGCTCGGCATCGAAACCCTGGGCGGTGTGTTCACCCGGCTCATCGACCGCAACACCACG
>Ga0182016_10006909_pt1 | contig 11807 bp, 11 predicted proteins | sample 712S2MmetaG_FD_120491 | JGI IMG/M metagenome (GOLD analysis project Ga0182016, IMG submission 120491) | Permafrost microbial communities from Stordalen Mire, Sweden - 712S2M metaG | ecosystem: Environmental > Terrestrial > Soil > Wetlands > Permafrost | place: Sweden: Stordalen | collected...
AGCCGACTGGAAGAAGATCAAGGTTATCGACGCCGGGACACCCGAAAAGATGGAAGCAGCATTCGGCGCAGGCACAGCGGATTACGTTCACCTGCAAGCTCCGGTTGTTTGCGGCGAGACGGTGGTCTCGGTCGGAGCATCGATGCCGGCGGTAGCGTTCAGCAGCCTCTGCTGCGGTCGTGGATTCCAAAAGACCGAGGCTTACCGAACCTTCCTCAAGGCGTACGAACGTGCCAGAGGGTGGGTTCGGACGGCGCCCGCCGCGGAAGTCGCCGCTGCCGAAGCATGGTTCTTTCCTCTCATCGCTCCAGAGGTCCTAACTGCCGCCATCCGAAGCTATCAGACTTTGGGCTGCTGGGATGGGGGCATCGAAATCCCCCGAGACCTGTATGAACAAGCGCTGAATGTGTTTCAGTCTGCCGGGGAAATCACGTGGCGACACCGGTACGAAGAGGTGGTGGCGTGAGGCTCCCGGCGTCAACTCAATCCCCAGCCTTCTTGGCCTTCCGGTAAGCCGCCCAACGCTTCTTCGTGGCTTCCCTTATCGCCTTCAACCCTGCCGCCGAAAACTTCCGCTTCTTGGGCTTCGCCGGTGATGCAGGTTGCGCCTGCTGCCGCTTCTGCGCCGCCCATCTCGCCCTTTGTGCAGCGGCGATCCTGGCTCGGCCCGCTTTGCTGATCGTGCGGCGCTTCGCCGGAGCCGCGGGTTCTGCTGTGGTCGCGGATGCTGGTGTGGCAGCCGTGGCCTTTGGCCGGCCCGGACCGCGTTGACCGAGTTGCGCTTTGATGTCGGCGATCTTCGCGGAAATCCTGCCCAACTCGCTTTGATACCCGACGATGGCCATCTCCAGGATGGTGTTGTCTACCTTTGGCATCTTGGTTCTCTCCCCAGAACACCGCACTGCGACCCTTATTTCAATTAGCCTGGCCGCGATTTGATTCTAGCACTGGTGGCTGGCTAGTCTAGGTACCTGTCCCGCTCAAACCCGCTGTCTGCGGGGTACCGCCGCCGTTGTCGCTAACCGCAATCGCCGCTGTCCGCTTGCCCTTGGCCGTGGGCGTGAAGGTCACGGTGATAATACAGCTTGCTCCCGACGCCAGGGTTTTGCCGCAGGTGTTGGTTTGGGCGAAATCCCCGGCGTCGGCTCCAGCGATGGAAATCTTCGCGATACTCACCGTCGCGCCGCCCTTGTTGGTTAGCGCGATCTTCTCGGGGAGGCTCTTGGTGCCAACCGGCTGGGTGCCAAAGGCCCGACTTGCGGGACTGAATTGCATGTATGTGCCGGTGCCAGTAAGGGGTAGTGCTTGAGGACTACCGGCGGCGTTGTCGGTCACGGCCACGGAGCCTGTCAACGCGCCTTTGGCCGTGGGCTTGAAGGTTACGCTGATCGTGCAGGAGGCCGCTGGATTCAGAGCGGCGCTGCAAGTGTTGGTTTGAGCAAATGGGCCGGTCGCGGCCATGCTTGCGAAGGTCAGAATCCCGAGGCCGGTGTTCGTCAGCGTCACATTCTTGGCAGCGCTGGTCGTAAAGATTGTTTGATCCAGAAAGGTCAGGGTGGCCGGAGAGAACGCCACGGCGGGCGATACGCCCACGCCCGAAAGTGGCAGCGTTTGAGGGCTGCCGGGGGCGTTGTCGGTGGCGGAGATGGAGCCTGTTAGAGTACCAGTTGTGTTGGGAGTGAAAGTTACGCTGATCGTGCAACTCGATCCAGGATTCAATGTCGTACCGCAAGTATTCGTCTGGGCGAATGGAGCTGTCGCAGCGATGGTTGCGACGGTCAGGACCCCTAGGCCGGTGTTCGTAAGCGTTACGTTCTGAAGCGGGCAGCGGTTGATGATAAAGTTCTCGCAGCCGGCCGCCATCCAGCCTTTTGCCAAATGCGGCAGCGCATCCAGTTTTATCGTGCCGATCTTGGTTTGGGAACCCGTCGCGCGCAGATAATCCACTGCCGCGTGCGGCGTGGTGAAGATGAGCATGGCGGGTTTCTTGTCGGGGCTGTATTGGAACACCATGTTGCTATTGCCCATGGTTAACAGGAAGAGGACCTCGGGGGCGGCCCCAGCTTTCAGAATGCGGTTGAAGCGCCGCAGCACCTCCTGCACGCTGGCGGGGTCCGCCGGCGGCAGCGCACAGCTTCCCATTACGCCACCTCCGCGAACGTTATTTTAACGCGAGCCCCATCCTCGTTCGCGGTTGCCCAATTGCGGCAGACCGTTACATGCAGGCAGTGCGAGCGAACAAACAGCGAATATGATATTCTGCGCAGGTGAAGCGATGCCGGGTGGCGTATTGGGGCCTGGATGCACTCTTCTTCGAGCGGAAGCTGGGCGACGGCTCCGCCATCCTGTTGCTGGACGGGCTCGACGAAACCCCCCGCACGGTCGAGCGCGAGTCCATCGCGCGCTTGTTCGAGAACGCCACGCAGGCTTACAAACAGTGCCGTTTCGTGGTAACCACCCGGCCGCTGGCCTACACGGGGCGGAGCGTGCTGGAGGGATTCGAGTCCGCCCGGATCGAGCCGCTGGGAGCCGAAGCTATTCAGAAATTCCTAGAGCACTGGTGCCGCGGCCTGTTTCCAGATAGCGCCCGTGCGGCGGAGCTTCACTTGGCGGAACTGGCGGAAGCCCTGCGCCTGAGCCTCGAGATCCGGCACATGGCGCGAAATCCCGTGATGCTCACGGCTCTGGCGGTGGTGCACTGGAATGAGCGGCGTCTGCCGGAGCAGCGGGCCGACCTGTACGAATCGGTCCTTAACTGGCTGGCGCGGTCGCGCGAGAAGCGCCACGGACGCGAACCCGCTGAGCGCTGCCTGGCCATTTTGCAGCAGCTTGCGCTTGCCATGCAAAGTCAGCCGAAGGGGCGCGCGTTGCAGGTTTCCAAAGGCCGCGCGGCGGACATGCTCGCGCCCCAGTTCGATGCCGTTCCGGAACCGCAGCGCCGCCAGATGGCGCTGGCGTTCGTGGAGCAAGAGGAGGCCGATAGCGGCATCATCGTCAGCCGTGGCAGCGAAACCCGTTTCTGGCATCTGACCTTTCAGGAGTACCTATCCGCCCGGGCCATCGCCGGTCTCGCGGACAAAGCGCAGCAGGACCTGCTGCTTACAGCTCACAGGATCTACGGGCCGGAGTGGCGCGAAGTAGTGCTGCTGCTGGGCGGGGTGCTGCACAAACAGGGCAAGGACAAGGTGAACGGGTTGGTCTCAGCGCTGCTCGGAAAGATGGGGGAGCGCTCCTCGCTGGCGCAGCAGGCGCGCTGCGCCGGCCTGCTGGGGGCCATGGCTCGCGACCTGCGACCGTTTAACTACCAGCCCGCCGACCCGCGCTATCAGCGGACGATGGAAGCGGTGCTTGGCATCTTCGACGCGGACAAGGCAGACTCCCTCGAATTCCAAGTACGACTGCAAGCTGCCGAAGCGTTGGGCCAGGCCGGCGATCCGCGGCTCCGCCGCCAGAACTGGATCATGATCGCGGGCGGCGGCCCCGCGGACCTGAAGCCGTTTGAGATCGCACGCTATCCGGTCACCGTAGAAGAGTACCGCCGGTTCGTGGAGGACGAAGGATATCTGCACGAACGCTGGTGGGGGGCAGGCGGATTCGCGCGAAACACTGAGCCAGGAGACTGGGATAAACAGGTACGGCATCCCAACCGACCGGTTACCCTTGTGTGCTGGTATGAAGCGGCGGCGTATTGCGCCTGGACCGGAGTACGGTTGTCGAGCGGGGCGGAATGGGAGCGGGCGGCCGTTGGGCTTGAAGGACGGAAGTATCCGTGGGGGAAAGAAGAGCCAGACGAGAGCCGGGCGAACTTTGACATGAACGTGGGAAACCCAACCCCAGTTGGGCTGTACCCGGCCGGCGCTACGCCGGAGGGCGTCGCGGACATGGGGGGCAATGTGTGGGAATGGGTGGAGGAGTGGTACGAGGGAGACAAGTGGCGGGCGCTGCGCGGAGGTTCATTCAGTAATGATATGTGGCTCCTGCGCGCTGCGTACCGCCTCAGGAGCGCGCCAGGCAGCAGGATCGACTACATTGGTTTTCGTTGCGCCCGCGATATAGCCCCTTGACCCTTGTCACGGAGCCATGCGCTGCCGTTGGCTCCCAGCCGGCGTCCGGCCAGTCCATCCAAACGTGATACGATTTCGCAGACCCCTGCGATGAGCGACATCTTCATCAGCTACGCCCGCCAGGATCGCCCGCGCGCCGAAGCGATTGCGAAGGCGCTGGAGGATCACGGCTGGTCCGTGTGGTGGGACTGGAACATCCCGGCGGGGGAGACATCTCGACAGGTCATCCAAGAGCAGCACCTTAGGCCGCGCGCTTCTCCGGCGTTGTTTGCCATTATCGTCCGGGCGAACGTCCGCCCCGCGGCCCAGGTGGGCGTACCAGTTTCCGAGTGGCGCGTGACTCAGGACTTAACCGCCAGCGGAAGGCATCAGTTTCTAGAACCCGGCTAGGCGCCGCAGAATGACGAGCGCTCCCCAGATTTGCTGAGAGACTACAATAGAGCGAATATGGACGGCGGCGAGCTGGGGCATTTCTCCCTGCTGGAAAAGATCGGCGAGGGCGGCATGGGCCGGGTCTACAAGGCCCGCGACAAGCGCCTGGACCGTTTCGTCGCCATCAAGCTGCTTGCTGAAGCGCGCAGCACCGATGCCGACCGCCGCGCCCGCTTCGTGCAGGAGGCCAAAGCCGCTTCAGCGCTGAACCATCCCAACATCATCACCATCCACGAAATCGGCGAGCAGGACGGGCAGACCTACATCGTCATGGAGCTGGTGGATGGCAAACCGCTGAACGAGCTGATCCCGCGCAAAGGCATGCGGCTCACCGAAGCGCTGCGCATCGCCGCGCAGGTGGCTGGCGCGCTCGCCGCCGCGCACGCCGCCGGTATCGTGCACCGGGATCTGAAGCCCGCCAACATCATGGTGGATGCGCACGGCCGCGCGAAGGTGCTGGACTTCGGCCTGGCGAAGCTGGCGGCGCCCGCCCCCGCGGCCGGCGCGGACGAGGCGACCCGTACCCTCACTGCGGACCAGCCGGTCAGCGAAGAAGGCGTCATCCTCGGCACCGTCCCCTACATGTCGCCGGAACAGGTCGAAGGCAAGCCGGTGGATGCGCGCAGCGACATCTTCTCTTTCGGCGCGGTGCTCTACGAGATGATCACCGGGCAGCGCGCGTTTCGGGGCGAGTCGAAAATCTCCACGCTGGCCGCCGTGGTAGAGAAGGACCCGCCGCCTATTAGCGAAGTCTCTGTCACCACACCGCCGGAAGTGGAGCGGCTGATCGGGCGGTGCCTGCGCAAGGACGTCAACCGGCGCAGCCAGAACATGGCCGATGTGAAGCTGGCGCTGGAGGAACTGCGGGACGAATCGGAATCGGGGAAGCTGGCCCGTCCCGCCCCATCCGCTGACGGACGAGCACGGGGTTGGCGGCGGCAGGCAGTCGTGGCAGCCTGCGTGCTGATCGCCGCGGCCGCTTTCGCTTGGATCTCCCTCAACCGTCGCGGCAATCAATCGACAGGCCCAGATCTGGTGCGAGTGTCACCCGATGACGGGCACTCTTATTCGCAGCCGGCCATCTCGCCCAATGGCGAATTCGTCGCCTACCTCTCGGACCGCTCCGGCAAGATAGAGTTATGGCTACAGCAGGTGGGGGGCGGGGAGCCGATCCAATTGACCCATGCCACCGAACAGGTAGACGCTCCGGCGTTCTTCCCAGACGGCAAGCGAATCCTCTACGAGAGAAGTTCCGCGGACCAGACGAAAAGCGCCATTGAGGCAATCTCCACGCTGGGTGGAGAACCGCAGGTACTGATCCAGGGTGGCCACATTATGGGCCCGGCGCTTTCCCCGGACGGGCGCCAGATCTCTTACTCGGAGCTCAACCACGGCGACTTGCGCCTGGTGACGACATCTTCCGACGGGGGCCAGCCGCGAGAATTGCCGGCCTGGAAGCGCCTACTCTCAGATTATCGCTATGTTAGTTCGCCCGTATGGACAGCCGACAGCCGGTATCTTCTCTGCTGGGCGGCGAAACCGGCCGCGGCCGAAAACACCGAAGTATCGGAGTGGTTTGCACTGCCGGTGGATGGGGGCCGGCCGGTAGCCACGGGAGCCGGCGAGGCCTTACGTGCGGCGGGGTTGGCGGGCAGCAATCCGAGGCTCATGACGGGCGACCGCGTTCTGTTTATTGGTGGAACGGCCGAGCGGTCTAACACCTGGGAAATCCGGCTATCGCCTGACGCGCGCGTGCAGGGTGTTCCGCACCAACTCACATTTGGAACAGTGGTCGAAGGTCCCGCCAGCATCAGTGCCACAGGCACTTTGGCGCTCCAAGCCGGAAGTTATTCCGGAGATTTCTACCTGATTCCTCTTTCCGCAGTCACCGGTCAACCCACCGGTATCGCCCGGCGGCTCACCCAGGATGGACGCAATAAGCACCTCATGGGAGAGGATCATTTAGGAGGCGATCCTGCCAGCGCTTACTTTAGCGTGTGGGCGGGTCTGGCTGAAAACGTCTACGCCATCGACCTGGATAGCGGAAAGCAGATACTAGTGGCCCGGCCGCATGGCCGGTCGGTGGCTATCTCGCCCGACGGGCGGCGAGTTGCGTATTCCGTCGCCGAGGGCGATTCGTACTCGATCCGCCTAGGCGAGGTTGGCGCCGGACCGGCAGAGGCGCGTGTTCTCTGCAAGGCGTGTGGGCTGGTTGGAGGGTTTTCTCCCGACGGGCGATACCTCCTCTATAGCCCCGAGGTCAAGGCCAAGGACGGTCCCAATCGGAGGATGACTGTCCGGCTTCTGGAACTGGCCTCCGGCAAAGACAGACCATGGCTCGAACACGCAACCGATTCTGTTTCCATCGCGGATACATTTAACAACGGTCGATGGCTCGGGGTCTGGCTAGGGCCGCCGGGATCGGTGGCGTCCGGGCGGGTGTATCTAGTCCCCTGGAGGGAGGAGCCGGTGCCGCTGTTGGAATGGATAAAAACCCCCTGGTCCGATGCCGACGTCCGACGGAGCGCTTCCCCCACGGGGAACTTCGTTTACTTCTTCGAAGGATCGAAACTCATGACGGTGCGGTTCGATCCCCAGAGGGCCGCCTTCAGCGCGCCGCAAGAAGTCAAGCTCGTGCCGGGCTCCGCGGTCACGCCGAAGCCCGACGACGATTGGGCGGTTCGCGGTCCGGGCCTGGTTTTTTCGCGCCGGGAGACCGGCAATTCCTCCGTGTGGCTGATGAAGTTGCCGCATTGAGCCTAAGCGCGATAACATCGCTACTGGCATTACCGGCGTACGGGAAGCATCGGATTTCGGGCTCCGGACGAATGGCCACTCGGAAAAAGGTTTCAAACGGCGTTCCGAAGCACCCGCCTAAACTAGTCCAGGGCGGCAAAAATGACGGCGTTAAGGAGGCATATCGTTAGCGGTTTCCGTAACCGTCCGCCCGCGACCCGGGTGCGCGTACCAGTTTCCGAGGGGCGCGTGATCCGCTCGGAACTTCCCAGAACGGGTCTGACCCTTGTTCGTGGATTGACGTCGGTACTGGACGTCGTTCTTGACGGAGAGAGCGAGACTGGATGCAGCGCCGTTCTGTGCCGAATTTGCGCGCACACCTCTTAAAGTCAGTATGATAGGATCAGTTGCATGACGGACAAGGCCGGGCTGTACGACCTCCTCCATATACCAGATCCGCTTCGAGTCGGCTTCGTCACCATCGCGGCAATCCTAGTCCTGTCGGTGCTACTGGGCGAGAAGGATTTCGGGCTGTTCAAGGTCCCCGCCATGCCCTGGCCGACCCGATCTTGGCTGAGATTTGTGGCACCAGCGGTCCTGTTACTGGCTCTATCAGGCTTCGTGCCGCTCTTCCGGGGGACTTCAACGGCGACTGGGCTATTCATTTTGACCAGCGATGATGCCGATGTGCATTTCATAGCCGAGGACTTGACGTTCCACCTTTCAAATCCGTACGAGCACCGCCAAGTCGTGCTGCCAGCGCAGGTCCGTGTAGAAGTCGCTTCGGGATCGATTCGCCCTTGACTTCGACACGTCCTCGCTGATCCCGCGCGCGAGCTACGTCACGGACCACGAAGCATTTGCGGGAAGGCCGTTCGGACGCCTGAAAGTCGCCATCACTTACAGCGACCACAACAACGACAAGAAGGCAGTGATCGAGATCCCGATGCGGTTCGCTAACTGACTTCATGGTGCAGTGTTCAATTTGCCTTACAACATCTGCAACAAACCAGTTCTCGGCGCTCGGCCGGCGGAACTCTACCGGCCCCAACGACAAGGCGAACGAGCAACGGCATTATTCCCTGGATATCGGTAGCGGTTTCCAATGGGCGAGTGCGCGTATTCAGGCCCGCGTTCTTTCCACGCAGGACACCCGTACACGACCAACTCGTCGCTGGGGCCGGTGGCGTCCGAGGCCGGATCTTTTCCAGGGCGCTTTTCCCACCCGGACCAGGCTTCCGGGCGCCTCCAGGTTCACTGGAGATAACTCCGGCCGAATCGACACTAACCGATATATATGAACCGGATTGTGTTTACTGCGCTTGGGGTTCCGCCGCGCCAGAGTGGGCGAGCGGACTCTGACCGCCACATGCGGGGACCTGCGGAACTGCGCCAACGTGCGATTGAGAGCCTCCTACGGAGAGCGTACACGGGCGCTCCGTTGCCCATCAACATTCACCAACGGTTGCGGGAAGAGGCTCGGGCCCTTGAGGCTATCGACCGGCGCCGCGAAGACGAAGACAATCCGCACATCGGATTAGGCGTTGAGGAACGGATACTCACCAGGGAACTGCGGGATCTGGCGCGCGCGACCGTCGCTCACGACATGGGCGCTGAGTGAGAAGACGGGGTTGGTCATTGCAAAAGTGAACGATGGTTCTCGGTTGACCGTCCCCAATGGCCGATCCCCTTTTGCTCGCGGCGAGCGCTCCGATTTAAGGATGGGCCGCAGACAAGTTGTCGTTGTAACCATGCAGCCGCGAGGCTTCGACGAAGCACACTTGGAGCACGACGTCGTCGCTGGGGCCGGTGGCGTCCGAGGCCGGATCTGGTCCAGGTCGCTCTTCCCACTCGAACCAAGGTTCGCCAGAATACGCACCCGGTTCTGGCGGTAGCCGTCTCATCGTTACGACGTGCCGCGGGCCGGTGTAATCGTCTGGCAGTTTCTTCAGATAGCCGTACCGAATCCGCAGACGCGAAGGAGCCGTGCTCATGCGGTTGAGCCGCTCCAGGCGCGCCAGCCTGGATACCACGGATCTCACGGGGTGTCCACCAGAATGCCGGGCGGCGGTAACGGCACAGGGCGTATGCCGTCCTCCTGCTCCTCGATGGGAAAGCTGGCCCCCCACCTGTCCAGTTCGTCGTCGGTCAAATCGCGGCCGTCGCTGCTCGTGCCAAGCGCCACAGGCTCGGACACGGTGGCGTTCGATCAGAGCGCCCGACGGCGCGGGGCACGCGCCAAGTTCGGCTGGCAGTCAAACCGCACCACTAGACCCAAAAGCCTCCAGCGGCTGCCGAGACGCTATGCTGGTAACCCCGGTGCCGCATCACGGGCGTCGCGGACAAGATGGTGGTCTGTTATCATCCTTCGATAGCTAGACCGAGTGTTCCAGATTTGTAGGAGGGTTCAAGATGCAACCAACGCCAGAGCGGGGACCCGCACTGCCAAACACGGACGTGCCCACGCTTGGCCCACGATCCGACGAACTTAGCGACCAGCCTCGAACGGCCCAGGCCGAGATTGGCCAAATCCGCCTGCAGCCAACACCCGAGCAGGAACCCACACTGCCAAACACGGACCTACACCCGCTTGACCCACGATTCGACGAATTTAGCGAGCAACTTCGAACGGCCCAGGCCGAGATTGGCCAAATCCGCCTGCAGCATCAGGAAGAAAAAAAGCCGTGGTGGCAGCAAACCGCTGTCATTATCAGCATCATTGGCCTGCTGCTTTCTTCCGGGTTCAGTGTCTATACGGCCCTTGATCAAATCCGCCAAAGAAAAGCCACCGCCTTGGATACCCATCTGGCCGATATCGTAGCGCTCCGAATGGAGAACGCTAGACAGTCGGCGGCATTAGCCTCTACAAACTTGACGGCCTACCGCACGTGGAATTCTGTTGTGGTGGTGAAGCGCGCCATGTTGGTCGACGCCTTGCTAGCAGCCGTCCATGATTTGCAGGATGACATCAGTCCGACGGCCGCTCTTGCCGTCGGCTATGAACTGATCCAGGATGGCCGATATCTTGAAGCAGAGAAGATAGTAAACGTCGGATTGAAAACCGCGGCCGCGGCGCACTCGTCCACTGGCGCGCTCACCAGCGTCCTGGCCCAGGTATACATGCTTCAAGGAAGTCCGTTCTACAACCCTTCGAAAGGACGCGAGCTGTACAACCAGGCCATTAATTCGTTTTCGAACCGCGCTGATTTCGCCGCACTAAGTAATCAATTGAGCGTGATTCTGTTTTGGGCGTCTGCCGAAGCCGGCCTGGGCAATCTTAAAGAGTCGGCGCAGCTAATTCAACTTGGGCGCATAACGCTCGCCGCCTCTCCTCTGGCGGCTACCGTAAAGGCGCCGCTCGCGGGAGTGACCGATAATCTGGCAAACCAGATTCAGCAAGCAAACGTTAGCAGCCTCTACGACCCGTCCCGGCTTCTTGGGAACTGGGGAATCTTCGACGCCGAGAACAAAAAGAGCTCGCTGATCATCGCCATGACCCCAGGTTCTGCCACGCCGGCGTTCGCAAGAGATCAGGTCGAAGCCGGAGTACTCGCAAAGCGCATCAACGGTACCGTCCTTTTAATGGATGCAAATCACATGCGGCTGGACTGGAACGTTGCCCTCGCCATGAACCACGGCGCGCCTATGCAGATCGCGGGTTACTCTGACGCCATGCTGAAGCCTGACGGTAGCCTCCATGGGATCGATTATCCTCTGGGGTGGCCATCCATAAAGTGGACGGCTAGAAAAATGCCGCCGGCTAAATAGGCAAATTCAGCGAGACGAGGAAAATCGCCGAGTATGCCGCCCTCTTCCGCACGCCGGGGGCGCCGCACAACGTCGGCTCCGTTGGTGCTCACGTATCGCAAACGCCCATTTCGGTGCGTCCATTCAGAACTTATATCGTTCGGAAAGTTAGCTCGGGCCGCCCTGCCATTACGTCGAGAAAGTGGCCGCGCGCAACCCGCCCGAGGTGCGCAAGGGCTGCTCAAGGTTCCCACCGGACCCAATCTGGGGCTGGAGATCAAACCCGAATTCCTGAAGCAGGACTTGGTGGACGGCGAAGCCTACTGGGCGTGAAAGGGCCAGGCATTGTGTGCAATCTTCCGGCGGCTAGCGGCATGTCTTGGAGGCCGGCTGATCCGGCCAACCGCCCTGGGTACCAGAAGTGGCCGCCTTTCGCGCACAATTGGCGCACGTGGCGTTCTTGCGCGTGGGGTTGGCTCATCCTACCAGTCCGAGTTCCGGCGCAAAAGGGAGCAAAAGGGGGCCATCGTGGCGTTTGAACGCTGTTGCGGTCCGGGTACCGGGCGGCGTGCACCTCCAACAGGATCGACGGTAGCGTCGTTTAGCGGATTCACACGACCAGCGCCGACTTTTCTAGCAGCAGGCAATGGCACGACATCGACATCACGAGCCCTTTTTGCGCTGGCGGACCGGCATTGGGGCCTTAGTTGCGGATTCCGGCGAAGGAAATCGCTCATTCCGATCTGATGTCGATCAAGATTGAAGCATCGTTTCGCTGGACAGTTATATGTTGACTGATTGATCGGCTTGAGTCAAGTAAAGCTTGAC
>Ga0182016_10006913_pt1 | contig 11804 bp, 11 predicted proteins | sample 712S2MmetaG_FD_120491 | JGI IMG/M metagenome (GOLD analysis project Ga0182016, IMG submission 120491) | Permafrost microbial communities from Stordalen Mire, Sweden - 712S2M metaG | ecosystem: Environmental > Terrestrial > Soil > Wetlands > Permafrost | place: Sweden: Stordalen | collected...
ACTAATACAGACCACGCGGCAACATGCCCGATTCGTCCGATTTTCATGAGTGAAGAATAATCTAATCTGAATGCACCGTAAATGCGAATTGAGGCACATGTGTCCGTCGCGGTTGGATCACCGCCTATGCGGAAGTTTGGGAAAAGCAACCGCAGATCCCTCACTGCGTTCGGGATGACAACTGCTTTTGAGGGCTCCAGGAAAATCACCTGTAATCCGGAAGTTTCTACCAGCTGAAACGGGCTTGGAGGGAGCGACACGGCCTTACGCCTCCACGCCGAATAATCCCGGCAGCACTTCGCCGGCTTTGCCATCCACAACCTGTGTGAAGGCTGAGGCGTTGAGCGGGGGCTCGGGGCCTATGTAAACCGTGCGTGCGTCGGCCTGGCGCGCCCAGTGTACAAAGTTGGCTGCGGGGTAGACGTTCCCCGACGTGCCGATAACGACCATCAGCGTGCAGCGGGAGATTTCGCGCTGGATGCGATCCATCTCGAGTGGAATCTCGCCGAAGAAGACGATGTGCGGGCGCAGGCGTGCGCCGCAGTTGCATCGGCCCACGTCGCTTATTGAGGCGTAGACATGATGGTCTTCAACGGGCGGCTCACCGCATTCGTCTCCGCAGCGGGACTTGGCCAGTTCGCCGTGCATGTGGACGAGATTGTGTGAACCTGCGCGCTCATGAAGATCGTCGACATTTTGTGTGCACAGAAAAAAGCGGCCGGGAATCTTCTCTTCAAGCTCGGCCAGCGCGATGTGGGCGGGATTGGGCACGGCCTTTTCGCAGTCGGCGCGGCGCTTGGAGTAAAACTCCCACACCAGCGCGGGATTGCGGCGCAATGCCTCGGGAGTGCAAATCTCTTCAACGTTATATCCGGCCCACAAACCGTCTGATGCGCGAAAGGTGGGCAAGCCGCTCTCGGCGCTGATGCCTGCGCCAGTGAGGACGAAGATGCGGTCGGTGGGGGTGATGATGATGGACATAAAGGTGGTCAGTTGTCAGTGATCAGTTGCCAGCCAGTAGCCGGTGGCGTGTGGCCAGTAATTATCGGCAACGGGTAATTGGTCCGTGGAAAGAAAATTCTTTGCGCCGTCCCTACGGGACTAGCCAATTAGAATTGGCCAGCTTACCCCGCGTTGAAACGCGGGGCTAACATCCTCTGCGCCTACGGCGCGCTTACCCTAGTCCCTAGTGCCTAGTCCCTAGTCCCTGTCTTTACGGCACGAGCAATACTTTCCCTGTCGTCTTGCGGGCTTCAAGGTCGATCTGTGCCTGGGCAGCCTCAGCGAGTTGGTAAGTGTGCTCCATGCGCAGCTTGAGCTCGCCCTTGGCGGCCCAGTTGAGCACATCGCCGGAGCGCCAGTCGAGTTCGGCACGCGTGGCCAGGTAATGCCACATGGAGGGGCGCGTAACAAAAAGCGAGCCCTTATGATTGAGCTGCTGAAGATCGAAGGGCGGAACGGGACCGCTGGATGCGCCGAAGAGCGCCATCATACCGCGCGGCCGCAGGCAGCTGAGGCTCTTCTCGAATGTGGTTTTGCCCACCGAGTCGTATACGACATCCACGCCTTTGCCGCCGGTGAGTCGCTTGACCTCGGTTTCGAAGTCCTGCTCGGTATAGAGAATTACGTCGGAAGCGCCGGCCTGACGCGAGAGCTCAGCCTTGGCCTGGGTTGAAACGGTGGTGATGACGCGGGCGCCGATGTGAGTGGCGATTTGCGTAAGCAGCAGCCCAACGCCGCCCGCGCCGGCATGAACCAGGGCCGTATCACCGGACTTGAGAGGAAATGTTGAGTAGGCGAGATAGTGCGCGGTCATTCCCTGCAGCAAAACTGCCGCGGCACTTTCCATACTGAGGCCGGCAGGCACTTTGACCAGTTGCGCGGCCGGAACCAGCGCGTACTCGGCATAGCTGCCCATGACGCTGGCTGAGGCCACGGCATCGCCGGCCGCAAAGCCGCTAACGCCGGGACCGAGCTCTTCAATGGTGCCTGCGGCCTCGCTGCCCGGAATCAGCGGGAACGAAGCTTTGTAGATGCCCTTGCGAAAGTAGACTTCAACAAAGTTCACTCCGGTGGCTTCAACGCGGATGAGCGCCTGTCCGGGACCCGGCTCAGGAATTGGCAATTCGACGAGCTTGAGAACCTCAGGCCCGCCCGGTTCACATATCTGGATTGCCTTCATGACAAGGTAAAGAATGAACCTTGAGGGTGGGAAACGGCAAGCCAATAGTGAATAGCCAATGGACGAGCCAGTAGTGATTAGCCAATAGCCAATAGGAAAAACCTGCCAGCGTGCTACTGGCTACTGGCTACTGGCTGTCTTTAGAAGCTGTCTTCGCGGCGCTCGGACATCAGGTTCTGCTCGTCGGCTGCTGCCAGCCGCACTACACGATCGACAATGTAGGACGCAGGCTGCTGGCCGGTGTAATACTGTCGCACCTGCAACTCGCCCAGCAGGCCCAGAGCAAGCAACTGCACTCCCGCTACGAGCAAGACCGATCCGACAACGAACCACGGACCGTGATGGTCGATCACGTTGATGTGCGGGTTGAATATCTTGAACATCAGCAGGTAAACGGCAATTGCGCTTCCGCTGACCATACCCAGCAACCCGAGACCGCCGAAGAAATGCAGCGGGCGGTTGAGGTACTTGAGCAGGAAGCGGATGGTCATGAGATCGAAAAACACGCCCATGGTGCGGCCGATGCCGTAATGGCTCTTGCCGCGTTCGCGGTTCACGTTCCTGATGGGTATCTCGCAAATCGATGCGCCGTACCAGCTGGCCAATGCGGGAATGAAGCGGTGCATCTGGCCGTAGAGCGGGATGTTCTGAATCACTTCGCGGCGATAGGCCTTGAATGTGGTGCCGAAGTCGTGAATGTCGACGCCCGATAGTTTGGCCATGAGCCAGTTGGCGCAGCGCGAAGGAATGCGGCGCATGATGAAGTTGTCAATGCGCTCTTTGCGCCAGCCCGAGACCACGTCGTAGCCCTCGTCGAGCTTTTCAAGGAAGGCGGGAATATCGTTGGGGTCGTGCTGCAAGTCGCCATCCATGGCCAGGATGAATTCGCCCGAGGCATGATCGAAGCCGGCGGCAAGGGCAGAGGTCTGGCCGAAGTTGCGCCGCAGTTTCACCACGAGAACCCGGCTGTCGACTGCCGCAATCTCTTCGAGGAGCTTGTAGGTGCGGTCGTTGGAGCCGTCGTCGACCAGCACCAGCTCAAAGCTCTCCCCTACCTGCTCCATGACTTGCTTGAGGCGGGCGTAGAGAACCGTTACGTTCTCTTCTTCGTTGTGAAATGGCACAACAATCGAGTATTTTGCCATACTATGTTTGATGCGAATCGGATGCGCCGGGACTTCAGGATAGCGCTCATTATCTTAACAGCAGATTCAAGAATACCGCAGCTTAAGTCGCAACGGAGATCCTCGATCAACTATTTCTACGGCTCAAGCTCGTCGAGCATTGCCTGCATCTCGCTCAGAGCATGACGATTACCTACCCGGGCAGCGCATGAGATTCCGGCTTTGAGCCGCTCAACGGCCTCGGCGGTGCGGCCTGCGTTTGCAAGCGTCTGCGCCGACATAAAGTAGCCGGCCGTGTAATCTGCATCGTTTGCAATCAGGATGTTGAATTCAGCCATTGCGGCATCGGTTTCTCCGCGGCCTGCCAGTTCCATGGCAATGCCGTAACGGGCAAAACTGTTCTTCGGATCCAGTGCCAGAATCTCTTTAAGTCCTTCAAGCTTGTCCATGGTTATCTTTTGAGTCTCTCGTATGGCTGGCGAATAAGTCAGCGGGGGATTTGCGAAAACCGGCTGGATTGCCGAAACTGAGACAGGCGCCTGACCCGGTTCTGCGCGGCAAACCAAGCCGCCTCACTCACCAGGCTGCCCGACTTTCATTGTAGCCGGAGCGGAATAAACGCGCCCCAGGAACGGAGCAAGCCGAAAATGACTGATTCAGTAAGTAGTCCCACAGAGCGAACCGTAGCCAGCACGCAGTCGGAAATGACCGAGATCATTCTGCCCAACGACACCAACACGCTGGGCAACCTGCTGGGCGGGCGGCTGATGCACTTTATCGATCTGACGGGCGCCATGGCGGCCTTCAGGCATTCGCGCACCTACGTGGTGACGGCGGCAATGGACCACATCGATTTTATCCGGCCCGTGCACCTGGGCGATCTGCTGACGCTCAAGTCGAGCGTGAATCGCGCCTTCTCAACTTCAATGGAAGTTGGGGTGAAGGTGTGGGCTGAGAACACGCGGACCGGCGCGGTGGCGCACGTGGCAAGCGCGTACCTGGTGTTTGTGGCCGTTGACGAACATGGGCGGCGCGTGAAGGTTCCCGCGCTCAAACCTGAGACACCGAATGAGATGAGGCGTTACGATGATGCCCTGCTCCGCCGCGAGCATCGGGAGGCCGAGGGGACGAGGCGCAAGGAAGAAAGAAAAGCCCTGAAGGCTCTTGAATCGTCAAAGAGTGCGGTGTCCTGACAGGGGTGAGGCCGCTTTACCGAGAATTTTTCCTGACTGGTTCCCCGGGACAAACATGACGGCATCTCCGAACAGAATCGAAACTAAAGGTTTGTCCGCGGGGGCCGAATCCGCCCCTCGGGCAGCGGGATTCCCCGAGCGCACAATCTGCCTGACCGACGAGACCACTGAAGTTCTTTATCTGCTGGGCGAGCAGGATCGGATCGTGGGAGTTTCGGCGTACGCAGTGCGGCCGCCAGAGGCGTGCACCAAGCCGCGGGTCTCCGCGTTCAAGAATGCAAACTTCGAGAAGATTCTAGCTTTGAAGCCGGATCTTGTTCTTACCTTTAGCGATGTGCAGGCGGATATCGCCAGCGAACTGATCAGGCGTGGCGTGACCGTGCTGGCCTTCAACCAGCGCAGCATTGCCGGAATCTTCGAAATGATCGCAATGCTCTCGCGGATCGTTGGAAAGCCCAGGGAGGGCGAGACGCTTGTGGAGGAGTTGCGCCGCGGGCTCGACGTGGTCGCGGAGTCGGCAAAGAGATTCAAGCGGCGGCCGCGCGTTTACTTCGAGGAGTGGAACGATCCGCTCATCAGTGGCATTGAGTGGGTTGAGGAGCTGATTGAGATTGCCGGGGGCGAGCTGGTCTTTCCGGAACTCCGCAAGTGCGGCAAAGCGCAGGATCGAGTGGTGAATGTCGCGGAAGTGATGGCACGCGATCCTGAAGTGATACTTGCATCCTGGTGCGGCAAGCGCGTGAAAACAGAAGAGATTAGATCGCGCGCCGGTTGGGACCAAACCAGCGCGGTGCGCAACGGCCATGTGTACGAGATTCCCTCCACCTGCATCCTCCAGCCCGGCCCCGCATCGCTTACTGAAGGGGTGCGGCAGATACACCAGGTGCTGGCCCACGTGGCAGGAGTTGAGATCGCGCCGTAGCCGAGGCCGGAAGATGCAGTCGCGCTCCTGTAAAATTTAGGTGGAGAAAGAAGGAGCATTTGATGGCACATGGACATGCCATGCCCACGCCGGTAGCATTACCCGGCGTATCGAAAATTATCGCAATTGGATCGGGCAAGGGCGGCGTAGGAAAAACCACCGTGGCCGTAAACCTGGCGATTGCGCTCAGCAAGCTGGGCCACCGCGTAGGTTTGATTGACGCCGACATTTACGGGCCGAACGTCCCGCTGATGATGGGCTCGACCAAGCAGCCGGCGGTGGGCCCCGGCAACATGATTGAGCCCAACGTCACGCACGGCATCAAGACGATTTCTATCGGCTATATTTCGCCGGGCGACAAGCCGCTGGTGATGCGCGGGCCGATGCTGCACCAGATCATAAGGCAGTTTTTGCAGCAGGTGAACTGGGGCGAGCTCGATTATCTGATCGTCGATCTGCCTCCGGGAACGGGAGACGTGGTCATCTCGCTGGTGCAGACCGTGCCGTTGACGGGCGCAGTGGTGGTCTCGACGCCCAGTGACGTGAGCCTCGAGGATGCGCGCAAGGCTCTCGAGATGTTCGGCCAGGTGAATGTGGAAGTACTCGGCATCGTGGAGAACATGAGCCACTTTACCTGTCCGCACTGCCACACCGAGATCGACATCTTCTCGCGCGGGGGAGCCGAGCGCACGGCGAAGCAGTTCAATGTTCCCTTTCTGGGGTCGATTGAGCTGGTGCCCGCGATTCGCGAAGGCGGCGACCGGGGATTGCCGGTCGCTTTGGCCGGCCCCAAGAGCCCGCAGGCTGCGGAATTCTATTCCGCGGCGCAGAAGTTGATGGAGCGCGCCGAAGAAGCCGCGGCCAAGGCAAAAGACGTGATCGAAATCAGTTAATGCAGGGAACAAGGGAAAAAGGGAACGAGGGAACAAGAAAAGGCGGAGCGCTGGGCTCCGCCTTCTGGTTTTCGTACTGTAGATCTGCAATTCCCGCTGGTACGCCAATGTATGCCGTGAATTGTTACGCCGGCTTCGGCGGAAACAGATTGCCGAGCCGTTGAATCTGCGCACCCACGCCACGAAGTTTCTCATCGATCTGCTCGTATCCGCGATCCATGTGGTAAACGCGGTCGATGATGGTTTCACCCTCGGCGACCAGCGCGGCCAGCACCAGCGAAGCAGAGGCGCGCAGATCGCTGCACATGACGGCTGCGGCCGAGAGACGGGCGGGGCCGAGCACCGTGGCCGTTTTGCCATCCACCTTGATGCCTGCGCCCATGCGCACCAGCTCCTGCACGTGCATAAAGCGGTTCTCGAAGATGTTTTCGCGCACCAGGCTGGTGCCTTCGGCCTGCGTGGCCAGCGCCATATACTGTGCCTGCATGTCGGTGGGAAAGCCCGGATACTCCTCGGTTGAGATGTCGGCTGCGAGCAACTTGCCATGGCTGCGCACGCGCACGGTATCGGGCCCCAGAACTTCAACGCGCGCGCCGGCCTGGCGCAGCTTGGCAATCACCGCGCCAAGATGCGAAGCGTTGCAGTTGGCAACCATCAGGTCGCCGCCGGTAATTGCGCCTGCAATCAAAAACGTGCCCGCCTCAATGCGATCGGGATTGATGCGGTAACGCGCGCCGCGCAGTTTATTTACGCCGCGCACGCGGATGGTGGCTGTTCCCGCGCCCTCAATGTCTGCGCCCATGGTCACCAGCAGCGCGGCAAGATCGACGACCTCAGGCTCGCGCGCGCAGTTTTCCATCAGGGTATCGCCGTCGGCAAGCACGGCGGCCATCAGCAGATCTTCAGTGCCCGTGACCGTGATCTTGTCGAAGACCAGCTGTGCGCCGTGCAGGCGCTGGGCGCGGGCCTCGATGTATCCGTGCTCCTGCGTGATGGTGGCGCCCATCTGCTCCAGGCCCTTGATATGCAGGTCGATGGGCCGGCCGCCGATAGCGCAGCCGCCGGGCATGGCTACGCGCGCCATGCCGGTGCGCGCAATCAGGGGCCCCAGCACCAGCGAGCTGGCGCGCATGGTTTTCACAATCTCGTATTTCGCGACGGGGTCGGAAAGGGTGCGGCAACTGATGGTGGTGCTATTCGCTTTTTCGCCGGAACCAATCTCGATTTCAGCACCCATGGATTGAAGCAGCCTGCGCTCGGTTGCAATGTCGCGCACCTGGGGAATGTTTTCGAGCGTGATTGGCTCTTCAGTGAGAATGGCGGCGGCCATGCAGGGCAACGCCGAGTTCTTGGCGCCCGACACGCGAATGGTTCCAACCAGCGGATTGCCGCCTTGAACTACGAATGTGTCCATAAGAAAAGGTGAACAAGATCGAGGCGGGCCGAAGAGACTCGGCATGAATTCTCGGTTGTTCTGTGGTTCAAGTTTAAATGGCGTTAATGGGAGTAAGGTCGCGCGGGAATCTCCGCAATTAACGGTCTTGGCGCGGATGCATCACGCGAAAGAGAATTAAGCGGAGCATGGCTTGTAGCCGTGTACGGGCGTGGACGCCCGTACGACAACCAGGCTGGAGCCTGGCGCTACAACCGCGGTGGAGCGCGGCGCTACTTACTGCGCGCGGTGCTGGCTTACTGATTCTGCGTGGGCGCGGGTGCTGGGGCGGGCTGATCGTCGGGCTGGTCTTGCTCCTGAGCCTGAGGCTGGGCTTGTGGCTGCGGTTGCATTTGCGGTTGCTGCGGCTGCATCTGGGGTTGCGGCTGCAAGGCGGAAACCAGGTTCAACGGCTCGGTCAGCGTGAAGACGAGCGAAGAGCCATCGTTGAGCGTAGCCTGGGGATGATTAACGAGCAGATGCACCGTGACCGCGCCTGCGCCGATGAGGCCGCCGGCAAGCGCTCCGGCAGGGCCGGCGACCACCGCGCCGGTAATAAGGCCTGCGCCGGTTGCGGCACCGTATTCAATTCCATCCCTCTTCATGCGCGAGCCCGGAGCGACCGTGCCCTCACCGCCAACGCGGGTGTTCGAGTCAGGAGTGCCGGTGAGCTGCGCGTACATTTTGAACTGCGCGCCGTTGGGCAGGATCACGGTTTCAGGGCGCAGGATCATCGAACCATGGCCGCCGGCGTGACCTTCTGAAACTTGCATCACCTGACCGTCGATCTCAGACCCGACGGGAATCAGCACCTGGTCGTTCTGGTAAACGTCGTAGAGCACGCGGGTATGGAAGAGATCGCCGTCACGGCTCTCAGCGGTGGAGAGGCGATCGAGGAGGCGTGCACGAATGGTGGTTCCGTAGCCCAGCGTTCCCGGCGGTGTCAACGCGGGATGCACAATGTCGCCGTCCGGATCGTCCGCGGCTGCGCGCTGGTTCAGCATGGGCTGCGGGCTTGCGGGCGCTACCTCAACGGTGCCGCCGTCAGTTCCCTGCGCGCCGTATGCAGGCGCGTACGAGTTTACTGGGGGAGGAAGTTGTGCGGGAGCAGCTTGAGCCGGTTGCGGGGGCGCGGCCTGTTGCGGGTACTGTGCCGGCGACGGCTTGGGCAAAGGTGTGGGCGGCGGTGGCTGGTAGTCCTGGATGGTCGAGTCCGGAGGGGGAGCTGAAGTTCCCGCGTAGGGATTCTGCTGCTGTTGCTGGTCTTGCTGTGAGCTTTGCGCTGCAAGCGTGGCCGCAGCGGCAACGAGCATGGCGAACACGAGAATTGGCCGGTTCATGTATGACTCCTGTTGCGGACGCCAGGTGTCTGCGGGACGCAACCTTCCCTTCCCTATTCAGACCCGGTTTGAAGGAAAAGGTTGCAATGCGCGACTTTGCCGCGCACCCCTCAGACAACTCGCCCATTCTCAGGCTAAATGGCTTGAAGATTCCACGGTACTTGCGAAAGGCAGGTGGGCGTCAGAGTGGGCACGAATCGAGATAGTTAATCCATGATCGTTGATCCACGTCTCGCGCCGAGGATATCGCCGTGCTGTGACCGCTGCCACACCGGGCCGTGATGGTAGGTTTGCTAGAATCCGAACGGAACCGAAACATTTTCGGAGCTTTGATTTTCCAGGAGATTTCACGCGTGCAGGGGCTTCTAAACACTATCCAAAGCGCTGCCGGAGAAGTACTTGCCGTGGATCGCCGTCCCAAATTAAATGACCGGCTGCAGCACCGCATCATGAGGAGTGATATGACTGAGATTGTTGCCATACGTGCCCGCGAAGTACTTGATTCCCGCGGAAACCCTACCGTGGAAGCAGACGTAATTTTGGAAAGCGGCGCACTGGGCCGCGCCATTGTGCCTTCGGGCGCCTCCACCGGCGAGCATGAGGCCGTGGAACTGCGCGATGGCGACAAGACCCACTACGGCGGCAAGGGCGTACTGCAAGCCGTTGATAACGTTGAGACAGTGATTGCGCCCGAACTGGAAGGCATGGACGCAGCCAACCAGCGGCTGATCGACCAGACGATGATTGCGCTGGACGGAACCACCAACAAAAGCAAGCTGGGAGCGAATGCCATTCTCGCGGTTTCAATGGCCTGCACGCGCGCCGTGGCGCAGACGCTCGAAATTCCACTCTACCGTTATCTGGGCGGCATCAACGCGAGCATTCTGCCGACGCCCATGTTGAATGTGCTGAACGGCGGCGCGCATGCCGACTCAAACGTGGACTTTCAGGAGTTCATGATCATGCCGGTTGGCGCGGAGCGCTTCAGCGAGGCTCTGCGCTGGTCGGCAGAGACATTCCACACGCTGAAGGGGGTGCTGAAGAAGAAGGGCTACAACACGGCCGTGGGCGATGAAGGTGGATTTGCTCCGTCGCTCAAGTCGAATGCCGAAGCCATTGAGCTGATTCTCGAGGCCATTGAAACCGCCGGCTACAAGCCCGGCGAACAGATCGCCATCGCGCTCGATCCGGCGTCCAGCGAGTTCTACGACCCTGACAAAAACAAGTACGTCTTCAAGAAGGGCGACAAGAGCGAGCTGACCAGCGCGGAGATGGTATCGTTTTACGACAACTGGATTCGCCAGTATCCCATCGTCTCTCTCGAAGACGGTCTGGCCGAGAACGACTGGGAAGGCTGGCGCATCCTCACCGACAAGCTGGGCAGCAAGATTCAGCTTGTGGGCGACGACAACTTCGTCACCAACGTGAAGCTGTTGCAGCGCGGAATCGAAGAGGGCGTGGCCAATTCGATCCTGATCAAGCTCAACCAGATTGGCACCGTCACCGAGACGCTGGAGGCGATCGACTTGGCGCGCCGCTACGGTTACACATCGGTTATTTCTCACCGCTCGGGGGAGAGCGAAGACACGTTCATCGCCGATCTTGCGGTGGCCACCGGCGTGGGCCAGATCAAGACCGGTTCGTGCAGCCGCACCGATCGCATCGCCAAGTACAATCAGCTGCTGAGGATTGAAGAAGAGCTGGGCTCAGGCGCGGTTTATCTTGGGCTTGAGAGCTTAAACTACGGCGAGTAGTTGCGCGGTTTGAGCGGTACATCGAAAACACAGCGGGGCGCGATTTTCGCGCCCCGCTTTGTTTAGGCCACATTTCTTGCCGCGGCCCAAGCCGAGTGGCGCCGGGCTCCAGCCCGGTTGTGGTGCGGGCGTCGTCGCCCGCACATCGCTTGATTTTTATGGAGATTTGGAAAGAATCTTTACCGAATGCGCAGCGATTTGATCGCCTCGGGCAGATGCTCCTCGATCGACTTGGCGCTCTCGGCGGCGATTCCGCCCAGGTAGGAAGGCGCAGGCGTGGCCATCAGCACCATGGCCAGGGCAATGACCGAGAAGATCAGCCCTGCAATTCCTGCCGAAATGAGCATGTGGTACATGTCGAAGATGTCGAGGCCGAGGATCTTGAAGGCGACATGCTCTAACGGCTTGATGTGCTTGAGCACGGCCAGCGCGAAGAGGAAGAAGATTGCAGCGAGCGAGGTTAGAACCGCCAGGGTGGCATCGAGACTGCGATGGAATTTTTGGCGTGACCGGCAGTGAGCGCACTCGTCAAAGTGGCTCTCATAGTCCCGGCGCATCTCAGGTGAAATGCCTGAAATGTCATAGCGCCAGCTTGCCAGAATAGCGCCTACAACCCGGTCGGTGCACTGCGTTGTTGCCATAGCCATTAAGACTCACTTTGCTAACAAATTGGCTCAATGAATTTCGGAGGGGTAGCTGATACTACAACGCCCGCTCGACTCCGATGCGCCTTGTGTCCTGAGACCATGACGCTTTGTTTTTGATTCTCCGTCGCCTGCAAAGGTTCCAATTCGGCCGTTCATTATGCCAAAGTCGCACTTTGGGGAGGGATTCTTGTCTCTTACTATTGTAACCTTTCTCATTAAAAGTCAATAGGAGAAAGGGGTTCTTGCTGCGAGGCGAGCATAAGCCGATTGGCCAGAAGGCTGGCCCGCGGCGCCAGGGCGTGTTCAGCTGCAACCCT
>Ga0182016_10006915_pt1 | contig 11802 bp, 10 predicted proteins | sample 712S2MmetaG_FD_120491 | JGI IMG/M metagenome (GOLD analysis project Ga0182016, IMG submission 120491) | Permafrost microbial communities from Stordalen Mire, Sweden - 712S2M metaG | ecosystem: Environmental > Terrestrial > Soil > Wetlands > Permafrost | place: Sweden: Stordalen | collected...
ATCGCGCCGCCGCGAACAGCAACTGGAACCGCACGAGCTATAACGGCGGACGCGGCGGTGTCGCGGCGCGGCCGACGGCGAGCCAGCTGGCGGTCGGGCGCGGACACCACGTTGGGCCGACGAGCGTGCAAACGCAGCACGCCCGCGTGGCCTCGACCACTCGCGCGTACTCGGCCAAGGTCAATAATGGCCGTCCGGCCACCGCCGCGGTCGCGCGTCCGCTCGGCGCAGCGCGCCCCGTAGCGGCTAACCGCGCTCCGGCACAGCACGCAGCCGCGCCGCAAGTGCATCGCGCCGCCGCTGCTCCCCAACGGGCAGCAGCCGCGCCGCAAGTGCATCGCGCTGCCGCCGCACCGGTTCAGCACGCCTATGCTGCGCCGCAGCAACGTGCCGCCCCGGTGCAACACGCGGCTCCGGTTCAGCACGCCTATGCTGCGCCGCAGCAACGTGCCGCCCCGGCGCAACATGCCGCTCCGGTGCAGCGCGCCTATGCTGCGCCGCAGCAACGTGCCGCTCCGGCGCCGCGCGCCGCTGCACCCGCGCAGCATGCCGCCCCCGCGGCCGGTAGCGATAAGCGCGACCAACGCTAGGATCGAGCGGGTGCCCGGGGCTTAGGCTCCGGGTGCTCGCAGTTCGGCTGCGGGAAACGGCTTCGGGATGAATCCATAGCGCGCGATCACGTCGATCACGGGCTGGACGAGTCCGAGGTCGTTTTTCGTTGCGTAGGTGACGCGCGGGATCGAGCTGACGATCGCGACATCCATCTTCGTCATCTGCGCAAGCATCGCTGAGACTTCGTCGGGATTCTTGCCGGCCCAGTCCGCGGTGTGCAGCAGCACGGCCGTGAGGCGTCGCGCGAGATCGCCGTTTTGGTCGACCCACAGTTTGTTCCCGATCGCGCCGCCGGTTTGGAACGGCTTCCCGTTGTTCACGGCTTCGTAGGGCAACCCGATCGCCTTGACGCGATCTTTGATCGAGGTATTCGTCGGTTCGACGATAACGGCGGCATCGATGCGCCCGACTTCCAGCGCCGGCGCCATCTCCGAGGATCGCAACTCGAACCACTTCGCCGAGTGCGAATCGATGCCGCGATGATCGATCCACGACATCGCCGCCGCCTGCACCATGTCGTTGAGCGTCGTGACGCCGATCGTCTTGCCTGCGAGTGCCGTCGCATCGTTGATCGGCGAGTTCTTGCCGACGATCAGGTGCGCGATCGGCGCCTTCACCGTGTAGATCGGCCCCGACGCGAGCAGGTAGAGCGGCAAGCCGCGCACGTGCGCCGCCGCCATCGAGCCGCTGTTGGTGAGTCCGACGTCGAGCGCCCCGCCGAGCACGGCCTGCGTCACGAAACCGCCGCCGGGAAAATTGCTCACCTCGACGTTGAGGCCGGCATCGCGGAAGAAGCCCTTTTGCGTCGCGTAGTACGGGATCGCCCATTCTTCCACCGGGCTCGATCCCAAGCGAATCGTCGCCCCGGCAGCGCGCGCCGGACGCGCTTGGGCCGCGAGCGCCGCGCCGGTCACGGCGACAAACTGCGAGCGTTTCATGGACGGTGCTGTTTCAGCGGTGCAAGAGCACGGGGCGTTCTCTAGCGAGCGCCTCGGTCTTCGCGTACAGCTCGACGATCGTTTCGCGATCCGGACAGTAGCGGTCGGCATCGTCGTCGATGTAGAGCCAGCCGCCCTTCGAGCGCTTGTGATAGTTCCCGCGATAACTCACGACCTTGCTATCGCCGATCGGCGGCGCTACGTCTTGCGCGCCCGGGATCTGCAGCTCGAGCCGGTAGTTCTCCGCCGGATCGCGGAAGATGTTCATCGGTTCGCCGCCATTGCGCACGATCTCGATTTGCTCGGCGAGCAGCTTGCGATAGGCGATCACGCACGTGTCGCTCACGCCGAGATGCTCCTGCGTGCGATCCGTGATGGGCCCTTGCTCGTACCAGGCTACCATATCTTGCCCGAGCACGTAGTCGAGGATGTAGTTGCCGTTCTCGTCGGTCAGCGGCACTTCCGCATACGGCACGGAGTCTTGCTCGGGTACGCCGACTTCGGGCGGAAAGTCGTAGCAGAAATACTGCATGTGCCAGGTCGTCGTATCGTCGATCGGCACGCCGAGCTGATACGAGTTGCGAATGCCCGTCGAGCCGGGCCCGAAGCCGAGTAGATACGGAAAGAGAATCGGGTTGACGCCGATCGTCCAGGCCGGATGATCTTCGGTTTGGTTCGACGCGAGCCGGCCTTTGGTGAAGCCGAAGCGGTTGTAGACCGGCTTGTACTTCACCCACTCGCCGCGCTCGAGCGCTTCGGCTTGCTGCGTCATCGACTTGTTGTAGCGCGCGTCGGGATCGTCGGTCAGCCGTCCGTCGCGTTCGAGCGCGTACTGATGCATGCGTCCGTGCAGATACGTCGCGTGGCCGAGATCGCCGCGGTTCTCCATCACTTGCAGCCAGTTGCACGGTAACTTGTGCGCCACGATTTGCCGGAAGCCGCCGGGTTTCACGAACAGATCCCACTGCGGCAAGAGCGGCGCGGGCAGCGGTCCGAGATAGCCCCAGATCAGTCCGCCCATCGCTTGCACCGGATAGCCCGCAATGCGCACGCGATCTTTGAACGTGCTCTGCGGCGGTTCGAGCGGCTGTTCGACACAGCGGCCTTCGCCGTCGAAGAGCCACCCGTGATAGCAGCAGCGCAATCCGTGCTGTTCGGGGATGCCGAACGCGAGGCTCGTCATCCGGTGCGGACAGCGCTGGCCGATCAAGCCGAGATCGCCGCTGCGATCGCGATAGAGCACGAGATCCTCACCCAGAATGCGGACGGTCGCGACGGGGTTCTCGTCGAGCAGCGCCTCCGGATAGACCGGGTGCCAGTAGCGGCGCAGCAGTTCGCCGCCCGGGGTCCCGGCGCCGACGCGGGTGAGCAACTCGTTTTCAGCTTGAGTCAGCATCGTAGGAGGATACATCCTTGCCGTGACACACGGGTTCCTATGTCATTCGAGCGAGTCGCGCGCGTCGCGGCGATCTGCCTCACCGTTGCCGCACTGACGAGCGCGCGCAGCGCCGCCGATTCCGGCCCGATCCGCATTGGCGTAATCTACGCCTACTCGAGCAACGCCAACAGCCCCCTCGGCCCGCGCCTCGACGCCGCCGTCGGCGCCTGGTTCAAAGAACACAGCGACACGGTGGCCGGCCGCAAGATCGAACTGATCCGCCGCGACGAGGGCGGCGTGAATCCCGAGAACGCGAAGCGGCTCGCGCAAGAACTGGTCGTGCAGCAACACGTCGATCTGCTGATGGGCCTGATCTTCACGCCCAACGCCGTCGCCGTCGGCGAAATTTCCACGCAGTCGAAGACGCCGCTGGTGATCCTCAACGCAACGACGTCGGGCATCCTCGCGCCGAACCCGTACGCCATGCGCGACAGCTATACGACGGCGCAAATCACCGCGCCGCTCGCGTCGTACGCGTGGCGCCACGGCATGAAGAAAGTGTACGTGCTCTTCCAGGATTACGGCCCCGGCGTGGATGCCGGAACGACATTCGAGAAAACGTTCACTGCCGCCGGCGGCAAGATCGCGGGCGAAATTCGCATGCCGATCTCCGCGCTCGAGTTCACGCCGTACATCCAGCACGTGAAAGAAGACAAACCGGACGCGGCGTTCGTGTTCCTCAACTCATCCGGCGGCGCACCGACGTTTCTGCGCGAGTGGGCCAACGCCGGGCTACCGCGCATGGGCATCAAACTGCTCGTTCACGGCTCAATGGTGGAAGAAGACGAACTACCCGCCCTCGGTGATGCCGCGCTCGGCGTAATCAGCGCAATGAACTACACGCCCACGCACGAGTCCAAACTCAACCACACGTTCGTCACCGACTACCTAGCCGCGTTCGGCCGCAACGCCGCGCTCCCAGCCGCCACCGAAGTAGCCGCATACGACGCAATGAACCTCGTCTACCGCGCCGCCCTAGCGCAAAAAGGCGACCTAACCCCCGACGGCACCCTCACCGCAATGAAAGGCGCGCACTTCGAGAGCCCCCGCGGCCCAATCACCATCGACCCGCAAACCCGAGACATCATCCAAAACGTCTACATCCGCCGAGTCGACCGCCAAGGCACCCAATACATCAACACCGAGATCGAAACAATCCCAAACTACCGAGACCCGTTCGAAAACTAACCCCCGACAAGATCAGCTCGGTTCGCCGCCGAAGAGTGCCGCGAGATCCGCGCGCCCGGAGACTTCCGCCGTGAACCCCATCGCCTTTACGCCTTCGAGCGCGAGTGCGTGATCGTTTCCGCGAACAGCTCCCGTGACCGCAACAGCGCCGATACAGCGCTTTCCGGAATACACGGCGACGCCGCCCGGCAACGTTGTGAACTCGGGATCGCCGTAATCGAGCAGCGTACGCTTACGTTGTTGCAGCTCGTCATAGAACGCTTGCGTGTCCCGTCCCATGATCGCGGACGTATATGCTTTTCGCCGCGCGTTACGTCCCCACCGCAAATACGAATCGTCCATCCGCGCAAATGCAATAAAGTCGCCATTCGCATCGGCCACGGCAACCGCGATGCAGTACCCGTTGACCTTGGCGCTCTTTAGGATGACGGCGACGGCGCGCTGTGCGACTTCGAGGGTGATTTGACTATCGATCATATATGCAATCCGTAATCTTTGCCCGGATGTCGCGTAACTCGTCGTCAGTGATCATGGATGACGTTTCGGTTAGGCGGACGTGTGACACGGATTGGACATTCCACGCCAAGGCGAAGCACGGCTTTGTGCAACCGTTTTGCGGAGTCGGCGCGATGAGCGTCGTCGCATATGGGATGGCTGCATTGACGCGGCCGCTTAGGGGCACGACGATCTCAAACCGGTGATCGTGAGCGGAGAAGTCGGCCGAACTCACGACGATTCCGGGGCGCTTTTTGTTCGCTTCCCACGAGCCGGCAATCGCGTCGCGCCAGTCGACGATGACAATTTGGCCGGCGATCATTGCTTTGGGATGGCCGGAAAGAAGTCGTGCGGGTCATCGTCCCAGCCCTCTGGGTGCGCATCCATATATGCGTTCAGGCGCTCGATGCCGGCGTGAATCTGTGCCTTCTTGTTCTCGGCTGCCCACTTTTCGAGGATGTCGCGCGCCAAAGCGGAGGCTCCCGCAGCGTCGTGTGTCGCCGCAGCGGACGCTAGGATCTCGCGGGTCTCGGCCGACAATCGGACCGATAATGTCTCGCTCGCCATACGAGAAATGTAACACGAAATGTGTGTTGCGGACAAGCTGGTCTCCATAAGTGGCCTTGCTCCCCTTCCCTCGGCATCGTCCGACGGCAAGGAGTGGGAACTCCGGGCCGACGATGAGCGGGTATGACGCAGACTCTCGATCCGGCCTCGACCAAATATGGCGACCTCATTGCCCGAGCGGTGCGCATTTGCAATACCGCCGGGGTGATGGACTTCAACGGGCACGTCAGCCAGCGGGACGAGAGCGATCCGAATATCTTTTGGATCAACAACCGGCATGCCAGCCGCTCGACGCTCACCGCGGCGGATATCGTGCCGTTCGATATTCGCGCGGGACGGCGCGTCGGTGAGGGGATCGAGCCGCCGAGCGAGTGGCACATCCATCGCGAGATCTATCGGCGCCGTCCGGATGCCGGCGGAATCGTGCACTCGCATCCGCCGTTCATCAACACGCTCTCATCGGCCGGCGTGCTGCTGAAGCCGTTGATCTCCACCGCGACGTTTATCCCGGAAGCCGGCGCGCCGGTGTTCGATTCGGCGGTCCTGATCAACACGGAAGCGCGCGGGATCGGCATGGCCGAGGCGATGGGCAACGCCGACGTCGGCGTGCTGCGCCAACACGGCACCGTTACGGTCGGCGGTTATGCGGAAGAAGCGGTCGTGCGGATGATTTGCGCCGAAGACAACGCGAAGATTCAGTATCAAGCGATGCAGATCGGCACGCCGACGTTCTTCCGCGGCGAAGAGCTGCGCGTGATGGCGAGCGAGCACGGCGGCAAGCACGGCGTTCGCAAGTACTGGCACTACTACGAAGAGACCGCGACCCGCAGCGGCGCGCTCGACGGCCTGTCCTAGGGTGATCCGCGCTTAGCGCATCGTGGGACGCCTGCGCGTCGCCGTCGATACCGGCGGAACGTTCACCGATTTCGTCGTCCTGCACGAGGAGACGGGTGCGCTCGACGTATTCAAGGTGCCGTCCACGCGTGGCCATGAAGCCGACGGGATCATCGACGGTCTGCGCGCGTACATCGAACGCACCGCCGCGCAGCCGAGCGATGTCGTCTTCTTCGCGCACGGTACGACGGTCGGGACGAACGGGTTGCTGGAAGGCGCGGGCGCGCGCACCGGGCTGATCGTCAGCGAGGGCTTTCGCGGCGTGTACGAGATCGGCGAGCAGAGCCGGCCGTACGGAACCTCGATGTACGACCTCTTTTACGAGAAGCTGCCGCCGCTCGTTCCGCCGCGCCTGACGGAAGAAGTGCGCGAACGCGTGCTCTTCGACGGCAGCGTGCACGTGCCGTTCGATGAAGCGTCCGCGCGTACGGCGATCGAACGCCTGGCCGCGCACGGCGTCGAGTCGGCGGCAGTATGTCTCCTGTTCTCGTTTCGCAACGGCGATCACGAACGGCGCATTCTCGAACTCTTTGCCGAGCTCGCGCCGCAGATCGACGTGTCGCTGTCGTGCGATGTCGCGCCGGAAATCCGCGAGTACTACCGTCTTTCCACCGCGGTGGTCAACGCGTATCTCAACCCGCTCGTGCGCCGCTACATCGACGCGCTTGCGCAGCGGCTGGCCGAATACGGCACCGACGCGAAGCAAAGCTACGTGATGCGGTCGAACGGCGGCGTCGCAACGTTCGCCGTTGCCGCGAAGCGCAGCGTGCAGACGATCCTCAGCGGCCCGGCCGCGGGCGTCGTGGCCGCGAGCCGCACGATGGCCGCTTCGCCGGACGTCGCGAACATCGTCACCTTCGACATGGGCGGGACCAGCACCGACGTTGCGTTGATCCAAAACGGCGAGCCCGTGCGCCGCACGAGCGGCAAGGTGCACGGACGCGACGTGCTCGTGCCGATGCTCGACATCCACACCGTTGCAGCCGGCGGCGGAACGCTGGCGTGGATCGACGTTGCCGGCGGCCTGCAAGTTGGTCCGCAGAGCGCCGGCGCGCAGCCCGGACCCGCCTGTTATGGACGCGGCGGCACGCAGCCGACCGTCACGGATGCAAACGTGGTGCTGGGCTTGCTCAGCGGCGATAACGCCCTCGCCGGCGGAACGCTCGTGCTCGACCACGCCGCAGCAGAAGAGGCGATCCGCCGCGTCATTGCCGAGCCGCTCGGCATTCCGGTGATCGAAGCCGCGCGCGGCATCATCGAGATCGTCAACGTGCAGATGGAAGAAGCCATTAAGGTCGTCTCTTCCAACCGCGGCTACGACCTGCGCGACTTCCACTTGCTGGCCTACGGCGGCGCCGGCCCGCTGCACGCCGCCGCGCTCGCACGCGATCTCGGGATGCGCGGCGTGATCGTACCGGTATATCCGGGCGCCTTCAGCGCGCTCGGGCTGCTGCTCTCGGACGTGCGGCAAGACGCGGTCATCTCGGATCTGATCGCGCTCGATCTCGTTCCGCTCGAGCGCATCGGCGGAGCGTTCGAGCAACTGCGCCGAGCCGGTGAGGCGGATTTGCTCGCGCAGGGCTTCGCTGCTGCGCAATTGCGGTTTGAATATGCCGTCGATCTGCGTTACATCGGTCAAGGCTACGAGTTGACGATTCCGCTTGCCGAAGTTCCGCGTTCGGCGGAAGCGCTCGCCACATTGCGCCGGCACTTCGATGAAGCCCACGCCGTCCTTACCGGGCACGCCGCGCCCGATGAGCGGGTCGAATTGGTCAACGTCCGCGTGACGTCGGTCGCGGCGGTTCCGCAAGCATCCGTCGCGACGCCGCCACGGCCGTCGAGCGAGCGCAACGGCAAGCCGATCGGCATGCGCGACGCCTATCTCGGCGAGCGATTCGTCTCCACGCCGATTTACGACCGCGCGCACATCGATGCCGACGCGGTCGTGCAGGGACCGGCCATCCTCGTGCAAGACGATTCAACCACGGTCGTGCATCCCGGTCAGACGGCACGCGTCGTCGCTTTGGGCCAACTCGAAATCAGGAGCAACTAACCATGCAATCTCGAGCCACCCTCATTCGCACCGGCGCCGCGGCACTCGCCGGCCTCTCGCTCACACCGCTGCGCGTTACCGCGCAAACCGCGCCCGTGAAGCTGCGCGTCGGCACCGGGACGGTCGAAGCGAACGCGCAGATCTTTTACGCCGCCGATATGGGCTTCTTCAAGAAGAACGGTCTGGACGTCGAGGTGGTCAAGCTGCGCAGCGGCACCACGACCATGGCCGCCATCATTGCGGGCGATCTGCAATGCGGCGTCGCCAACGTGCTCTCGCTCGGGGCCGCGCATCAGCGCAACGTTCCGCTCGTCATGATCGCGCCCGGCGCCTTCTACGACGGCAACGCGCCGACGACGCTGATGGTCGTCGCGCCCGATTCAACCGCGAAGAGCGCGAAAGACCTCAATGGAAAAGCCGTCGCCGTTATTTCGGTCGGCGGCCTGGATCAACTCGCGCTCGATGCCTACGTCGATAAAAACGGCGGTGATTTGAGCAGCGTGAAGTGCATCGAGGTGCCGCCGTCGGCGATGGCCGAGGCGCTCACGCAAGGCCGCATCGCCGCGGCGGTGATGAACGATCCCGAGCTCTCGCAAGCGGTCGAGGCCAAGCAAGTAAAAGTGCTCGCCGTCGGCTACGATGCGATCGCGAAGCTCTTCATGCAGACGGCGTGGTTCTCCACGCAAGAGTGGCTCGCAGCGAATAAGGACGTCGCAAAACGGTTCGGCGATGCGATCGTGGCGGGCGGCGCTTGGGGTATGAGCAATCCCGACGCGGCGTCGGTGATCCTGGCGAAGTGGACCGGCTCGAAAGAAGCCAAGCCGAAAATACGCTTCGCCTCGAAACTCGATCCGGCGCTGATTCAGCCGGTGTACGACTCGGGCTTCCGCTACAAGCTCCTCGCGGGCCAAGTGTCGGCGGCGGATTTCAGTTGGAACGGCAAATAGTCGCGTGACGCGCCGCGTCGATCCGGTCACGCTGCAAGTGCTCGTGAGCCGGCTCTCGGGGATCGTGCAAGAGATGCAGCAGAACGTCTTTCGCACGGGCTATTCGACGATCGTGCGCGAGTCGCACGACGCGAGCTGCATGCTGATGGACTCGGGCGGCGAGGTGATCGGCGAACACGCCGTGCTGCCGCTCCACGTCGGCTGCATGCCGGCGGTCGTACGCGCAATCGTCGCCTCGTTCGGCGCCGACATTCATCCGGGCGACGCGTTCATCACCAACCACCCCTACATCAGCGGCGTGCCGCATGCGATGGACATGGCCGTCATCACGCCCGTCTTTCACGGCGACCGGCTCATCGCGTATGCCGGCAGCATCGCGCACAAGAGCGATCTCGGCGGCGTGATCCCGGGCACGGGTTACGCGCAAGCGCGCGAGCTCTTTCAGGAAGGCGTCCAATATCCGCCGATCCGGCTGATGTCGGGCGGCGTGATGGAGCGCGATATCGAAGCGATTTTACGCGCCAACAGCCGCACGCCTGACCTGATCATGGGCGACATCCGCGGCCAGATCGGCGTCGCGCGCCTGGGCGAACGGCGGCTTGCGGAAACGGTTGAGAAATACGGCGTCGACACGGTGCTCGACGTGTTCGCCGACGTCCATCGCGTCAGCGAAGAGCGCTTGCGCGCGGCCTTGCGAACCTGGCCCGACGGCGCGTTCGAGGCGGAATCGTTCGTCGACACCGACGGCATCAACCTCGACCGCCGCGTGCGCTACCACGTCCGCGTCGAGAAGCACGGCGACCGCATCCATTTCGATTTCTCCGATTGCGACGATCAAGTCGCCGGGCCGATCAACATCCAGCCCGCGCTTGCGCGCAGTTGTCTGTACTACGCGATCGTCGGTTTCGTCGATCCCACGCTACCCAACAACGCGGGCGTCGCGCGCGTCGTCGAAACCACGTTCCGCGAGGGCTCGGTCCTCGCGGCGCACTATCCGGCGCCGCACAATACCTACATGGCCTCGACGATCGCGTTGACCGAAGCCGCGCTGCAAGCGATGAGCCAGTTCGTTCCCGCGCGGCAGCACGCCGGCAACGGCGGGGTCGGCGCGAACTCGATCACGGGCAAACGCACCGACGGTTCGACGTTCGTACAATACGAACTCATCGGTTCGGCCTACGGCGGCCGCGCCGGCGGCGACGGCGCCTCCGCGATCGACGTGCTGCTCTCGAACGGCCGCACCGCACCGATCGAAATCCTCGAGAGCGAATATCCCACGCGCGTCGAGCGCTTCGAACTCATCCGCGACTCCGCGGGCGCCGGCAAATCCCGGGGCGGTATCGCACCGCGACGCGTCTACCGCATGCTCGCCCCGGAGGCGCAATGGACGCTGCGCGGCGGTCGCCACGAGGTTCCCGCGTTCGGCGTGCACGGCGGCAACAAGGGGCGCGTCGGCGTCGCGATCCGGCGCACGCCCGCCGGTGAGGAAACGCGCTTACCGAGCCGTTTCAGCGGCGTGCGGCTCGAAGCGGGCGACATCGCCGTGCTGGAAAAAGCCGGCGGCGGTGGGTTCGGCGATCCGCGCGAGCGTCCGTTCGAGCACGTTCTCGACGACGTCCTCGACGGCTACGTCAGCCGCGACGCGGCCGTTGCCGACTACGGCGTCGATGCACGACGCCTCGACGCTGCACTCGCGAAATGGAACGGCGTCTGAGAGTCGCCGTCTGCGCGGCGCTCGTCGCCGCGGTTGCGTTTTCCGGATGCACGCGGGTCGGCGGCGAGGCGTCGAGCGCGGGTTTGCACGCGTGGACGAATCCCTCGACCGTGCGGATCGGCATGTGGGAGGAGCCGCACACGCTCGATCCGGTGGTCAGCACGATGGCGTTCGAGAACGACGTCTATCAGCTCGAGTACGACGGTCTGGTGACGTACGACGGCCACGCGCATGTGGTTCCCGACCTTGCGCGCGAGTTGCCGACGCTTGCCAACGGCGGCATCTCGCGCGACGGCCTGACGCTCACCTATCATCTGCTGCCGGCAAAGTGGCACGACGGCGTTCCGCTCACGTCGGCGGACGTGGTCTACACCTGGCAGCAGATCATGAACCCCAAGAACAATACGGACGCGCGCACCGGCTACGACCGCGTCGCCTCCATCGACACGCCTGATCCCGAGACCGTCCGCATCCACTTGCGCGCACCCTATGCACCGGCGATCTACCTCTTCGCAAACGGTGCGGTCGGCAGCATCGTGCCGAAGCACCTCCTGAGCCGGTACGCGAACCTCAATGTCACGCCGATCGACGGCAAACCGGTCGGCTCGGGTCCGTACATCTTCCGTTCGTGGACGCGCGGCGGCGAGATGCGGTTCGATGCAAACCCGACCTACTTTCACGGGCCGCCGAAGATCGCGCACGTCGTGATCCGCTTCATCCCCGATCAGAACACGCTCGTCAACGCGCTACGCGCGCACGACGTCGACCTCTACGACCTCGTGAGCACGACGCAAGCGCCGCGCGTCCGCGCTCTTTCCGGCGTCACCTTCGTAACGGTGCCGTCGTATAATGCCGAAGGTCTCATTTTCAACACGCAGCGTCCGCCGCTCGACGAGCGCGCCGTGCGGCTAGCGCTCGCGTACGCGATGGACGAACACGCGATTTTCCAGAACGTG
>Ga0182016_10006916_pt1 | contig 11801 bp, 10 predicted proteins | sample 712S2MmetaG_FD_120491 | JGI IMG/M metagenome (GOLD analysis project Ga0182016, IMG submission 120491) | Permafrost microbial communities from Stordalen Mire, Sweden - 712S2M metaG | ecosystem: Environmental > Terrestrial > Soil > Wetlands > Permafrost | place: Sweden: Stordalen | collected...
GCCGCGACCAAGGATTTCATCAAGCGGCAAACGGATGCGGATAAGCCGTTTTTCGTATGGCTCAACTTCACCCACATGCACCTTTACACGCATACCAAGCCGGCAAGCCTCGGGCAGGCCGGGCGCTGGCAGTCGCCGTATCACGACACCATGGTCGACCACGACAAGAACGTCGGAGAGATTCTCGATTATCTCGATGAACTCGGAATCGCCGACAATACGTTCGTCCAGTATTCGACCGACAACGGCCCGCACTCAAACTCCTGGCCCGATGGCGGCACGACGCCGTTCCGGAGTGAGAAGAACACCAACTGGGAGGGTGCGTTCCGCGTGCCCATGATCGCGCGCTGGCCGGGCAAAATAAAAGCCGGTTCCTACGCCAACGGCATCGTGCAGCATCACGACTGGCTGCCGACATTCCTAGCCATGGCCGGCGAACCCGACATCGTCGAAAAGCTGAAGAAGGGGGATTATCAGGCCAATGGCAGGGCCTTCAAGAACCATATCGATGGCTACAATCTGGTGCCCTATCTGACGGGCCAGACCCCCGACAGCCCGAGGCAGATCTTTTTCTATTTCAGTGACGACGGCGATATTCTTGGCCTCCGCTACGACAACTGGAAGGTCGTCTTCATGGAGCAGCGCTGCCCAGGCACACTTCAAGTCTGGGCGGAGCCGTTCGTTCCCCTGCGTCTTCCCAAGTTATTCAACCTTCGCACCGACCCTTACGAGTTCGCCGACACTACGTCGAACACCTATTGGGAGTGGGTCATCGAGAACGTTTTCATGGTCTATCCGGCACAGGATCTGGCTGCCCAGTTCATCGCAACGTTCAAGGACTTTCCGCCCGCTCAGCACGCGGCGACGTTCACTCTCGGCGATGCGCTGGAGAAGATGACCACTTTGGCGAGCGGCGCCCATCATTGATGAGTAGCTGGCTCTAGTCGAGCGGCGCCAAACACGTGATCGCGAGGGGCGGACGTCTCAGTATTTCGCGACGACCGGCTGGGCGGGATCGTGATCCCCTCACAAGCGACTAGCCGACTCGCTTGTAGCGCCCTTTCGGGACGACGTCTCCGTTGACGGGATCATGGACCAACGCGATTTCGGTTGCCAATTCGTCATCTGTGAGCGACGCGATCTTGCTGACCCGCTCGACGCCGTCCCAAGCGGGAAACGAGCAGCGATCTATTTTTACTTTGATCGTCATTGCCGCCTCGTCGACCGTGTATGTTCCGAAATAGCCGATCGATTGTCCAACCGGCATGCGCGGGTTCTTCGAGGCGCCCTTGTCGCGGTCAGCAGCGATAGTTTGCGCGGAGAAATGGCCTCCCGGTGTGTAGATGACAAGGCCTTTGACGCCGTCACCCCAAACGTAATGTTTTTCTCCGTCTTTGCCCTCGTCGTAAATGTCGACAAGACTCCAGGCGCCGGCAAGTCTGTCTTGCAGTGATTTTGTCTGCGCTTGGCTTTGGGCCGGCAGCGACAAACCCACTGCGGCTGTCGCCGTGCCGATAAGGATATGACGCCGATCCATGCTGCCCTCCTCGCTTATCCGGCGGCCCATTGGCCCAACCGACCTTGAGGCTACGGCTTTCGACCCGGACATACAATGTCAATAATCTCGCGCCTTGGGCCGAAGCGCTCTCGGCAAATGACCGCGCTCCATGGTTGGGCCGCCGGCGCTCTCTTCGTACTGTGACGCGGATCACAGCCAAACTCGCGACCTCGTAGTGCGCACTATTTAGTAGCGAACCGAGGAGAGGGCCGATGACGACGGTCAGCGTCGGCGTCGAGTGGATCAACAACTTCCACAGTGACGCATACAGCCAAAATCAGCTCAGGTCCGGCCGCTGCGATATTCAGGCGGCTCACAGTCTGTACGGACCCTGCGCGGACCGGGCCTTATCGTTCACCTGATCCGCGATCACCAGTTCTTCGAGGGCCCGGGGTCGCCCTACCGCGTGGACCCTTCCAGGCTGGCCGCGCTTCTGGGGCTCCCCCAGAACCGCGGGGCGGCTCGCCGTCGACCCCCAAGACACCCAACCGCCGCGCCCGATTTCATCGCGAAGCAGTGTGACCGGAATCACAGCGAGATCCGTTCATAGGCGCCATTGTCAGGCCGGGACGGTATTTGGCGTACGTCTCGTAGCGCGGCAGGGGCGAGCGTCCAGGAGGAAATTGCAAGACCGATCGGCGGCGCCCGCCCGACCATTTCAACCCACGACAATCCTTGGAGGGAAATTATGCCCACGACCCGACTCGCAGAACCGGCGATTCATCCTGCAAACAAGGCCGTCGCCGCCCGCCCCGCCGCGCCGCCGCGCCCGTCGGCTACCGCGACCAAGCCGCCGGCCGCCGCCGGCGCCGCGCATGTCAAACTCTACACCGCCATCGCGGCGCTGAAGCCGAACGACATCCATGGCATGAAGGCGGAGATTCTCGCTCACAAGCCCAAGATCGAAAGCTTCGGGCCGACCTACGCCAAGCTCGCGGCGAACAACCCGCAGCACGCCGCCCATTTCGCGGTCGCTTTCACGCGCACGATCAAGACCTCGGAGAACCTCGGCAAGCTGTTCGGCATGATCGCGGTCGCGCCGGCCGCGGACCGCAAGGCGATCGTCGTCGCGCATCGCGAAGCCAAGGACGGAGTCACGGTCGTACATGCGATCGGCACGCAGCCGATCGCGCTCGCGCGCCCGCTGATGCAGGATTTCCTCATGGAAGGCGGCGAGGTCCACAAGGACGCGGCCGGCGACCTCGCGGAATGGCTGGCCTCCGCCGGCAATGCGCTGATCGAGACCGGCGTTACGCCGCCGCCCCCGACCGCGTTGCATGATGGGTTTTTTGGCGATCTCTGGAACGGCGTCAAAAAGGTCGCCGGCGCCGTCGTGAACGCCGTCAAGACCGTAGTTGACGCCGTCGGCAACGCCGTGGGCGACTTCGTCAAAGGTCTCGGCCATGCGATCGCCGCGGTCGTCGGCTGGGCCGCGAACCAGGTGAAGAATTTCGTTCACGCCGTGCTGTCGGCGGGCAAGGCGATCGGCGACCTCATCGTCGGCGCCCTGAAGGCGAGCTATGCCGCGCTGCAGAAAATCGTGCAGGGCATTCTGGCGGTGGGACGCGCCGTCCGCGACGTCTTGCAGGCCGTCGCCAACTTTGCCGTGGACGCCATCGTGTCGACCTACAAGGCCCTGAAGGCGCTCGGCGCCACGGTGGCGCACGTCGTCGGCTGGCTGGTCGGCAAGGCGTTCGACGTCGTGAAAAAATTCGTTCAGGCGCTCATCCACGCCGGCGAGGAGATCGGCAATGTTCTCTTCCAGGCCGTGCGCTTCGGCGTGGCGATTCTCGGCGACTCGCTGAAGGCGCTGATCGAGGTCGGCCAGGCGGCCGGCGCGATCGTCATCGCCGCGGTGACGCACCCCGGCAATATCGGCTCGGCGGTGTTGACCGCGCTGCACAAGCTTGGCCACGGCATCGAGTCGCTCCTCGACGACGTGAAGGCCAAGGGCGCGCAGTTCGTTCGCGCGGCCGCGACGGCCGCCGCGCGCATCGCCACGGATGTCGCCAATCTCGCGGCCTATGCGGCGCGCGCCGCCGTCGACACCGCTCGCGAGGTGGTGGCGGGCGTCTTCGCCGCGGGCCGCACGATCGGCGACCTCGTCGTCCATCTCGCGCAGGCCGGCGTCGAGGGCATCGCCAAGGTCTTCAAGGCGGCGTTCGATCTCGGCAAGTCGCTGGTTGACGTCACGCGAGGCCTGATCAGCATAACCGGCGATTTGCTGGTCCGCTCGGTCAAGGCGATCTTCTCGCTCGGCAAGACGGTGGCGGAATTCGTGCACGCCGCCTTTTCCGACACGGTCGAGCTCGCCGACCGGCTGATCGTCGCGGCGGTTCAGGCGGGGCAGGCGGTCGCCGGCGTGCTGGCGGCGGCCCTCGAGCAGGGAACGATCCTGCTCCAGCGCGCGCTGCACGCGATCTTCGGCAAGCTGGGGCCGCTGGGCCAAGCCGTCGACTGGATCATGAAGCAGGCGGTGGACGTGCAGAAGACCGCCTGGCGAACCGTGGTCGAGGCGATCGGCGCGGCGGGCAAGGGCGTTAGCGAGGTGCTCGAACTCGCGCGCAAGGCTTCGGACAAGGCCCTCGGCGTCGCCATAGGCGCGCTGAGCGAAGCCGGCGCCGCGACCACCACCATCATCGGCTGGGCGCGGGCGGCGGGCGATAAGGCGATGCAGATCGCCGGCAGCGTGCTGTTCCACGCCGGCCGCACCGTGGACGAAGTGCTCAACTGGGTCGACAAGGACGTGCTCGGCGGCGTGCAGGCCTTCGTGCACGGAATGCTCTCGGCGGGCGCGACGGTGGCGGATCTCGCCTTCTGGGCCGCCTCGCGGGCGATCGAAATCACCCGGGAAGTGGTGAAGGAGTTGATCGCCTACGGCGCAACGCTCGCCAATCTGGTGACCGACACGCTCGCGCATCCCGGCGACGCCCTGCCGAACCTGATGAAGGCGTTCCTCGATCTCGGCAAGACGATGAAGGACGTCGTGCAGTCGGCGGTGATCCAGCCCTCGGAGGACGCCGCGCGCCGCGCGCTCGCCGCCCTCAAGTCGATCGGCAAGTCTGCGCTCGAAGTCCTCGAGGCCGCCTTCGACATCGGCGGCAGCGCGGTCATGCTGGTGTTCGGGTTAATTCTCGAATGGTTCCCCGGCGACTACCGGCCGCTGACGGCCACCGAGCATGCGGAGGCGGAAAAGGTGTTCGGCAACGCGCCGCAACTGGACGCGGCGCGCATCGCCGAAAAGACCATCCCCGAGGACATCATCGAGAAGATCAACGGCGGACGCGCGCTGACCGCGATGTACGTATTGAACTTCCCGCAGGGCGTAGTCCCGGACATGTCGACCCTCGTGCACGAACTCACCCACGTCTGGCAGGGCGTACAGATCGGGCCGCTCTACATGATCGACGCGATCGAGGCGCAGCTTTCCAAGGCCGGATACAATTACGGCTTCCAGGACGATCCCGGCCACAGTGGCCCGGGCTGGATATACGGCGAGGGAGGCGAGACCGCATTGAAGGCCGCCAACGGCAATCTCAACGCCTTCAACGCCGAGCAGCAAGCGATGATCATCCAGCACTATTACAACCGCCGCTGGGTGCAGAATCCGCCGCTGGACGTATCGGCGTGGCAACCCTACGCCGATCTCGTCAAGGCCGCCTGACGCGCGTGGGCCAGCAAGGGACGGGCGCAGGCGCGCTCGTCGTCTCCGCGGCGCCTGCGGCCCTGGCTCTCCTCGAGCCGCTGCTGCAGGCGCATCGGCGCCGGCGCAGCGTCCACGTCGCATCCGGCGCGATCGACGGGCCGCTGCTGCAGACCGCCGCCGCCGCGCTATGTATCGGCGGCGCCGGCGCGACCCCGGGCCGGGCGCTGCCCGGCCCGTTTCTAACCCGCCCCGACGGATCCAATGTTCCCGTCGGCTGGCTTCCCGACGCGGGCGCGCGGCTTGCGGTCTACGCCCGAGCGGCGGCCGACGTTCAGGACCGCCGGCCCTCGGAGACCGGGGCTGGCCCCTATCTCCTGCTTGGCGAGTTCGACGACCGCGCCCTCCACACCGTCGCCCGCATGCAGGAACGCATGCCGCGCGGCGCGGGGGTCTATCGATGGACGTCCGAACGCATTCCTCGGAACGGGTTGATCGAGGCGCTCGGCGACGGCGCCGCCGCGGCGTTCTATGTCGGGCACGGGCTCGCCGGAGGCTGGGTGGGCTACGGCGGGTTCGGCGTCGCCGCAGCGGCGGAGGCGGCCCGCGATCCGCTGGGGGCCGTATTGTCCCTCAGTTGCTCCACCGCCGCGCGTCCGCGAAGCGGCTATAGCTTTTGTGAGGAATTGGCGCTGACGGGCCTCTGCGCCGCGGCTTTCGGCGCCGTCTCGCGCACGCTGCATCGGCACAATGTTGCGCTGGCGCTCGACCTTGCCGCGACGCTCGCCGATGACCCCTGCCCCACGCTCGCCAGCCTCTTGCTCGCTTGTGCCTGGCCGCGGGATCTCGTCGAACGCTACCGTATCATCGGCGATCCGCTCGCGCCCCTGCTCGCGGCGCCTGCAGCGGCGTCGGCCGCGCGGGCGGTGTTCGCGCCTGGGCCTGACGACAGATTGCCTGTCGTCTCCCTGGCGGATTGGTGAGCGGGCGAAAGCCCCTACCCGCGTCTGCGCGAAAACCGCGGGCGCCAGACGCCGAGCGCAACATTGGCGGCGGAGATGGCGAGGAGAAACCAGAGCGTGTTGTTCTCGGCGCCGTAGGACCCGGTGATTTCCGCGGGGTTCAACTCGCCCGCGAGCGCGCTGGCGGCGCGGCCCGCTTCCTCCTTGATCGGTCCCTGTATGTACACCATGCCGGATTCGAGGATCAGGACGCCCGTCGCGAGCTTCGCCCATGCCCAGCCGGCCTCGTGAAAGGCCGGCGTCGAGCCGATCGACAGCAGGCCGGAAATCACCGTCACGACGAGCGAGGGAAAAAACACCCAGGTCGCGATCTTCGCCATGGCGCCGTACATCAACGCGTATTCGGCAAGCCTGGCCGGCGGCGGCACAAAGCTCATCAGGACGATCAGACACGCAAGCGCCCCCATCATTCCGATGGCGCCGATGGTGTGGAGGAATTTCAGCAGGCGTCGCATCGCGAAGGTCTAACGCGCCGCAACGAACCGGGGTAGCGGAATTCGCCGCGTCCGGCTGTCGCGGGGACGCGCGGATTGACAGGGCTCGCCTCATCCCCTTTAAGTCCATTGCTTTTGTAGGATAATCGGGCGCGGGGACTTTGGTTGCGCGGGCAAAGCCGGCGGAAGGCTAAGCGAAGACAAGGCGCGGTCAGCGCCTTGACGCGATTTCGCGCGCCGCTCGCGACAGGCTTGGCGATCTTCGCGCTCATCGCCCAAATGCTGGCGACGCCTTTCCACCGGATGCCGGCGCACGCGGACATCGTCACGGTCAGCGCAAATCTGAAGGCCCTTTTCGGCGATGGGGCGATCCTTTGCGTTCAGGCCGAGGACGGCAAAAACACACCCGCGCCGACGCGCGATTGCGACGATTCCTGTCCGCTCTGCCAGTTCCACTCCGTCGCCCACGCGCTCGTTCTGCCGACGCTTGCCGGCCTGCCAACGCGGATTGACGCGGGCGCTCAAGCGCTTGCCCTCGCGCCCGCGCCCGTTTCGCTCAAACCCCGCGCCGGCGCCTTCGCTCAGCCGCGCGCGCCGCCTCTCGTAGCCTGACCTGAATTCGCGACGCGGCGCCCCCGTTGGGGCGCGCGTTTCTTTTCTCTCGAGGCTCGAGGCTTTTCTCACATGACAAGATCACGATTGCGCGCCGCGTACGGCGCGCTCGCCGCTTTGTTCGCGGCGTTATGGCTTACGCCCGCGTTTCCGCATGCCGTGTGCGGAAATCGCATTTTCCCGGCGACGCTCGGCATCGACGATCCCGGCGTCGGCGACGAACTCGCGCTGCCGACCATCACCTATCTGCCGCAGAATTCGAGCGGCTACGAGGAGACCTCCGCCACTTTCAACTACACCAAGACGATCTTCCCCGGCGTCGGAATTTCCGTTGGGAACGGCCCCGACTGGCAGCGCGGAGCCGGTTACGGGTGGGAAAGTCTCGACACCGAGTTGAAGTGGAACTTCTTCTGCATCCCCGATCATGAATTCATGGGATCGGTCGGATTGGACGTCAACTGGGGAACGACGGGGACGGGGACGCAGTACACGCCCTACACCACAATCACGCCGGTCCTGAACCTCGGCAAAGGCTTCGGCGACCTGCCCACCAGCCTAAATCCGCTGCGGCCGCTCGCGATCACTGCACAGTTAAGCGAAGATATTCCGAGCCAATCCTGGACGGACGGGAGCCCGAACTCGGTCAACCTCAACTGGGGCTTCACGATTCAATATAGCCTGCCCTACTACAACGCGAATGTCGCCGCGATCGACAACGCGTTCTTCAAGCATCTCATCCCGATCACCGAATTTGTCTTCAGCGCGCCGGTCAGCAACGTGCCGCCGGGCGGCTATGGCGTAACGGGCACGATCCAACCGGGCGTCGTCTATTCCGCCGACAAATGGCAGATCGCGCTCGAGGCGATCGTGCCGCTCAACAGCGCCAGTGGAAAGGGCGTCGGCGTCGTCGGCGAGCTGCACTTCTATTTCGACGACATTTTTCCGGATTCCCTCGGTAAACCCATCTTCAATAGCTTTCCCGGCTTCACTGGAGGTAAATCATGACCGAACAATCTCTGGTCCGTTTCGCGTTCTCGCTCGCCTTCGCCCTCGCGTCGACCGCCGCATTCGCTCACGCGCAATTGCAAAAAGCAGTTCCGTCCGTCGGCGGCACAGTGTCGAGCCCGTCCGAAATTCGGCTCGAATTCAGCGAAGGCGTGGAGCCGAAATTCTCCGGCGTCACGCTCAAGGCCGACGGCGGCGCGGCTGAGCCGCTCGGCGCGGCGAGCGTCGAGGCGGGTGACAATAAGGTGCTGATCGTCAAGGTCGGCAAGGCGCTGGCGCCTGGCGTCTACACCGTCAACTGGCATGCGGTCTCCGTCGACACGCATCACACCCAGGGCAGCTTTCAGTTCACCGTCAAATAGGAGAGTATCGTGAAACATATGCTTGCTCTTTCGGTGCTGATGGCGCTCGGCGCAGCGCCGGCGCTCGGCCAGGAATTCAAGGCCGGCGACATCGTCATCGACAAGGCGTGGTCGCGCGCGACGCCCAAGGGCGCCGAAGTCGGCGCGGGCTATTTGACGATCCACAACAACGGCGCGACGCCCGAGCGCCTGACCGGCGGCACGGCTGATTTCGCCAATGTCGAGGTCCACGAGATGACGACCGAAAACGGCGTGATGAAGATGCGCGAGTTGAAGGACGGTCTCGCCATTCCCGCCCACGGCACGGTGACGCTGGCGCCGAACGGCTATCACCTCATGTTCACTGGCCTCAAGACGCCGCTGGCGACCGGCCAAGCCTTGAAGGCGACCCTGAACTTCGAGCATGCGGGCGCCATTCCCGTCGAGTTCGCCGTGCGTCCGGTCGGCGCTTCCAGCGGCGGCCCCGCCAAGAAGGACGACATGAAGGGCATGAAGATGTAGGCGGCGTTCGCGCGCCGCAGAGGGACCCATGGAAGCCGCGCTGGCGGCCTGCCGCTTCACGCACTATTTCAGCGCGATGACCGTCTTCGGCGCGTCGGTTTACATCTGGCTGTTCGCGCCCAAGGCGCTGCGCAACGCGCTGGCCGCGCCGCTCAGAGGGCTGCTGATTGGCGCATGCGTCGTCCTCGTTGTCAGCGCGCCGATTTGGCTCGCGCTGCTTGCCGCGGGAATGGCGGACGACTGGAGCGGCGCGTGGGATCCGGGCACGATCCGCGCCGTCCTTTTCGATACCGCGTTCGGGACGGCGTGGATCGTCCATTTCCTGCTGGTCCTGGCGCTGCTCGCTGCGTTCGCGAGCGGAGGCCAATATCGTTGGGCGCTGCGCGCGTGCCTTGCCGGGCTCGCGCTCGCGAGCCTGAGCCTGACGGGACACGCCTCGATGCAGGCGGGCGCGGTCGGCGCAGTGCACCGCGCCAACGACGCCGTTCATCTCCTTTGCGGCGGCGGCTGGATCGGCGGGCTGATACCGTTCCTCGTTTGTCTTTCACTCTCCACGGAGCCGAAGCTGCGTCGCGACGCGACCGACGCGATGATGCGGTTTTCGACCACGGGCCATTTCGCGGTGGCGCTGCTCATCCTTACGGGTATCGCGAATGTCGGGCTGACATCGGGCGCGCTGCCCTATCCGCCGTCGACGCCCTATCGCGCGCTGCTGCTGCTGAAGATCCTGCTCGTGGCGGTCATGGTGGGACTTGCGATCTTCAATCGTTACGTCCTCGTGCCGCGGCTTGCACGCGATGCGTCGGCGCAGACGACGCTTCGCACGGCGTGCCTCGCGGAAGTCGCGCTCGGCGCGGTCGTCGTGGGCCTCGTCAGCGTCTTCGGATTGCTCGAACCGTTTTGAGGGGCGTCACGGGCGCTCGATCCGGATCAACTGCGGCGCCTGCCGCACGACGCCGTCGGCGACGGTCAGATCCAGCGCTTCGCGGATCGAGGCTTCCGTCGTCGCGTGGGTGATCAGCACGACCGAGACATTCGGGCTGGGCGCGGCGTCCTTGGCGAGGCGCTTTTGCATGATCGCCTCCAGCGAGATGTTGCGCTCGCCCATACGCGTGGCGATCGCAGCCATCGCTCCCGGGCGCTCGACGACCGCGAGGCGAACGTAGTAGCCGCCCTCGTGCCGCTGCATCGAGGCGCGCTCGGCTTCGACCAGCGTATCGACGGGTCGGCCGAAGACGGGATCGACGATGCCGCGCGCGATGTCGGCAATATCGGCGGCGACGGCGGAGGCGGTGGCGTCCCCGCCGGCGCCCGGTCCAACCAAAGTCAGCGAGCCGACGGCGTCGCCGTCGATGGTGACCGCATTGAGCACGCCCATCGTCTGCGCGAGCGGCTCGGACTTGGCTACCATGGTGGGATGCACGCGCTGCTCGACGCCATGTTTGGTGCGCTCGGCGACGCCGAGCAACTTTACGCGGAACCCGAGTTCGTCGGCGGCGGCGAGGTCGGCGAGCGTGATTGAGCTGATGCCCTCGACGGAGACCGCACCCGCGTCGATGCGCGTGCCGAAGGCGAGCGAAGCGAGGATCGCGAGCTTATGCGCGGTGTCGAAGCCCCCGACGTCGAAGGTCGGATCGGCCTCGGCGTAGCCGAGCTTCTGCGCGTCGGCGAGGCAGACGTCAAACGGCAGGCTGTCTGTCTCCATGCGCGACAGGATGTAGTTGCATGTGCCGTTGAGAATGCCGCAGACGCGCCGCACCGCGTTGCCGGCGAGCCCTTCGCGCAGGGTCTTGATGATGGGAACGCCGCCGCCGACCGCCGCCTCGAACGCGAGCGCGGCGCCACGGCTTTCCGCCAGCTTCGCGAGTTCGAGCCCGTGGGCGGCGAGCATCGCCTTGTTCGCGGTGACGACCGGCAGGCCGCGCGCGAGCGCAGCGGTCACGGCCTGATAGGCCACGCCGTCCGCTCCGCCGACCAATTCGACGAAGAGATCGATTTCGCCGCGCTCGGCGAGTTCGACGGGGTCGGCGAAGAACTTGACGTCGCCGAGCGCGAGGCCGCGATCTCGCTTCGAACGCGCACTGACCGCGACAATGTAGACGTCGCGCCCCGTCCGCGTGGCGAGATCGCCCCGCAGCCGGGAAAGCAGGCGCGCCAGCGAGGCGCCGACGACGCCAAGGCCGGCAACGCCGACGCGCAGAGGTATCGTCATGCGGCTTCGCCCCTCATCGTCCTCGTAAGTCTAGCCCGAAAACGGGCTTGACCCAAAAACAAGAAGCGCGGGCGAAGTTTAGGGGAAGATCAGCCCCAGCGTTCGCCGACGCTCTTCTTTTTCTGCTTGCGGTCCTTGCGCGCGGCATAACGCGCGTCGCGCTCGAGCTTCTTCTCGTATTCGAGACGCTCCTCCTCCGCGCGGCGCGCTGTCTCGGCGGCCTGACGCTCGAGTTCGGCGAGGCGCAGAGCCTCCTGGCGGGCCGCCTCTTCGGCGGCGAGCCGAAGGGCCTCGGCGGCCTCGGCCTCCGCCTTCCGCTTTTGGCGCTCAACGTCGCGCACGGCGCGCGCCTCGAGAATCTGCTTGCGCTTGGCTTCACGCTCGACAACGGCGGGATCGTTGGGATCGTATTTCGGCCGGGAATTAAACTTCTCGGCCATTTCTTTACGCGC
>Ga0182016_10006918_pt1 | contig 11801 bp, 10 predicted proteins | sample 712S2MmetaG_FD_120491 | JGI IMG/M metagenome (GOLD analysis project Ga0182016, IMG submission 120491) | Permafrost microbial communities from Stordalen Mire, Sweden - 712S2M metaG | ecosystem: Environmental > Terrestrial > Soil > Wetlands > Permafrost | place: Sweden: Stordalen | collected...
ACGGCGGCGCCGGCGGCGCGGGCGGAAAAGGCGGGCATGGAGGTGGCGCCGGAAGTGGCGGCGCGGGCGCCTCGAACGGCGTTCCGATCGAGGGCGCCGGCGCGAGCGGCGGCTCGGGCGGCGCCGGCGGCTCGGGCGGGGCGGGTGGCGGCGGCGCGGGCGGTCCCAGTTACGCGGTTTTCCAGGCCGACGGCAGCGCGTCGAAGTGGAACCCGGTGGGCGTGGCGCTCAGCGCGGGAACGCCCGGTGCCGGCGGCGCCTCAGGTGAGCCGGGAGGCCGGAGTGCGCCGCGCGGTGGCGGTGGCGCGAGCCGCGCCTGCTCGATCGCGCAGTGCGGATTCGACAGCCAGATCCCGATCGAGGCGCCGGCCTACGCACTGGTCAGCGGAGCCAGGGCGGCCATGGAGATCGAGTGCTCCAACGCATGCCGCGGCGGCGGGGTCCTGCTGTACCCGCGCGCCCCGGCGGCCCGCCATCGCCAGATCCTCGCCCGGTTCCGCTTCCAGCTGAAGGCCAAAGGTGCCGCAACGCTCGAGGCCAAGCTCACGCCGGCCGGGCGCAGGCTCCTCGCCGGCAAAAGGCCGCTGATCGCCTCGGTGACGATCGTGTTCGTCGTCGGCCACTCGCGGCCGACGACCTATGTGACGGCGCTCGATCTGACCCGTGTGGCCCCGGCGGCGGCTGCGCGACACCGGAAGGCGTCGCTGCTCCTACTGCCCGGCGCCTGACGGGGTCCGGCTCGCGACGTTGGCACGGGGTCGCTCGTCGCTGGGCGCGCGATGGCCCGGCAGCTGCGCGTGGGCTCACCGCTCGCGGGCCGGAATCGGCTCAGCCAGCCCAGAGCGCCCGGGAGCCGGTGAGAACGGGTCCGCGAAGTACTGGGTTTCGTGGGTCACGAGACCGTCTGTGAGCTCCATGACGCTGAGCGAATGCGTGGGTACGCCGTCATAGGTGATCACGCACTCGCTCACCCAGAGGTCCCCGGCGCCCAGGATCCGGCGAACGCTGAAGTGGCGCTCGGCCGGGTGCCTGCCGCGTTGCGCTTGGATCCTTGACCGACCTCGGAAGCGCTCGCCCGACTGCGGGTAGTCGAGGATCGCGTCCGCCGCGTAGATCGCGTGCTCAGCCTCGAGGTCGCCGCGTTCGGAGGCGTCCCAGTGCCGGTGGATCCGCGCCCGGATGTCCGCTTCAGGGTCCATTGCGCTGCTCATGCGTCAGCCCTTCGCGACCAGCGGGATCCGCTTGCTCGCGCGAAAGAGGTGATCCTCAGGCATCTAACCCAACAAGCGATTTCGCTGGCCCATTCGCTACGCCGCGACGCCTGCTCCGACCTCGCCGAGGAAGTCCAGCACGCGCAGCCACGCGTCGGCGGAGGCCTCGGCGTGGGCCGCGAAGGAGCGGTCAAAGAACGAGTGCGGTGCTCCCGGATAGCTGTGTATCTCGTGCGGGACGTCGTTGCGCGTCAGTGCTGCGTCGAATGCCTCGATGTCCTCGGGCGGGATCAGCGGGTCGGCCCCGCCAAACAGCGCCAGCAGCGGCGTGCGGATCTCGTCAGCTGCGCGCAGCGGCGCCGGGAACTGCGCGGAGTCCAGCCCCGCCCGCGAAGGGTCGAGCATCCCGTAGAAGCTGATGACGGCGTCGAGGCCGAGCCCTGGGTTGGCGGCGGCCAGGTCGGACTGCGCGCCGCCGAAGCAGAACCCCATCGTCACGAATTGCGTCGCGCCGGTTCGATCGGCCAGCGCATCACGCGCCGCTGCGATGTCGGCCTGCACCTGCGCCGGCGTCGTCTGCATGGTGTGGGGCATGAAGTCGAACTCATCGTCGCGCTCATCGACCCCGGCGGTGCGTCCGAAGTAGTCGATCGCCAGCGCGTGGTAGCCGGCCGTGACGAAGCGCTCGGCGAGGTCGACGTAGAAGCGATACAGGCCGCGGACATCCGGCAGGATGATCACCGCCGGCCCCCCGATCGGGTCTGGGCACTGAGCCAGTGCGGCGGCGAAGCGGGTTCCGTCCTCGCTCTCCAGCGTCAGTATTTCGGCGCCCGCGCCCCCGGCAAGCGTCCGGATCACGCGATCAGGCGGAACGTGGGGCGGCAGAGCATCAAACTCAAAGCACATTGCTGGTTCTCCTTGGGGTGGTTGCGCCACAACCTACCGCCCTTGCACGCCGAGCCCCCCGAGCGTGGGTGCCGCGCTCGCGCGCGGTGAGTCCTCGTGGATGCAGAAGGCGTGGTAGCCGTGTGGCTCGTCGGCGGCGGCATCGAGATACGGCAGCCCGGTTGAGGCTCGCACGACGAGTTGGGCCGGAGCCACGTGGCGGCCGGCGATCGAGCGCCCGTCGATCGCGGCCGTGAGGAAATGGGCGGCACGCCGGCCGATCTCGCTGAGGCACATGTCCACGGTCGTCAGTGGCGGCCGCGCGGCACGCGCGATCAGCGCCCAATTGTCGGTGCCGACGACCGCCACCTCGGCGGGCACGTTCACCTTCGCCTCGGTCAGGGCATCGATGACGCCGCGGGCGATGAGATCGCTCCCGCAGTAGATCGCATCGACATCCCGGTGTTCGCCGAGCAGGCGCTCGGCTGCCTGGCGGCCCCACGATTCGCTCCAATCTCCGGTGCGGACGTCGCCCACAACCCGCAGGCCGTGCTCGCTCAGATACCCGGCGAGCCCGGCGGCGCGGCTGCTGACGGCGTGGAAGTCGGGCGGGCCGGTGATATGGGCGATCCGGCGACGGCCCACCTCGAGCAGGTGCGCGGCGGCGAGCCGGCCGGCGCCGTGGTCGTCGACCATCACCGAGCAGTCGCCGGGGTCTGTCGACGGGGTGTGGGCGTAGACGACGGGGAAGGGAAGCGAGGTCGCGATCGGCGGGCGGGGATTGGAGCAGCGACCCGTGACGATCAGGCCGTCGATACGACGCCCGAGCAGCGTTGCCAGGTGCTGGCGCTCACGCCGCGCATCGCCTCGGCTGTCGCACATGATCACCGAGAGCTCGCCGGACCCCAGGGCATCCTCGGCGCCGGCCATAACCGGGCTGCTGAAGCGACCGAAACTGTCGGATGTGATCAGACCGACGGTGAAGCTTCGGCGCCCGAAGACGCCTCGGACCAGCTCGTTGGGCCGGTAGCCGAGCCGCTCACTGGCGGCGAGCACCCGCTGGATGGTCTGCGGCCGCAGGGTTCCCCGCTGGTTGAGCGCCTTCGAGGCGGTCCCCGGCGAGACGCCGGCGAGCTCTGCCACGTCGCGAATCGTCGCGGGGCGCTGGCGCTGCTGCGGTGATCGTGCTGTGTCCACGGAGGCCTTCGCGGGCGATCCTAGTGCGGCGACGCTGCCCGGCCAGCGGTCCCTTCCGGCCTCGCCGCGGTGAGCAACGGCTGCCCCGCGCTCGGAGGGCGCCCCGCCGGTCAGCTCATCACGCGCACTCCGTTCTCGAACGATCGCACCGAAGCGGCGGCCAGTTCCAGCGCCCGGCGACCGCAGCGGGCGTGAATCGGTGGCTGCTCCCCGGCGCGGAGCGCGGTGAGGATGTCCTCGACGTGGCGGTCGAACGTGTTGGTGAACGTGCGGCCGAGGTCGTTGAAGTACCCGGGGCGCCACACCCGGTGCGTCTCCTCGCCCGCCGTCGAGAGTGTGAGCTCCGCCACGGTGTCTCGGATCACGGCGCGTCCCCGCGTTCCGTTGATCTCGATGTACTGAGTGTCGGGGTAGGCGTAGGAGGAGTCGTAGCTGCCGACCAGGCTCCCGAGCGCGCGGCTCGCGAATGCCACGGCGATCACCACCGTGTTGTAGGCGGTCTCGTCGGTCTTGTTGGTCATCTCGGCCATGACCGAGGAGATGGGTCCGGCGAGGTGCTCGAGCATGTCAAAGCCGTGGCATTGGGTCTCGATGAGATTGCGGTGAGGGCTCTCGCCCGGGTTGGCCTCGCCGCCAAAGCGCCAGGTTACGTGGACGATCTCGCCCAGCTCGCCGGACTCGATCGCCGCGTGGGCCCGCTGGACCGCCTCGGCGTAGCGGTGATTGAAGTTGATCGCGAAGAACAGGCCGCGCCGCGCCGCCTCGTCGATCAACTGGTCGGCCTCGTCGAGGTTGAAGACGAGCGGCTTCTCGACCAGCAGCGCAACGTCGTGGCGGATCAGCTCCAGCGTCGGCTCGAAGTGACCCTCGTTCGGCAGGCTCACGGTGACAAGGTCCGGCCGGGCCTCGGCCAGCATCTGCTCGATGTCGGTGTAGGCGGTGGTGCCGTAGGCCGCGGCGCGGCGCGCGACGCGGTCAGGCGTGCGACCCACGATCGCCACGAGCTCGGTGTCGGGGCGCCCGGCGAAGATCCGGGCGTGCTGCTCGCCCCAGCCGCCGGCGCCGACCACCGCAACGCGCAGAGGGGCCGTCATGCACGCTCCCCGACGACTACGACCTTGCCCGTCTCGCCTGCCAGGAAGAGGGCGAACGCCTCGGCGATCTGGCTGCGGGGCATCTGGTGGGTGATGATCCGGCCGAAGTACTCGCGGTTGGCCAGCAGCAGGGCGAGGTTGTCCGCCATCTCGCTGTAGCGGAAGTACTCGCTGCCCATGACGGCGCGCTCGGGCGCGATCAGGTCGGGCGAGACGGTGAGGCTCAGGCCCTCGCCGTGTCCGACGCAGGCCAGCACCCCGCGCTTTCCCAGCAGTCCGATGATGCTCTCCCGGACCGCCCCCTTTCCGGTCGAGTCGACCGCCGCGTCGATGTCCGGTAGCGCGGCCAGGGCATCCGGCTGGCGGACGTCGACCGGGATCCCTCCGAGCGACTCGGCAAACCGTAGACGCCAGGGCGAGATATCGCTTATGTAGACCGGAAAGTCGGAGCCAAAGCGCGTCTTCGCCATCGCCAGGATGCCGAGGCCGATCGGCCCGGCGCCGGCGCAGAACAGGCTCTCGACGTCCTCACGGATGCGCGCGATGCGCCCGAGCGCGTGGCCACCGGTTCCCATGACGTCGAGCAACAGCGTCGCCTCCGGCGCAGAGAGGTCATCGGGGACCGGGAAGAAGTTGCTCTCATGGACAAGCTCGAAGGGCCCGTAGCCGCCATCGGCGGTGAATCCCATGTCGTTGCGCTTGGCGAGGCACTGGTTCGTGTGGGCGGCCCGGCAGCTGCGGCAGCTCCCGCAGTAGTCCATCAGGAACACGGCCCCGCGCGCGCCCGCGGAAGTATGCGTGCCCTCCCCGGTGGCGATCACCGTTCCCGCCGCCTCGTGGCCGGGGACGCATTCGGATCCCGCGTAGTACTGCTCCCGGTCGGTCCCGCAAATGGCGTTCGCTTCGACCGAAAGCAGGAGCTGCCCTGGCCCCGGGTCCGGATACTCCCGGTCGGCGAACTCGATCTTCCCTTCGCCGACGAACCGCGGCGCGCTGGCATGGCGTGGCATTGATTCCTCCGCTGATTGCCGGGTCCCGAACAAGGGCCGACCGCCGGTCGGCGCCCGTGGCGGAAACATGTTTCCGCCACGATAGCGGCAGGCGCGCCCGTTTGTCGGCTCGGCTACGCGGGAGCCGCGTGAGCCCTCTGTTCGCTGAACGATCCCCGCTGGTCGGTCCTGGCCACGGCTCCTGCGCTCAGCGGTATTCGGGGTTTGGGTGATCGGGCTGTTCGAGGTTCCAGTCGTGCGTTGAGTTGCCGTAGGCGGGGATCCCGCCGTGGTCCTTGAGCATGCGGGCCAGGTGCAGCACGTTCCAGGTCATAAAGACCGCGTTACGCGTGGTCCACGCGTTCTGTTGTCCGCCGCTTCCTTCGTCGAGGTAGGAGGGGCCCGGGCCCGCCTCCCCGGTCCAGTAGCTGTCTGACTGTGGCGGGATCGTCAGGCCGATGTGCTGTAGGGCGTAGAGGACCTGGGCGCTGACGTGCTTGCCGCCGTCTTCGTTGCCGGTCGTGAGGACACCTCCGACCTTGCCGTAGTAGGCCCACTGGCCTTGGTCGTTGACCTCGCTCGAGTAGGCATACAGCCGCTCGATGATCATCCGTGTCTGAGAACTCTGGTCGCCCAGCCAGATCGGGCCGGCGAGCACGATGATGTCTGCAGGCTCGACCAGCGCGCGGTAGATCTCGGGGAAGTCGTCTTCGTCATAGCCGTGCTCGCGCATGTCGGGCCACAGTCCTGGGGGGATCGTGCGATCGACGGTGCGCACCTCGTCGTAGCGCACGCCGAGCGTGGCGAAAATCGCGCGAGGGATCGCGAGCAGCCCGTCGGTGTGGCTGCGCTCAGGCGAGCGCTTGGTCGTTCCATTGAAGACGACCACGCGCAGGTCGTCATAGCGCTCAGGCGCGCGCTTGGCCTGAGCTTCGATGAAGGCGGTGATCGATTCGGGGATGGGCATCGGGCGTGAGCGTCCTCTCGTAGTTGTCAGACAAACCCGGGATTCGTTACGACCTCGACGAGCGCGCCGGGTCATCGCGTGCGATCGCCGCGGCGCGGCGTTGATGTTCGCTTACTTGGCGAAGTTGCGGTTGTGCAGCGCTGTTTGCCCGCACGTCAAGGTCTCGGCGAGCGTTGCTCCTGATCCGGGCGGCCCTCCGCTTGGCTCATGGCTGTCGGGCGGTGAGCGCGTGCAGCCTGCGTTGGAGGAAGCGGCGCTCGGAGGGGTTGTCGGTCAGCGTGATCGCCGCCTGGTAGGCGTCCTTGGCCTCGAAGGCGCGGTCGAGGCGCCGCAGCAGGTCGGCCCGGATCGCGTGGTAGAGCTGGTAGCGGTCGAGGTCCAGATCGTCGAGCAGCTCGAGTGCGGCAGCAGGGCCGCTGACCTGGGCGACGGCGACCGCCCTGTTGAGCGCGACCACGGGGGACGGGCTGACCGCGTAGAGCTGGTGATAGAGCGCGAGGACCTGCGGCCAGTCGGTTTGCTCGTAGGTTTCCGCGTCGGCGTGGACGGCGTTGATTGCCGCCTGGATCTGGTAGGGGCCGGGGAGGCTCGCGCGCAGGCACTCGCGAACCAGCGACTGACCTTCGCTGATCCTCTCGCGGTCCCACAGCGAGCGGTCCTGGTCTGCGAGCAGCACGAGGTCGCCGGACGCCGTCGTGCGTGCCAGGCTGCGCGCGTGGGTGAGCAGCATCAGCGCCAGCAGTCCTTTCGCCTCGCGCTCGTCCGGCATCAGCGCGCACACCAGCCGTGCGAGCCGGATCGCCTCATCGCACAATTCGACGCGTACGTGGCGGTGTCCCGCGCTCGACGTATAGCCCTCGTTGAAGATCAGGTAGATGACCGCCAGAACCGATCCAAGCCGATCGGGGAGATCGGCCTCTGAGGGAACCCGGTAGGGGATCCCGGCGTCGCGGATCTTGCCCTTGGCGCGCACGAGTCGCTGGGCCATCGTGCTCTCGCTCACGAGAAACGCGCGAGCGATCTCCTGGGTCTCGAGTCCACCGAGCAGCCTCAGGGTCAACGCGACCTGCGCGGACTGCGCGAGCGCGGGGTGGCAGCAGGTGAAGATGAGCCGCAGCCGGTCGTCGCTCACCGGGCCCTCCGGCTTTGCGGTTTGCTCCCGTCGCTGCGCGAGAAGCCAATCGGCCTGCCTGTGACGCTCCGGCCGCGAGGACTCGCGGCGCAGGCGGTCGATCGCGCGGTTACGCGCGGTTGTGATGATCCAGCCAACGGGGCTCGGCGGCAGACCGCTCCGCGGCCAGCGCTCGCATGCCAGCACGAACGCCTCCTGGACCGCGTCTTCGGCGATATCGATGTCCCCGAAGACGCGGACCAGCACGGCGACGGCCCGCCCATGCTCCTCACGGAAGACCCGGGCAACGTCATCGCTGTCCAGCGGCGTAGTCAGCCCTGCGTCTCCTCCTGGAAGGGGCGCACCTCGACGGGGATCCGGCACGCGCGCGCGGCCTTGCGGCCCCAGTCGAGTGCCGCATCGAGATCCGGTGCGTTGATCACCCAGACCCCGCCGATGTGCTCCTTGGCCTCAAGAAACGGGCCGTCGGTGACCAGCACCTCGCCGTCGGTCAGCTTCAGCACGGTCGCGGTGCTAGACGGGTACAGACCGCCGGCGAACACCCACGCCCCCGCGGCCCGAAGCTCGTCGTTCACGACGCCGACGTCAGCCATGATCTGCTCGATGTCGGCCGGCGGCGGCGCGCTCTCGGTCACCTCCGGGTGGTACACGCTCAACAGATACTGCTTCATCAGAAGGTCCTCCTGTGCTCGCTCGGTCGACCGGATGCCGACCCTCGTCATCTACACGAACGCCAACCCCCGAAATCGACAACCTACCGGGCCGATTTGGACGGCCACCGCCGAGACAGCCCATTTCCTTCCGCAGCGTGCGGTCGTGACAGTGTCCCCGCCACCGCTCTGCACGAGCACCGGCTCAAGCGATCGAGGGCGAGCGCGCTTTCGGATTCCCGAGCCAAAGCGACCGCGAGCCGCCACTCGGGCAGCCCGCCTGGACGTCGTGGTCTGGGCGACTCCGGCGGGCGCCGATCGATGCGTACGCGTGGCACAGCTCATAGAAGGACATCTTCGTCCGGAGCGCGCATGGCCGCGGTTTCGCCCGTCGGATCAGCCACGCGCGGGCGAGCGAGGTGCTCGGCGACCATCGCGTCTGCGAGTTGGGTGGCATCGCCGTGGCCGGACACGGCCCCAATGAAGACGGCGCGCGTGAGAGCGAGCAGGCTGACGTCGGTCGCGGCTCGCACCGTCGCCGTCCTCGGGACGTCGCGAATCAGCGCGATCTCGCCGAAGCCGCTCCCCGGTCCCTGGCGCCGGCCGTACTCGACGATCTCGACCGTTCCGTCGGCGACCACGAAGAACTCCTGGCCGCTCTCGCCGGCCCGTATGACGGTCGCTCCCGCCGGCACCGTCACCGGACGCGCCGCGCGCACGAGTCTTTCCAGGCGGGGAAGGGGCAGTGGCGCGAGGAAGCTCACGCCGCGCAGCAGCTCGCGCACGCGTCCGGCTTCCTCCTGTCCGTAATCGAGGCGCGCGAACGTGCGCTGTGCCACGATCGCTCCAGCGCCGAACGCGATACCGACGGCGGCAAGGCTGCCGTCCACGCCGAGGGTTGAGATCAGCGACGGGGCGATCAGCGCACCGACGCCTGCGGCGCCTGCGTAGAGGACCTCCGATAGCGCGTAGACGCGACCGACGATCGCGTCGTCGGCGAGGCGCGGGACGAGCGCCATGACGGCGATCTCGACGAGCGCGAAGCCGATTCCGGCCGGGATCATCGCCCCAATCGCGATCGGGATCGCGTTGATGGCGGCGAGGGCGAGCCCGCCGGCGAAGACGATCGAGCCGGCGGCGAGTGCGAGCCCGTAGCCCCGGCGACGCACCAAGGGCAGGATCAGGGCGCTGCCGAGGAGGCCTCCGGCGCCCCACACCGCGGTGAGCACACCCGGGCCGGCGTTACCCAGGTGCAGCTTGCCGAGCGACAGCTCCACGAGCTGCACATCAGTCGTCCCCTCGAGCAACAGCAGACCGGCGAAAATCGCGAACGGGCCGCGGAGCGTCGGCGAGGAGGCGACGGCCCGTAGCCCCGCGAGCAGGCTCGAGAGCCCCTCGGCATCATCCGCCGGCTCGTCGGCGGAAGTGGCGCTCACCGACGGCAGCGTGACCGCAACCGCACCGGCCATTGCCATGAGCACGGCCGCGGCGCCGACGACGGACCCAGCGCCGACCAGGGCGATCGCCGCGCCGCCGGCGCCCGCACCGAGCAGGAACCCGCCGTTGTCGATGACGCTCCACCAAGCGGTCGCCCGGGTGAGCTCCTCCGGCGTTCCCGCGAGCGCCGGCATCGACGCCTGCAGCGCGGGCCGAAGCGCCGTCGCGGCCGCGCTCCCGATCGCCGACAGGACCACGATCAGGACCAGCGAGGAGCGCGCGAACACGAGCGTCGCCACGACCCCGACGCACGCCGCCTGCATGAGGCAGGCCCATGCCACGACCCTGCCGCGCTCGCCGCGGTCGACAAGGCGGCCGGTCACAGGCGCCGCGAGCACGGCTGGCAGCAGCCGCGCCGCCGTCACTGCCGCAACCGCCCCCGCGCCCGAGCGGTCGAACGCGTACACGGCTACGGCGATCGTGAACGCCCAGCTGCCGGTGTACGCCAGCAGCCAAGCGCCGAGGAGAGCAGCAAGCGGCCCGGTCGGCAACCGCGAACGCAACGCGCCCATGACGCACTCTCGCTCCTAAATGCGCGCATTGCAAGCCGGGGGTTGCGCTGAACCTAATCGCGATCTCCTCACCCGGCCGGTCCGGGAACGATGGGACCCAGGGCCTGACCAGCGAAGCGTGCGCAGAGCGGGCGTCGCCGTAGTGCTCCCGCTCGTGCCGGCCGAAGCTGGGGGAGGAGTCGGTGCGCGCGCGTCTGGCAAACTGGCCGGCGTGTCAGGCGCTGTGAGTGTGAACCCGGTCGGTGGTCCGATCGGTCCGAACTGTCGCCAGGCGTTGCGGGAGACGCTGCGGAGCGAACAGGTCGCCGCGGTGGTGACGCCCGACGCCCCTCGAGCGCCGGTGGCGGTCACGTATTGCGGATCGTGTGGGTGGACGCTCGCCGTGAATCCGGCGCCACGGTTGCGGCGTTGTCGCGCGCCTACTTGTCCGGCGCGCAAGGATGGCTTGCCACCCGCTCGGTGGCGGTAGAGAGATTGCTCTCAGCCGAGTTTGGGTCCACGCAGGCGTTCTAGACTGTGCCGGTGTCTGCTGGTGAGATCGACGAGTACCTGCGGGCTGTCGAGGAGCCCAAGCGCAGCACGCTTCAGACGCTGCGCCGGACGATCCTCGAGATCGTTCCGCAGGCCGAGCAGGGGATCTCCTACCGCCTTCCCGCGTTCCGGGTACAGGGAGAGACAGTCGCGGGATTTGCGGCGTTCAAGAACCACCTCAGCTACCTGCCGTTCAGCGGCTCGGTGCTGCCACAGCTCGCCGATCAGCTCGCGGGCTACGCGATGACCAAGAGCGCGCTGCACTTCCCGGTTGACCGGCCCCTGCCGAGGGCGCTCGTGAAAGAACTCATCGCCACGCGTCTCGCGGAGATCGGGCGCCAGTCCAGCATCTAGATGATTGATTCCGAATCGCCGGGTTGGTCGGCGGGCCAGGGGGACATAACCAGGGTGTCGAAGTCTGGCGTTGCTAACGCAACGTCGACCCTGGAGGCCTCGTGCACGCCGACCTCGACACCCTGCTCATCGGACTTTACGTATTGGCTGATGATCTCCTGCCAAGACGCAAGGGTCCTGGGCGTAAGCCCAGGATCAGCGATGCCGAGCTCATCTGCCTGGCAGTCGCGCAGGTGCTGTTGGACTGCTCGAAGGAGCGGCGCTTCTTGCGCTTCGCGCGCCGACGGCTTGGGCACCTGTTTCCTTACATCCCCAACCAGTCGGGCTATAACAAGCGCGTGCGCGCACTCGCGCCACAGATCGTCAGGGTACTCGGCTATCTGGCCTACATCTCGCCGTCGTGGTGCGACGGCTTGCGGCTCTTGGACTCCACGCCAGTGCCCTGCGCCGCGTCCAAACAGACTGTCAAGCGCACCGACTTCGCCGGCCACGGCAGCTACGGGTATTGCGCGTCGCACTCCCGCTACTTCTGGGGCTTTCGGCTCTATCTGCTGCTCGCCGCTGACGGCATGCCGATCGCATTCGAGCTCGCCCCAGCAAACGCCCCCGAGCGCGAAGTCGCAGCCGAGATGCTGCGCCGTGTCGAGCTTGACGGGTACACGATCCTCAGCGACAAAGGCTTCGCCGGCGAGGACTTCGAAGCGCTCGTCAGATCGCTCGGCGCGCAACTCGTCCGCCCCGACCGCAAAGACGAAAAACCCCGTTTCGGCAAGCTCGGCGGC
>Ga0182016_10006925_pt1 | contig 11793 bp, 9 predicted proteins | sample 712S2MmetaG_FD_120491 | JGI IMG/M metagenome (GOLD analysis project Ga0182016, IMG submission 120491) | Permafrost microbial communities from Stordalen Mire, Sweden - 712S2M metaG | ecosystem: Environmental > Terrestrial > Soil > Wetlands > Permafrost | place: Sweden: Stordalen | collected...
AGCCGTGGCCGCTCTCCAAGGCCACGTCAATAATCTTCAAGTTGCCTTGCGCCAGGAGTTGACACGCTTTTTTCAAGCGGAGTTCGGCAACATAGGAGAGGAACCCGGTGCCCCATTCCTCCCGAAACATCCGGCTGGCGTGCCGCTCGCAACAGTGGAGCATCTTCGCCATTTCTCCGAGTGACAAATTGGACAATTCCGATTCCGGCAGTTGGCGGATGAACCGCCGCAGCCTGCCTTTCGTATCATTTTGGCTCGGCTCTTTGCCCCGGTTGAGCGCCTCCGTGAGTTGCGGGTTGACTAACTCGGCAAAAGTCTGCGCCAGCGCCAGCCGCTGCGTCAAAGTGGTGGCTTGTGGTCCAAAGATTTGCGTAACGCGACGGGCCAGCGGATGGTCCGCCGGGAGCAGTTGGAAAGGGGTGAATTGCCGGGCCACCTCCGTCTCCAGGCATTGCCGTTCCAATGCTGTCAAGAATCCCGCCAAGGAACCAATCCGGATCGCCATGCCGCGAAAGAGGGCTCCGCCCAACACGCTCGCGGTAATAGTCATTTCGGCCCCCGGCGGGCACACCACCAGTCCGCCACAGGGCAATTCCTTGCTGGCCTTCAGGTCCAGCGCGTAGGCGATCCCTTCACTCAACTGCAAAATCAGCCAATCAGGCGTCATTAAATGCCATTCTCCTCCCGCGGAGACGGCCTTTTCGAATTTGCAGAGGTGGCCCAGGGAAGGCAGCTCTGTGGGGTTAGAAAACTCCATCATTTTGCCGGGATTATAGAAAGCTATTAATGACGATTACGCGGCTGCGATGTGACAATTCCGTGACAACTAACTCTGCTCTCCGCAGGCACCGTGCGATCCGAGGCCTGCCGTCGAACAAAAGGCGCGCTCGGAGAGCGCGCCCTAAGCAAGCTGAGCGTTGGGGATTGTTTACTGATTGGCGAGACGGAAGAACAGGCTGCCAACGGTTGGCGTGACCGTAACGCTATTCGTGCCGTTGCTAGTGGTCACGGTATAGGTGCTGGGCAGCCAACCTGCGGTGGCCGCGAGGTTGCCGTTCTGCTGCAGTTGGTAATTGCCCACGTTGGCCCAGAGCACCTGCACGCTGTTCGCGCCGTTGGGAGCAATAATCAGGCTCACCGGCGGGATGGTGACGGCGCCTGAGGCCGAGGTGAAATCCACTTCACCACTTTGCTGGAAGGTGAAATAGCCCTCATAAACGTCGGCGCCATTGCCACTCTGGGGAACCTCCCAGAGCGCCTCGTAAATCGTGCCGTTCGCGGGTGTTCCTTCGATGGCGCTGGGATGAGACGGGTTTTGAAAGGCACCGTAATCAATCACATCCGGGCTGCTGCCAGCCTGGGCCCAAGTGTGGTAGCTGTTCACGTTGCCGTCGGCCACGAGCGCGCCATTGAGCGCGCCGGTGAAGAGTGTTCCAGCTCCCACTCCTGGATTGGCGGTCGCGGATTCGGCCCCTTGGCCGATGGACTGGATGGCCAAGGCGGTGCCATTTTGCGCGGTGGCGCCTTGCTGGAGGTTTGGAGCGCCGCCTGTGGCCAATTCGGCCGCGCTGATCACGCGCGTCAGCCAGACCGTATTGGCCGCCGCACCGGAGGCTGACAAATTCTCCGCGGCGGCGGAGAAGCCGATGTTGTCAGCCGTGCCGTCGCTGTTCCCGACTGAATTCCCGACGGCGGTGATCAAGTTGGCGCCGCTGAACTGTGGCGTGTAAGAGGAGGTGCCGTAACCAGGTCCTGCATCCAACACCGCCGTGTGACCTGGGAGCGCCTCAACAGCGCTGAGGAAGCTGTTAATATTGCCCAGGTCAATCGTCGCGTCCGTCCCGGAATCGTCCGCGGATTCGCGAAAATTCAAGAGCAAATCGCCATCGTTATAATTGAGATTGCCGCCAGCAGCCGCTTGCGCATGGGATGCCGCCAGCAAAGACGCTGCTATCATGACGGCCTGAAGTGTCTGTTTTTTGTTCATAAAATCTGTTTTCGTTTTAAGAAAAAGGTGCGGACGCTGTCGCGTCCGCACCATGAATCTTTTTCCCCGAAACGGAGTATTCGTCTCGGTGCTTATGGCTCAATAATGCAGCACATCGCCGCCGTCAGCGTTGCGATACACGTTCATCTGGCTTTCCAAAACCGCTGTGAGCGGGGTGGAATTGGTGATTTCATATTGCAAACCGGCAATCAAGCCAGGGCCAAAAGTGCCGACAATAAACGAAGAGGAGGAATCGCTCGGAGAAGCATAGAGGCGCTCATAACTCCAGAAGGTGTAAGAACCGTTTTCCACGCCGCTCAGATTCCAGTTGCCGGAAGGATATGTTCCGCCAACCCACGGAGCTTGGCCATTGAACGCAACCGGTCCTTCGCTCGCGGCCGCGCCGCCGCCCGTGGCAGTCAGCTTGGAGGAAGCGTCAGCTAAGCCGAGATAAGCAATGGCAGGAGGGGCAGAATTGACCGAAGAAGCATGGATGGCTTTGCCGACGTTGCCGCCACTGAAATAGCCATTATTGCCAACGGAAAGCCATTGAGTTCCATCCGAGGGTGGCGCAGCGGTATCGGTCGAAGCCAAACCGGGCGTCGTCGTTCCGTTGTCGCTCAAGGCATATTGATGCAGGGATTGGGTGAGTTTGGCCCCGGAATCAAGAATCGCCGTGATGCGTGTGCCGGACAAATTGTAACGGCCGACGGGGGTCACGGTCGTGCCGAAGTCCGATGAATTGCCGGTAAAGAAGCACAAGGGCAGTCCGCCGGTATGGAACAAGTCCTGGAAATTCTGCGACGTCACATTCTTGATCGACGCGGCCGTTCCATTAATGACATAGGAGAAGGCTTGCACCGCGACGCCCGTGCCGGGGATGCCGCCGTGATTGGTCGCGTCGAAGGGAAGTTGAACTTCTTCCAACGTCACGCCAGTGGCCACCGGCGAATCGGGCGTTGAGCTTTGGGCCACATCCGAGAAAGCCAGGTCCGCGCCGGTGTGAGTGAACGTGCCAGCGTCGGTGTTTTGATAAGTAGCTGATCCGGGATTGACGAGCGTTTGGCATCCTTCCGCCGACCCGCTGAACGTGCAATAAGCGGTTACTTGCTGGCTAGCCAGACCCGGGGCCACGGTGTTCAGATGCAGGGCCTGACCGGCCGTAGTGTCGGAAATGGAGCCGTAAAGGGTGAAGCTATTGTTCCCACCGCTGCCGCTCTGCGCGACAGTCAATCCGAGGTCCTTCAGCGCGTTGAAGACCTGCTGGCGGAAAGCGGTTGAGCCGGTGATGTAAATGGCGGTTCCGACCGTATTATCCTGGGCCTGAGCCGCAGCCGCGAAACCAAATCCCAGCGCCAAAGCGCCCACAGTTTTATTCATTCTCATAGTGCGTTGTTTTCGTTTTAGTTATTGTTGATAATCGCTATTTGAAACTTCTGTTTTTATAAGATGCATCCTATTAGGCGGCGCGAACTTTACGACGCATAGCCAGCGCCAGCACGCCCGTCCCTACGAGCAAAGCATAGGTGGACGGCTCCGGCACAGCCGACGCCCCGGTGAAACTGAGCTGGCCATTCTGCTGAAACGTGAAATAGCCTTCATAGATGTCCGAGCCATGGCCGCTCTGCGGAACTTCCCAGAGCGCCTCATAGACTGTCCCGGAACTGGGCGTCGCTTCGATGGAGGGATTGCTGGGTTGATAAGGCCCGTAACCGATGGTGTCCACCTGGCTGGAGCTAACCTGGGCCAAAGTGTGGTAGCTATTGCCATTTCCGTCGGCCACCAGCGCTCCATTGACAGCGCCGCTAAAAGCAGTCCCGGCCCCAACTCCCGGATTGGCGGCTGCAGATTCCGCGCCAAACCCGATTCCCTGGATGGCCAAAGCGGTGCCGTTCTGCGCGGTGGCTCCTTGCTGGGCGCTGGGCGAGCCGCCGGTGGCGAGTTGCGACGCGCTAATTTGCCTGGTCAGCCAGACCGTGTTGGCCGCAGCCCCGGAGGCCGCCAGGTTTTCCGCCGCCGCTGAGAAGCCAATGTTATACGCGGTCGATTCGCCGTTCCCGGCGGAGCCGCCCACCTTGGAAATCAGCAAGCCGCCACTGAATTGCGGGGTATAGGCGGAGGTGCTGTAGCCGCTGCCTGAATCCAAGACAGCCGTTTGGTTGGCAAGCGCCGAGACCGCGCTGAGAAACGTATTGACGTTGCCCAAGTCCACAGTCGCATCCGTGCCCGCATCGGCGATTGATTCCCGAAAATTAAGCAGCAGATCGCCGTCGGTGTAACTGACTTGCGCCCGCGCGTGCGGTGCCGCCAGGAGAACCGCTCCTGCCATGGCGACCATGAGTGTTTGCTTTTTCTTCATAGTATGTTTCGTTTCTTTGGCTGATTAGGGTGATTGTGCAATTTGGTGACCGCCTATTTGGTTCCGACGGCACCACATCCCGCAAAATCTTTGTTCAATGTGGAGAGCACTATAAGGTTTCATAAAATTCCTTCGTCTTAAAAGAAGACCGCAATGGGTGGAAATCGGACATTGTCGCAACAATGCGCAATGGGTTTAACGCGAATGGCTTACATCTTCCATGTAAGCCTGAATCGTCCAATTTGGCTTCAAATAGCCAATCGTCAACAATTCTTCACAATGCATCCTTCCTTTCCCGTTGCGGCCTTCATGGCCTTGCTGTTTGAATCAAATTCGATCAGTACTGGACCGCACGAATGACAACAAGAACGCAGAATATCCAAGCCGCGGGCGTTTCCGTGCTCTTGCTGTTGGCCGTCTGGGCTGTCTTTGGTCGGACGGCGCATTTCGATTTCGTGGGCTACGACGACCAACTTTACGTTTTCCAAAACCCCGTCGTTCAACAAGGATTGTCTCTGCCGGCCGTTGGCTGGGCTTTCACCCACGCCCAGGTTTCCAACTGGATACCCCTGACCACCCTTTCCCACATGCTGGATTGCGACCTTTTTGGGTTGCGCGCGGGTGGCCATCATCTGGTCAATGTGCTCTGGCACGCAGCCAACGCCGTGTTGCTTTTTTTAGTCTTGCGGCAAATGACCGGCAGCCTTTGGCGCAGCGCGTTTATTGCGGCGTTTTTCGCGGTGCATCCATTGCGGGCCGAGTCGGTGGCCTGGGTCTCCGAGCGAAAAGACGTTCTCAGCGGGTTCTTTTTTCTGCTGACCCTTGCCCTGTATGTTCGATACGCACGCCAGCCCTCGAAAGCCGGGTATTTCGTGGTGATGATCACTTTCACCGCGGGTCTGCTGGCAAAAAGCATGGTGGCCACCTTGCCTTTTGTCCTGCTGCTCCTGGATTATTGGCCGCTGGGCCGAATGCCTGACCGGCGCGAGTTCTTCCGGTTGCTGCTGGAAAAGGTCCCCCTCATCGTCCTTTCTGCTGTGGCCTGCGTGGCGGCGGCGATGATGCCCGGTTTGCTGGTGACGGACCGAATCCCGTTGCTGGCGCGCATCGGCAATGCCCTTGTTTCCTATGTCATTTACCTCCAGCAAATGGCTTTCCCCGCTCAATTAGCCGCCCATTACCCTCTGTTGCCGGGCGGACAGCCTTGGTGGAAAATCGGCCTTTCGTTCGTCTTTTTGGCCGCGATCTCCGCGATCGTGATCCGGTGGAGGCGTCGGCATCCGGCCTTGCTCGTCGGTTGGTTCTGGTTTTTGGGCATGACTCTCCCCGTCATTGGTCTGGTGCAAATATCCAGTGACGTCGCACACGCGGACCGGTACACGTATCTTCCGGAAATTGGTTTGGCCATCGCGGCCGCCTGGGGATTGGGGGAGTGGAGCGGCCGCTGGCGACACCGACCGCTCGTGTTGGGCACTTGCGCCGTGGCCGTTGTGTTCGCTCTGGGGTTGGAGGGTTATCAACAAACCTCCTATTGGCGCAATGACCAAGCGCTCTGGGCGCGTGCTTTGGCCTGCACCACAGACGATCAGGGCAACGATTTTAACAGCGTCGCGCATAATGGCTTGGGCAATGCCCTGGCCAGGAAGGGAAATAAAGACCAAGCCATCGCGGAGTACCGCAGAGCTCTGCAAATCAATCCTGGCTACAAAGTCGCGCATTATAATTTGGGTATAGCTCTTTTTGACAGCGGAAGAAACGACGAAGCCGCCGCCGAATACCACGTGGCCCTGCGAATCGATCCTAATTATGCCGAGGCTCACAATAATCTTGGGGTGGTGCTCATGGCTGAGAATCAGAACGAAGATGCCCTGGCCGAATACCGGAAAGCTCTGGCCATTGACCCGTCTTACGCCGAGGCGCGTTACAACTTCGGCAACGCGCTCTTGCAGGCCGGCAAACTGCAGGAGGCCCTCGCGCAATACCGCCAAGCCTTGGCACTGACCCCAAAGGACGCTCGCATCCTCAACAATTTGGGCATAGCCCTCTCCATCAAGGGAGAAAAGAGCGGGGCTATGGCGCAGTACCGCGAGGCCTTGGCCGCGAATCCCGATTTCGTCGATGCTCATTTTGACCTGGGCGTGGCTTTGGCCAAGACCAACCAATTGGACGAAGCGGCCGGCGAGTATCGCCAAGCCTTGAAGCTCAATCCCAATTACGCCAAGGCCCGCTTCGGTCTCGGCAAAGTCCTCTTGCGCCAAGGGGACTTGAAGGCCGCGCTGGCCTGCTTCCAAAAGCCGTCCGCCCTTGCTCCCGCCAACGTGGCTACCTGGCTCAATCTGGGCGACGACCTGCTGCGGCACGAGGACGTGGAAGAAGCCATCATATGTTATCGCCAAGCGCTCCAAGCGGGACCCGGCTCGGCCGAGGTCTATGCACATCTCGGTCTGGCCTATTCGCGAAAGGGCGACAGTAGAGAAGCCGTGGACGCCTGGCGCCAATCTTTGGCCATCAATCCTGAGGAACCCGACATTCAGAATAGCATGGCCTGGTTGCTGGCCACGGCGCCCGACCCCTCCCTGCGCGATGGAAAGAGAGCGGTGGACCTGGCGGAAAGGGCCAGCCAATCCAGTGGCGGCAACGACCTGATGGCTTTGCACACATTGGCCGCCGCTTATGCCGAGGCCGGCCGATACCCGGAAGCGGTCGAAACGGCCAAGCGCGCCATAGGTCTAAGCGCTCTTTTAAAGAACGGCGACGTCACCGCCATCCTTGAAAAGGAAATCAAACTCTATCAAGCGAACACGCCCATCCGCGACACGTCGAAATGAGGTAGTCCGCAGTCAGCGGGTGGTGGCTGCCCCGCCACCGACAATGATGGCATTGGAAGCGTTGGTGCGAGGATGAAACAGAGGGCCGATTGACGGCTTGTCCCCAAAGACTGGTTCTGTCGCAGGCGCATCCGCCGCCGGAGCATCATCGTTTTTGGAGATTACAACCGGCGTGGCATGAACGGCGGCGGTTCCTTTGCGACTCGGCCCGGTCGCCTTTGCGCTGTTAAAACCGTCCTCCTTCAGCGAAAGCGTGAGCGGGGTCCCGGAATTAATGATATCGACCTTCTCCTGCTCCAGATAAATTTTAACCAACTCCACGACCACCCTTTTATCTCCCGCCCCCACACCCTGTTTGCTTCCCTCCGCCAGGGCCACAAAGGACGTTAATTCCGGGGCGCGCGGGTCGGGGTTTTGCGTCTTGACTGCCAGCAAGGCTTTTGACTCCCCGCCCGTTCGCATAAATCCGCTCAACAAGACCAGAGGCAGGGCAGCGGTGTCTTTTTCCGGCTGGGGCGGAGGGGGAGGCGGATTCAAATGGAAAACATTCCTCCCGCTGATCACCGCATAAGGATTGGAGTTATCCGCGGCAACAGCGGCCAAGGGGGCGGCGGACGAAGCTTCCTCCATCCCGGCAAGACAAAGCAGTTGGCCCTCAAGCAGAATGGCTCCGCTGAGCGTGGCGGCCCATGTTTTTGCTGAACGTTTGCTCACGAGATTCCTTTGCGCTCCGTCCGTTAGCGCGACTATACGCCGCGCGCGGTTCGGGAGGCACGATTGGATTTGTTACAATCCGGTGACTTTCCGCAAAAGGATTGCGATTACGCCTGCCGGCGAAAAAAAGACAGGAGAGTGGAGATAGGAGCGCGTTTCGCTCCTCTGGAGCAAAGCACGGAGATTAAAGACGGCCAGGAGCGGCTGCTTTATTTCTTCGACGCCAGAAATAAGAGCGTCGAACCGCCGAGCAAAACCAACAAGGTCAGCACCGCGCCTATTTCAATGAATCCTTCCGCCCGAGTGGCGAATTTGTTAAACCAGACGGGGAAATACGTCTGCAACAGGCCCACCCCGATGGCCACTGCGGTCACCACCGCGACCTTCGGCCACAATTCAAATCCCGCTCGAGACTTGGAGTGCATCTCCCCTTCTTATCGGCGGCTCGGCCGTCAGACTTTAGCATATAATCTCGTTCTTACGGCATTGACATTTTGGGGTTAGCCACGAGAATGACCAAGCCACCAGCAAGTGGGAATGCGAGCGCTTTCCGCGGAATAAGGCTTGAGCGGCGAGAAAAAGAAAATACTTTTAGCCCATGTCAAAGGTAAAACACATTGTCCTTTTGAAATTCAAAGATGGCACGACTGAGGAGCAGATCGGCAAATTTTTTGATGACGTGCTTGATTTGTCGGAGACCGTCCCGGGCATCGACGATTACGTTTCCGGCACCAATTGCAGCCCGGAAGGCCGCAATCAAGGAATGACGCACAGCTTCATTATGACTTTTTCGGACATTGCCGCGCGCGACGCCTATATCGTTCATCCTGAGCACGAACGATTTAAGACCATGGCGTTGACCACTGTGGAGGCCACGCTCATTTTCGATTTCGAAGTTTAGCCGGCGGCGCGACGCGGCTTTTGGCATGGCCCGGTTGGCCGGGCTCCCCTTCGCGTCGTTGCGGTCACGTTCATGAAACGCACCCATCACTGCAATCAGTTGCGGCAGGCTCATATCGGGCAAACCGTCACGCTTTCCGGCTGGGTCCATTCCCGGCGCGATCTGGGCGGCTTGATTTTCATCGATATCCGTGATCGCGAAGGCCGCACTCAGACCGTCTTCGATCCTTCTGATTTAACGCCTGAACTTTTCGAGCAAGCGGCCTCCTTGCGCAGCGAATGCGTCATTTCCGTGACCGGCAAGGTCCGCGCCCGGCCCGCAGGCACGGCCAATCCCAAAATCCTGACCGGCGAAGTCGAAGTGGGCGCGACGGCCCTGGAAGTGTTGAACATGGCAGAGGTGCTGCCTTTTCCGGTGGATGATCCTGAGGTCGCGCGCATGGTGAACGAAGAGTTGCGCCTGCAATACCGTTACCTGGATTTGCGCCGACCGGAAATGATCCGCAATTTGCGTCTCCGCAGCAAGGTGGCCAATGCCACGCGCGTTTATTTCGATGAACAGGGTTTTTTGGAAGTGGAAACCCCGACTCTCTTCAAATCCACACCCGAGGGAGCGCGCGAATTCCTCGTGCCCAGCCGCGTGCAACCCGGCAAGTTTTACGCCCTGCCGCAGTCCCCGCAGCAGTTCAAGCAAATCCTCATGGTCGGCGGCGTGGAAAAATATTTTCAACTGGCCCGTTGTTATCGTGACGAAGACCAGCGGGCCGATCGGCAACTGGAATTCACCCAGATCGATGTGGAGATGTCCTTTATTGAGCGGGAGGATATTTACCAATTAGTCGAGGGACTGCTCCAGCGTGTTTGGAGAACGGCCTTGGACATGGAAGTGCCAGTGCCTTTCAAACGGCTGACTTTCCTGGAAGCGCTCAACCGTTTTGGCATCGACAAACCGGATACCCGTTTTGGCATGGAATTGGTGGATTTCACGGAGGAATTTCGCGCCAGCGGCTTTAAAGTTTTCAGCGGGGCCATTGCCGCGGGCGGCGTGGTCAAGGCCATCAATGCCAAGGGTCTGGCGGACGCTACGCAGGGCCAGATCGAGACGATGACCGAGTACGCCAAGAGTTTTGGCGCCAAGGGCCTAGCGTATATCAAAGTTGAAAAAGGCGAATGGAAATCTCCCATCGTCAAATTCTTCAGCCAGGCGGAAAAAGACGCCTTGTCCGCCAAATTGAAGATTGAGGAAGGCGACCTCATTCTTTTTGCCGCGGATCAATGGCTCAACGCCTGTGAAATCCTCGGCAAGATCCGCCTCTATTGCGCGGAAGTCTTGAAGGCCGCTGGGAAATTGTCCATTCCCGCCAACCGATTTGACTTTCTGTGGGTGGTGGATTTTCCGCTGCTGGCTTTCGACAAAGAGCAGAACCGCTGGTATTCCAGCCATCATCCCTTTACCGCGCCGGTCGCGGAGGACGTCCCGTTCCTGACCACCGATCCCAAGAAGGTGCGGGGCCAGCATTACGACATTGTCGTCAACGGCGTGGAGTTGGGCGGCGGTTCCATCCGCATTCACCAACCGGCCTTGCAAAAGCTGGTCTTCGAGCAAGTCCTGCAAATCCCGCCCGACCTGGTCAAAGCGCGTTTCGGCTACATGCTGGAAGCTTTTCGCTATGGCGCGCCGCCTCATGGAGGCATCGCGCTTGGTTTTGATCGTTTGAACGCGATCTTGTGCGGCACTCCCAGCATCCGGGACGTCATCGCCTTTCCCAAGACCGCCAAGGGCGCTGACTTGATGACCGATTCCCCGGCCGCCGTGGAACCAAAGCAACTGCGCGATCTTTACCTGGAACAAAAAGTGCCCCGGAAAGAGTAGCGGCGACAGCCGCCTGGCAAAGCGCCGTTCCGGCTGGTGATCGGGACCGATGCACCTCGTCTATTATTACCTGTCCGCGTTGCGCGGGAATCCGTTGCTGATTGGGGTGACGGTCTTTCAGCTTTGGATGCTCGTCGATGCCATCCGGCGCGAGGAATGGCTCTGGGCGGTCTTGATCTTCATCTTTCCAGGCCTGACGGCGCTGTGGTATTTCTTTATGGTCTATCGCGCCGCGCCTTCCGCCACGCAAGGCTTCGAGTTGCCCGGCGCGGGCAAACGCAAACGCATCAAGGAGTTGGAGGTGCTGATTCACAATCTGGACAAACCGCACCATTACCTGGAGCTGGGGGATATTTATTTTCAAAAGGGCGATCTGGCCAAAGCGGAGGGATGTTATCGCGCCTCGCTGCAACGCGAGCCCCAGGACATTGATGCCCGCGCCCACATGGGCCAATGTTTGTTGCGCCAGAAAAAAGCGGAGGAAGCTTCCACCATCCTTTACCAGGTCTGCGTGGAGAACCCCAAGCACGACTACGGTTATTCGCTCATGGCTTACGCGGAATCGTTGCAAATGTTGGGCGACACCGAGAGCGCGATCCACGTCTGGAAACGGGTGCTGGAAGAACACAACTACGCCCGCGCCCGAGTGCAACTGGGCGAACTCTACCTCGCCGCCAAAAAGCCCGATTTAGCGCAACCTGAACTGCAAGCCGCGATCAACGACGACCGCCACGCCCCCGCCTTCCAGCGCAAACGCGACCGCGTCTGGATCCGCCGCGCCCGCTCGCTGGTGCGTTAGGACTCGCTCCTTCTTGGTGACTACGGATCAGCGCCACGATCGCAGCGCAAAGGTTAGTCGGCACGGGTTTCACGGAATGCTCCCAGTTTCGCTGCAGCTATCAACGCAACGCATGCCCCGAGTAACGCAGAAAAAAAGACACATCCGAGAATGATATCCTCTGAAATCCACTGTCGCTGCGGTTCGAAGGCAATAGCGTAGAAAATGTAAATACTCACGAGTGGTACGTTCTCCCGCTGAAAACAGGCTTCACGGGGTCATTTTTCCAATTCCAATCGGGCCAGTTGGAGGGCCGAACCGACCCATTGATCAGTCAAGCGGCGGAAGCGCTTG
>Ga0182016_10006926_pt1 | contig 11792 bp, 6 predicted proteins | sample 712S2MmetaG_FD_120491 | JGI IMG/M metagenome (GOLD analysis project Ga0182016, IMG submission 120491) | Permafrost microbial communities from Stordalen Mire, Sweden - 712S2M metaG | ecosystem: Environmental > Terrestrial > Soil > Wetlands > Permafrost | place: Sweden: Stordalen | collected...
CCGCGCCCTATTTCACTCGGCCCACAATCGAGCAGCCTTATTACGATGTCTCCGACCCGGCGCTGCGGCTCGACTCATTTGAGCCGTGGCCGCTTGAGGCATGGGCCATCTTCAGCTTCGACGGCGTGCCCATTCGCATCGGCGGCATCGTACAGACGCTGGAGCGTGCGACCGGCCCAGGTGGAATCTACGAACCGCTGGTGGTAACGCCGGCCATCGGCGTGAGCATTGAGCCCGAGGCGCGCATATTGCCGCTCGACGGTTCGCCATTGCCGGTCGTCGTCACAGTGCACGCTGAGGCCGCGGCCAACGGCACGGTTGAATTGAAACTGCCCGAAGGATGGAAGGCCGAGCCGGCGATGATTCCCTTTGATCTGAAGGGCGCGGGAAGCAGCGAACCGCTCAAGTTTGAAGTGACAGCCCCGAACGTGGGCGCGGGAGCATATTCGATTCAGGCGATTGCGCAGTCCGGCGGCAAGACCTACACCGAGGGTTGGAAGACGATCGGATACCAGGGGCTGCGCCCGTACAACCAGTACAAGGCCGCCACGCTGGCTACGCGCAAGGTGGATGTAAAGCTGGCGCCGGGCCTGCGCGTGGGCTATGTGATGGGCACCGGCGACATGGTTCCTGAGGCCATCAGGGAACTGGGCGTGGAGCCGCATCTGCTCACCGATGCGGAGCTCGGGTCTGGCGATCTATCGGCCTGGAATGTGATTGTCGTCGGAATTCGCGCCTACTCAAACCGCAATGCTCTTACCGCGGCGCAGCCCAGGCTCGATGAGTGGGTAAAGCAGGGCGGAACGCTCATCGTTCAGTATCAGGGCAGCAACTTCCCTGCCCCGCTGCCGGTTGAGATGGGCCGGCTTGGGGAGCGCGTTGTAGACGAACAGGCGCCGGTCAAGCTGCTCGACGCCGAGAACCCGCTGCTCAACGCGCCCAACAAAATTACTGAGGCCGACTTCGATGGCTGGGTTGAGGAACGCGGCCACGGGTTCCTCGAGCATTGGGATCCGGGATACACGGCGCTGACCGAGACGGCCGACACAGGCCAGGACCCGCAACGCGGCGGCCTGCTGGTGGCGCATCCCGGCAAGGGCACTTACATCTATGTTGCCTACGCGCTGTACCGGCAGCTTACCGAGCTGGTGCCGGGCAGTTACCGGCTGATGGCCAACCTGCTGAGCGCCGGCGAACATCAATAATCGCGACGCGAGCCGCCGCAAACCAGATCAGAATGCGAAACGGCTGCCGATTGTCGGTGCAAAATTGTTATCGGAGTTATAGGGAACGCCGGGGCCATGAGGAATGGCGATGTCCAGACCGCCGGTCACCCAGGAATACGCAACTCCTGCAAAAGAGTCGAAACGCTTTGTGAAGTGATGGTCCGCATAGAGCGACCCGAAGTTGAGGGTGCCCGCGCACGAGCTGCGGAAACCGGCTGAGACCGAGCAGGTGGGCGGGCTGCGGAAGTCGTTCTGCCGCTGTTGATACCAGGCGAAAGTAAAGTCGGTTTTCTTACGATAGGTGTACTTCGCGCCCGTCCACCAGATGTTCAGCAGCTTTTCATTATCGAGATTGTTGTCTTCGACCCCGCTCATAAAATATCCGCCCTGGTCGGATGCGCCAACGCCTAGCGGGTTCTTCGGATTGTTCTGCCAGATGTATTCGTAGCCGGCGTAAAACTTGAACGGGTCTCGCGTATATTTGGCAGCGGCCATTACTGCGTTGTTGTCGGTCACAATGCCATAAACGGTGTTGTCGGTGCTGATGACATTAACCCCGTTGATGGGGTTGGTATTGATGCTATCCGTGGTCGACTCAAGAAAGCCCAACTTATCCGAAGCCGGGCTCTGAGCCCCCAGCAAGGGGTTCAACACGCTGATTGCCTGGTTGTAATGCTGGTAGACGATGTCGCCGGTGAACTTGCCGAGACCTCCACCAAGGTCGAATCCAAAGGCGTTGTTATGCGCCTCTTCCGGCGTACAGTTTGCGGCAGTCCAGCTTGAAGAGGCCGAGTAGCAGCCGGCAGATCCATCGGCGAATTTATACATCGCGCCAAAATGGACCGGGCCATAGACGTGCCGATACTTCAGGGCGTCGTCCCAACGGCTGTCCTCGGTGTCGCCGCCGCCGGCCATGGTGCCGTTATACCCGATGTACGAAAAGGCATAGCTGCCGGTGGCCGGATCGTAAAGCAGCATGGCATCGCTGCCGAGCGAGCGCTGCCGCCCGAAAGTCAGCGTACCGGCATACTTCCCAGATACCCCGGCATAGTATTCGTCATTGAAGGGCTGCCCCGCACGTGCGCCGTCAATGGCTATCGAATAGCTGGCTCTGGGAAGGCTGTTATTAATGATGTCGGTCTCTGACGCATTGGCCAGCAGCCCCGACTGCGGATTGATGCCGGTTGAAGCGTTGAACACAACCGACCAGCCAGGCGCAAACTCTTCCTTACCCCTGATGCCCAAACCCGTCTGCTGCAAGTTATTCGGGGCGATCAGGAACCGGTGCTCATAGCCGTTCCGGTTTACCAGAGATTCGCCTTCATAGTTGTAGCCATTTTCTGGCAAACCGTGGCTGACCCAGCCGACGCCGGCGTCATAGGCGCCGTACAGCGTGATGCCGTGCCAGGTCAGCGTGCAATCGGTGGTTGCGAAATCGCGGCCGTTGACGCAGGGGTCGGGGGTTTTTGGCTGCGTCTTAGTGCCGGCCGGGGCGCCCTGCCCGAACGCCAGCACTGAAGAGGAAAAGAGGACCGCCGCGGTAAGAACCATGAAACGGAGAGTAGATGTGGGGAATCGCACTTTTCTCCTCGACTCAATTCGAATTGATACGAATTATATTCGATTCGAAAAGCAATCCTGAATCAGGTCGCTAACTAAAATTCGGATGCTCCGCCAAGCCAAATGAGACGCACCATCTGCCTCAGGAGCGATACAATTGCCTTCAACCGGTTCCGAAAGAGGAGAGCCCGGTGGCAACTTTTCACGCAAGCCTTCATGTCAGGTTTCTTGGGTTAAAGCAACACCCGTGGCTGGTTCCGCTGATTCTCTCTCTCAGCGCTGGCATTCTATCCGGCTGCGGCGGCACAAGCTCCGCCTCGACGACGCCCCCGCCCACGTCCTACACACTGACAGTGCAATCAGTTACCCCCTCCAGCGGCGTGCCCATTTATGTCTTACCGGCCGATAACAGCAATACGACAACCGGCGCCACGGGGTTTACATTGTCCTACAACCCTGGCACGGCCGTGACGCTCACCGCGCCCAACACCGCCGCTGGCAATAGTTTTTCTTCGTGGAACGGGTGCACTACCTCAAGCACGGTCAGTTGCAACGTGACGATGAATGCGAATACTACAGTCACCGCCAACTACGTCGCGCCTGGCCCTGGCTACGCATTCCTGAGCACTCCGGGTCTAATGCCCTATGTGGCCGCGCCCTACACAGTCTCGACCAACTACTATGTCGATGCTGTGAACGGAAGCGACTCCAACAACGGCCTTAGTACGGCCACGGCGTGGAAGACGATTTCGCAGGCCATCTCCTCGCTCTCCAACGGCAACCCCCAGGGAGGCGTAGCAGTGAACGTCGCTCCCGGAACCTACACGGAAAGTTTGTCCATCGACGGGCTGCTGCAAGGGACCGACGACTCTCCTGGCGGATACGTCGTCTTCCGCTCCAGCACGCGCGGCGCAGCGGTGCTGATGCAGCCGCCCACGGGCGCCACCAATCTCGAAATCGCGAATACCCATTACATCATCTTCGATGGCTTTGAGGTTACCGGCATAGCGGCGCCCGGCTATACGGGCGACGGCATCGAGTTTTATCATTCCGACCACATCATGATCCTTAACAACATCGTTCATGATGTAGGCGGGGCCGGTCTCGGCGGCATTTTTGCCGATTACTTCACCGTGCAGGGAAACATTGTGTATAACACCGCCGGATATGTCGGCGGAGCTTATGCCACCAGCGGCATCGACTTTTACGAACCTGTCGCCGTCGATCTTGCCCCCGGCTTTCACAACATCGTCAGCAACAACATCTCCTACCACAACTCGGAGCTGAACAACGGCAGCGCCTCGCATACCGAAGGCCATGGCATCATGTGCGATGACTTCACAAGCTCCCAGGGAGCGTCAAATCAATTTACTGGCGGCGTCAACGTCGTCTACACTCCGCAGACGCTCATCGAGAACAACCTCGTATTCGGCAACGGCGGGGTCGGCATCAACCTGTTCTCTACCGACGATGTCACCGTGATGAATAACACCGCGTTTAATGACGGACAGGATCCTCTCATCACCAGCTATAACTTCGGTGAGATCAGCGTTCTCGACGGAGGCCAGAACACGGTGGTCAACAACATTGGCTACGCCGACACCGGGGCCAGGCCGGGGGGAATCAATTACGCGCTCTACGACACCAACGATCCTGCGGCCATGAGTAACGTCTGGGCCAACAATCTTTCCTTTGACGGAACTCCCGGCCAGCCCTCCGTGGGTGGGAGCAGCTCGCCCATCACCGCTGCAAACGGAAACATTCTCGGCACCGATCCCCTTTTCAACTCGGGAGTCGCCGGAGATTTCTCCCTCGCCGCCGGCAGCCCGGCCATTGGCGCCGGAACGGCTGCCTACGGCGCTCCCACGCATGATCTCGGAGGTAATCCGCAAACCTCCCCGCCTGTCATTGGCGCGTACGCGGGCCGCTGAAGGGATTTCGGTCGCTACCTGCCTTCTATCGGGGCGCAGTCGAGGCTGCGTTTTCGCCGCCCGCGCTCAGTAGATTGGCCATCAGCCGGTAGCTGCGAGGCTGGCGCCATGGTCCATCAATGCCAGCCTCGTCCCGGAGGTCAACTACGGCGTCGGCTATTTCCTTCCGTTGTCTTTGAAGTTCAGTGCAAAGTAGTAGTACGTGTACGAGTGGCTGGTCGACACATTGGTAAGGAACTGGCCGCCGCCGAAGTAGCCCACGCCGCCGCCCAGGTTGAAGTGCTTATTCAGTTCATACCAGGAGTAGCCATCGACCTCCGCGCCCACATGGCGGCCGTTGGCGGTCTTGTTGTACGCGATTGAACTGCCCGAGGTGTTGTAAATCGAGTCCAGCGCCGAAGCCGCCCAAAAGTCCAGCCCCTGCGCCGTAACGGTGAGCCTGCGGTGAGGCTCAACAGTTGTACCCGCGCGCACCGCCTCAATATTCTGCCAGCCAAACAGGTCGGTGATGCCAAAGCGGTCGTGGGCGGTCGGTTCAATGGTATCGAAGGTGCTGTGCGTACTGTTCCCTTTCGGATTGCCGTTGCCCGAGGCGTAATCGTACTGGGCAAAGACGCGCGGCTTGGTCACTGCATTCAGGAACTGGTATCCCGCGCCTTCCTGCGTCGCCCAGGCATCGATGCCTTGCGTTCCCACCTTGCCACCTTCGTGGATCAGCTCGCCGCCGTAATCGAACGCCGACCGGGCTTGGGCCTTGAAGCGCAGTCCAACAGCCTTCTCGTTTTCCTTGCCGGTGGTCTTGGCCACGGCCGGCTCGACAACCTCTTTCGGCTGCACGCGCCACAGGAAGAACGGCTCAAGATTCGAGTGCGGCACAATAAGGTCATCGATGCGGCCATAGACTCCGTAAATGTTGTTGCCTTCCTGGTGCGGGCTCACGCCATAGGCCTCAGGAACTACAGGCGAGGCGGCGAAGATGCCCACGTGTGCGCGCTTCGCGTTCAGGTTCAGCACGGCTGCGTCATAGGAGCGGGCCTGGTTGCGCCACTCCGAGTTGGCGATGATGGTGTTGTTGTAATTGATGAGCTGCCGGCCCACCCGCAGGCTGAACCAGTGTTTCTCGGGAGCGCCGATTTCAACGTAACCCAGCTTCAGATCCCATCGAACCGTGTTCGGCGGCCCTATCGGTGGGTTCTGGTAACCCGCGCGGGCGTCCTGCACCTGGGCCGTTACCCGGAACCAGCTGGACGCGTGGAGATCCACCTGGAACCGGAAGCGGTTCAACAGGTATTTGTCGTCGACATTCGCCTTGAAGCCATTGTTGTCGTAACCTTCAAACCGGAACCGCTCCTCGGCCGAGAAATGGATCCAATCCGGCAGCGTCGCGTCCAGGTCGGTCAATGGGGCAAAGTCATGAAAGTCGTAGGGTGCCGGGTTGCCGGTAGTGCGCGCGGCCGCGCCGTTCAAAAAGCTCAAGGGGTTCGAGGACGGCCCAGTGATAAATGCTCCGTTGTATCCGGACGCCCCGTTTTGCGTGGTGACGTCGTCCTGCGCGGCCAGGGGAAGCCCCGCAACTATGGCGCCTAGGAAGAGCACGGAAGAGATCGTTAGCGGCAACCGGCGCAGAGAAGCAAACAGAACGGCAAAAAAAGCTTTTGGCACTTTGGATTCTCCTTTGAATTTTTGGAAGCTGGATAGGTTGAGACCTTAAGCCCCTGGCCCGCATGGGGCGACTGGAAACGATTGGCTCGACGGCAAACAACAAGTCATATCAGCATTCCCTACAATCCCTACAGTTACTAGAATTCCTATCAGTATACTAGAGTATCCAATCCAAAAACAATCACTTCCCACTACGAGATGGCGCGCGGCTCTAAAAAATCAGCCGCGCCGTCATCACCAGGTTGTGGTTGTAGGTGTGGAATTTGGAGGTCGCAATCTGCATGCCTGCGCCAAACGCAATCCCGGGCCGCGCCTTGGGTTCGGCTGGGTGGAACGCGCACTTGCCGACGATCATCCCGGGCGTGATGAACTCCTGGGTCTTTCCGTCGTTTGTTCCACCCTTGTAGAACGTGGCATTGCTCTCCACCTCGGGCCAAAATATCTTGGCCAGTCGGTACTGCGCCACAGTGTTCCACAACACGGGCCGGCCTGCAGTCGTCGTCGCCGGAGTACTGGTTGGCAGAGTCGCGCCCACCGATGTCTGCACATCGAAGTGACCGAATCCCTTGCCGGCGCCCACGTTCGGCTGCACGCTGGCGTTGGTTGAGCCGTTCTTGTAGGTGCCGGTGGGCACCGTGGTCAGCGCCCATGCGCTCAAGGTATAGGCCCCATGCTTCTCGTTGCCACTGGCGATCCGGTACTTTACCAGGAACGAAAAGTCACCCCAGCCGTTCACCGCTTTCGTGTTGTGCTGGATGTATGGCGGCAGATCGACAGCCAACTCGGTATTGGCCCAGGGAACCAGATTCACGCCCTTGCTGTTGTCGTAGTTCCACGTGTCGGTGAGAGCCGGCGCCACCTGTCGCGTAATGTCGGTGCGGGCTACCTGGATGAGCCCGGTATATGTGGTGACCAGCGGAACTGCCCAGGCAGGCTGTTTGGCCTGCGTGGCCGACGTACGAGCCAGCCACTGGCTGAAGAATCCGTTGGGAGCGGCGCTTGCCGAGCCGCTCTGCGCGTACACGCCGGCAGATGCCAGCAGGATCAAAAAGGAAAGGGGAAGCTTTCTCATAGTTGTGACCCGAGCATGACGGTCAGCACGCCAGGCCAGCAACCAACCGCCGGGCTAGTTTTCTCTCAACCGAACGGGCGAGCGGAAGAAGTGCAATTAAACCCGGCCGGAAGGTGAGAACGAGTCGACGATCATTGCTGCAAATGCGGGAATCAGCCCGTGAATCAAGGGTATTTGAGCGACGATTACTCTGTTAAAAATATGTGAATTCGTCAAATATTCATCAAACTTTGCGAGCCTTGTTTGTGGAAGAGGCAAGAACAGCTCGTCCCCCACGTAGCTGTTTCTCGACCTTCGATTAAGTTTCTTGAACATCGATGGGGAAAGATGGCAACGCAGTTGTTTAACAACCTGGATGCGGAACGTCGATGCATTCATCCCCATTTGTGTGCTTTTGAACGAATCAACCGCAAACGAAAAAAGAGAGGCCCGATGAACTTCAAACTATGCACGGCTGCGACGGCAATCTGCGCTGCCAGTCTATTTGCTTCTTCTGCCTACGCCGCCAGCGATGGCGACGGTGATGCCGCGGCAAAGAAGCACCATGCTACCAAGAAGGCAACCACACCTCCTCCGCCTTCGGTGGAAGAGCAGATCAACGCGCTCCGCACCCAGCTGCAGGGCCAGATTGACCAGCTCAAGAGCGACCTGTCGAGCAAGGATGCTCAGTTGCAGCAGGCTCAGCAGCAGGCGGCTGACGCGCAGGCCGCGGCGGCCAAGGCACAGCAGGCAGCCGACGCCCAGGCTGCGGCCCTGAATGAGAACAGCGCGGCCGTCAGCACGCTGCAAAGCTCAGTGAAGGATCTCGGCACCAACCAGGCCTCGTTAGCCACTACGATTTCTGACACCGCAACAAACTTGAAGAAATCCATTGAGAACCCCACCTCGCTGCACTACAAGGGAGTGGCGATCACACCGGGCGGCTTCACCGCGGCTGAAACTGTGTGGCGCGCCAAGGCCACCGGCGGCGATATTCCGACGGCCTTTACCTCGATTCCCTATGAGGGATCGGACAACTACTCGCTCAGCGAGTTCTACGGCAGCGGCCGCCAGTCGCGCGTAAGTGCGATGTTCGAAGGCAAAACCGACTGGGGCACCCTGAGAGGCTACTTCGAGGGTGACTGGCTGGGCACCGGCATCACTTCAAACAACAACCAGTCAAACAGCTACGTCTTCCGCCAGCGCGTTATCTGGGGATCGGCGATCACCAACAGCGGATGGGCCTTCACCGGCGGACAACTGTGGTCGATGTCGACTGAAGACAAGGTCGGCATCTCGAATCTCTCCGGCGACATCATGACCCCGCAGACGATAGACCCGAACTACGTGGCGGGCTTTGTGTGGACCCGCCAGTACGGCTTCCGCGTCACTTACAGCACCAAGCACGCTGCCTTCGGCATAGCCGCTGAGAACCCGCAGGTCCTCTACACGGCTTCGCTGGCCGGCAACACGCCTTATGCGGTGCTGGGTAGCGCGGGTACCAACGGCGGCAACTACAACGCGGCGGTGAGCGGCGTAAGCGCCACCACCTACGTGCAGAACTACACCAACGAGCCCGGCACCACCACTTACCTGCCGGTCTATAACACCATTACCGCGGCCAGCAACATCACCAACATCTCATTCAACCAGGCGCCTGACCTGATCGCGAAGGTTGCTATCGATCCAGGCTGGGGCCACTATGAGATCTTCGGCATCGGCCGCTTCGCCCACGAGACCATCTATCCCGACGTCACCACCGACAAGCTGAAGTACGGCGGCCAGACCGATATCGAAACCGGAGCCGCGGTTGATCCTAAGGCCAGCGTTGCCGGTTCATATTCCGACAGCATCGTGCTGGGCGGTTTTGGCGGCAGCTTGCGCGTGCCCCTCGCGCCGGGTAACAAACTCACCTTCGGCGCCAAGGGACTCTACGGTCCCGGCATGGGCCGCTACGGCGCATCAACCCTCTCTGACGTGACCGCCAACGCATGGGGCGGCCTGTCGCCGATCCACAACCTCTCGGGCCTGTTCACCATCGAGGCCAACCCCACCCCGCGCCTGGCGCTTTATGTGAACTACGGCGGCGACTACGCGGGCCGTGAGGATTACTCAACCTCCGCTACCACGACGCTCGGTTCGCCTTCGGCGATCTTCTGCACAACGCCGGGAGATCCCTCTACTTGCACCAAGAGCGCCTCGGGCCCTGGATCGTGGGGCGGTCACTGGGGCACCCCAGCGCAGAACGCAGTTGGCTACGGCTCGCGTGAGCTCTCCAACTCGAGCTGCAACGCAATCACCGCGCCGGGATACAACTCCGGCGGCTCAACTGGTTTTCTGGGCGGCGGCTCCTGCGGCGCTCAGAACCGCGACGTACAGGAAGTCACCGGTGGATGGTGGTATGACATCTACAAGGGTGACCGCGGCCGCTTCCGCCAGGGCTTCCAGTACGGCTACGCAGTGCGCGAAGGATGGTCAGGCGCAGGCGGCATCGGCGCCAAGGGCATCGACAACATGTTCTGGACCTCGCTCCGCTACTACATCCCTTAAGAACTTAATCGACCCATGCAACAGCAGGGGCAGCCTTCGGGCTGCCCCTGCTGTTTTGCCCCCGTCATTCATACCTGCGAGCGGCGTAATCAGCAGCTTCCTGGGGTCAGCACGCTGAAATGCGAAGGGCAGCCCGCGGGCTGCCCTTCTTTGATGCTCTGCTTGCTCAAGCTTACTCAGCCGCTTCAACAGCCTTGGTCTGCGCCACAGTCCAGTCGGTTGCGCCAACCTTGAAGCGCGCAAAACGGCGCACCGTGATGTTCTCGCCGAGCTTGCCGACCTTCTGCCCGATCAGTTCCTTGATGCTCACGGCCTGATCCTTGATGAAAGGCTGCTCGAGCAGGCAAACCTCTTCGTAGAACTTGGCCATTTTGCCTTCGACGATGCGCTCGATCACCGGCGCGGGCTTGCCGGTGGCGGCGGCCTGCGCGCGATACACTTCCTTCTCGCGCTCCATGTCCTCAGCGGTCACGTCTTCGGGCTTCACGTAGCGCGGGTCGCTCGCGGCGATATGCATCGCGATGTCCTTGAGCAGTTCCTGGAAGTCATCGGTGCGGGCCACAAAGTCGCTCTCGCAGTTCAGCTCAACCAGCACGCCGATCTTGCCGCCGGCGTGGATGTAGGTGCCAACGGCGCCCTCGTTGGTCGAGCGCGCGGCCTTCTTCTGCGCCGACGCCATGCCCCGCTTGCGCAGAACCACAAATGCGTCCTCGATGTTGCCCTTCGTCTCCTGCAATGCCTTCAGGCAGTCGCCCATCGGCGCGCCGCTCTTGTCACGGAGCTCTTTTACCAATTTGGCGTCAATCTTCTCACTCACTGTCGTCATCTCTCGTTTCCTGGCTGGGTTTCAGCCTTTCAAAAAAGGTTCTCTCTTCAACGTTAGCGCCGCCACATTACCGGCAAAAGAAAAGCGTGGCACGTTTTGCGGGCGGCCACGCTTGTCGAAAGGACGCGCCCTGCGCGCCCTAAGCTTCTTAGAGTGCGCGCTCGGTGGCGGGCTCATCCTCGTCGAGCAGCACGCCCGCCGGGGCCTTGCGAATGCCCGCGCCCAGCACCGCTTCAAGGTCAACTTCCTCAGGAGCGGCAGGCTCCTCGGCAGCGGCTTCAACCGGCTCGGGAATCTCTTCGACAAATGCCTTGTCGCCCACCAGGTTCACGCCCTCGGCTGCCGAGTCGGCAATCTTCGAGGTGAACAGGCGAATGGCGCGCAGCGCGTCGTCGTTGCCCGGAATCACATAATCCACCACCGTGGGATCGCAGTTGGTATCCACCACCGCAACCACGGGAATGCCCAGCTTGCGCGCTTCCTTCACGGCAATCGCCTCGTTGTTCGAGTCGACGATGAACAGCGCGTCGGGCAGCCGCTTCATGTTCTTGATGCCGGCCAAGTTGGCCTGCAGGTGCTTGCGCTCCCGCTCCAGCTTGATCACTTCTTTCTTGGTCAGCAATTCGTAGCGGCCGTCACCAGCCATGTCATCCAGTTCCTGAAGGCGCTTCACCGACTTCTGCACCGTCACCCAGTTGGTCAGCAGCCCGCCCAGCCAGCGCTGGTTCACGTAGGGCATGCTGGCGCGCGTTGCCTCTTCTGCTACCGCATCCTGAGCCTGGCGCTTGGTGCCGACAAACAGAATAGTCTTGCCGCTCGCGCACAGTTCTGTAACGAACTTCGATGCGTCCTTGAAAAGCTTGAGCGTCTTCTGCAGATCGATGATGTAGATACCGTTGCGCTCGCCAAAGATGTATTCCTTCATCTTGGGATTCCAGCGCTTGGTCTGATGCCCGAAGTGAACACCCGCTTCGAGCAGCTCCTTC
>Ga0182016_10006930_pt1 | contig 11785 bp, 10 predicted proteins | sample 712S2MmetaG_FD_120491 | JGI IMG/M metagenome (GOLD analysis project Ga0182016, IMG submission 120491) | Permafrost microbial communities from Stordalen Mire, Sweden - 712S2M metaG | ecosystem: Environmental > Terrestrial > Soil > Wetlands > Permafrost | place: Sweden: Stordalen | collected...
ACAGGCCAAGGACCTGGTGGATACGGTGAGCGGAGTGATGGTGGCCCACGACGTAGCTTTGTGGAACGGCAACGACACCAGCCTGAGCACGCCGACGACCACGCAGTACATGGGAGTGACCGCGCAGATCGCGGCGGGGGGCAATTCGGTGACCGTCACAACCGCGATGAAGATCGTAGACACGATCAAGACGACCATCGCCGGGATGGTGGCCAGCAACGGTTACTACGTGCGGCCCACGGCGATCTACGCCAACCCGGTGCTTCTGGACCTGATCGACCAGGAGATGAAGAGCGAGTACAACGTGGTGCTGAACACCGACCAGATCACGGGCGGATTCCGGGTGAAGATGCTGTCGACGCAGGCCGGCGACGTGCCGCTTAATCCGGACTGGAGCCTGGGCTACACGGGGACACCGGGGACGGGCACCGCAGTGTTGCCGGCCTACATCGTAACCGAGGATCTGATCGAGTATCACTGGCTTGGGGACCCGACGCCGCGCATCTTCCAGCTTGGCCTGCCGAACTCGATGACTTATCCGTATGTCGCGGTAAAGTTTGGCGCGCCGGTGGTGAAGGGCGCCAACTACGCGCACTACCAGGTGCTGGTGGACCGGTAAAGCGGGGTTAGCGGTGATTGTGAACTTAACGCGCTGATCAGCAAGTGGACAGGCGAGCGGGAGTTATGAGGCGATAACTTCCGCTCGCCAGGCGATTACGACAAATGGGAAGGGTGGGGTATGGCATATCTGCAGCCAGCGGATTACCCGAATTATGGACTACCGGCTGGGACGACGGCGGACTGGGTTACGGTCGCCACGGCTTTGATCAACAGCTACTGCAGGCGGCCGGATCTGAATGTGATTCAGTACACGGAGCGCATGAGGATCACTTCAGGAGCGCAAACGGTGCTGCTGAGTTATCTGCCGCTGACGCCGCTGGGAACGGCTACTACGGCGATCGTGAGCATCTCAGGGCGGTATGCGCGTCCAAGGCGCGGAGAGATCGTGAACGAGGCGTTGTTTGAGATTGCGTGGGCGTTTTCATTGCCGGGACAATGGGCGGCGATCGATGCCAGCACTGTGGACTACGACCCGAATACCGGCGAATTGACACTGCCGTGGAATGTGCTGGGGCTGCCCTACAACGAAGTGTCGGTGAGTTACACGGGCGGCCTGGCGGCGATCGGCGACGACGTGAAGTCAGCGTGCGCGCAGATTGTGCGCAATGCGCAGTCGACGCCTGCATTGAACGCCAGCCAGACCAAGATCGACACGATGCAGGTGAAGTATTTTTCGAGTTCGCTGATCGACGAGACAGTGCAGGCGTGGCTGAATCCGTACGTGGCGAACAGGCTGGGGTGAGCGATGAGCGATACTGCGCCGCGCAACCCGACGGGAGCGCCACGGATGTTGGCCGATGCATTGTTGCGAAGCATGACAGGGACGACGGCCCTGCTGCGAGTGACCGGCTCGAACACAGATAGCAGCATGTCGGAAGTAGGACTGGTGGCAACGACTTTTGCGGAAGTGGCAATCAGCCCGGTAGTTATGCGGAAGCTGCGACCGACGTGGCAGGAAGGTGGCGAGTCGAAGTGGGAGTTGTTTGTATCAGCGACCGGCGTCGAACAGCAGGTGATGACGCTTGACCTGGCTTCAGCACAGTCACTGTTTGCCATGACTCTTGCAATTACTGTGGCAGGACAGGATTACCTGATTGAGTCGATCGCTTCAAATGAAGCATTCGGCCAGATTTATCTTTACCGGTTGCTGTTGCGCGAGGCGCGGCAGCAAGGGGTGTGACGGGAGACAGTTGTCAGTGATCAGTGATCAGGAGTCAGGAGCTTTGGTTCATGCAAAATGCGAAGGACTCGTTTTATATGGCGCTGCGGACGCGGCTGGTGACGATCAACCCAGGGCGAACGATTCTGCTGCGCGGGGCAGTGCGGCCGGGGATTCTGGTGGAGGAAGCGGAGGCGCCCTTCAACCAGCTGCCGAACGATGTATTTGTGCTGCGCTGGCAGGGCCTGGGCGCGGATATGGATCTGGGGTCGACGATGGCGGTTGAACAGTGCGAGATCATCTACCAGACATGCGGAACTCAGAGTTTTGGCGGCCTTGACCGCGGGCGCGCATTGAGCGAGATGGACGACGAATTAATAACGATGCTTCAGCCGTTTAATACGCCCAAGCTGAATTACTCGGGGACGCCGCCGGGGGCGATGTTGACGCAGGTGTTTTGGGATGAGCCGGGGTTTTCGCCTGTCGCCCTACAGCGAGACCGGCTGAGCCGTAGCGCGAGCGTGATGGTTTACAGCTACCAGGAGCAGGGGGAATAAATGGCTTCGAGTTGGTATTCGGCTCCGGCACCGGTGGCACGGCGTGCGCGAGCGTATTTTGCGCCGGTAAATCGCGTGACGCAAACACCGGTGCTGTTCGATCCGTCGCAGCAAGGAGGGTTCAGCCTGGATGCTCCGCCGGCTCCGTGGATGAGCCTGGGATGGATTCAGGGGCTTGCACGCAAGGCTGCGAGCAAGACTACGGGGTTGTTGACGGGCATTCCGGCTGCAGTGGGGAACCAAGTGCGGGAGACGCTGCAGGCGCAGGTAAGCCTCCAATTTCTGAGCTGGACCAAGCTGACCATGGCGCTGACGACGGGCTCGCAGCACATGAATCTTCTGGCGCCAGCGAGCGGTGCGGCGGCGGCGGCGGATGGGGCGCAGGCATCTCCCGCAGTGATGCCGCAAACCGGCTCGACTGCGACTTCAGTCCTGCTCGCTTCTACGGACGCGGCGAAGTTTGCGGCTGGTTCGATGGTCGCGCTGGACGTGGATTACACGGGGCAGACGGGCTTTGTGGGGACGCCGGTTGCGGGTGCGTATGTGCGCCAGGCGCTGACCGACGTCGATTACATCCGGCGTGTGACATTCAACGTGGCACTGGTGTCGCAGGTGAACAGTACCGGGCTTACGCTGGCTGAACCATTGCCGGGCGGGACTCCTGCGGCTGGCGCAAAACTGCAAGCGCTCACCGGATTTGTGGATCGCGAGGGCGGCAGCTTTTACCACGAATGGTCGGCACTGTTTGTTATGGAGGGCAGCCAGGGGGAAAGAATATTTTTTCACTATCCACGGCTGCAAACCATGATTGGAGCGGAAGAAGCAGTAATTCCGCTGAGCGGAAAGTCTCAGAACGGGCAATCGCGAGTTCTCCTGAACGGGCAATTTCTGGCGCTGCCGGTTACAGACCCATTGGACGGCGAGCGAGTGGTCTGTTACCGGAGTTTTTTGCCGGCGGCCAACGCGCTGGTGTAGACGAGTTAGCGGGTTAGCGAGACAGGACGTTAGCATGGCGGGCTAGAAAGTCAATATGAAGATTACGATTCAGGGGCAGGACTATACGGCGGCGCTCGATGGAGCGCGTCCGCTGACGATCGAGCGCAAGCTGAATGAGCCTTCCATTTGCCAGTTATGGCTGAGCATGGCGGCTCTGGGCAGCCTCGCAGCGCCGTCACGGTACCAATCGCTGGCGGTAATGGGCGACGATGAAACCTCTTACTTCACGGGTTATATCGCGGTAAGTCCGCTGCCGGAGTATTCCGGAATGGGCCTGGAAGGACCGTGCTACAGGGCAGCGATCCAGGCCGTCAGCGATGAACTGCTTCTTGACCAATTGCTGATGCCTCCCAGCGCGGGAGCGAGCGGAGACACCGCCGGGGCGCTTCTTACTTCACTTGTAACTCATGCGGGATCGGCGGCGCTATCAACCGCGGGGCTTATCCTGAACACCGCGATCGGCAGCTTTGCACCCGACCGGGGCGCCAGTTGGAGCAAAAGCGCGGGGCAGGCGGCGGGGATGGCGCGAGCTGCCTATCGGGCCGTCAATGGAGCGCTCTCGCTCGCATCCGTCGCAACCACCGTGCATCCGCTCAATGAGACGGATGGCAGCCTGAACCTGGGCAGCCTTGCATTTACAGCCAGCGTTAAGCGCGCGCTTGCGAACGACGTGACGGTTTGCGGCGAAGAAGAGCCGGTGGCCTATGTAACTGAGTATTTTCTCGGCGATGGAGTTACTACCTTATTTGATCTTGCGGCGGAACCGTACTTCCCAGCTGCTTCCAAGTCCACAATCATCAGCGAACTTTTCAACGAGCCGCAAATCAACAAGTGCCTGTGGGGCGTTTCCGGAGGACCCGGTTATCTCACATTGGGCGCAGGCGGACTGGCGATTACCGGGGGCAACGGCACGGACGGAGACACGCTGCTCACCTGGATCGATCCGGTGGAGATGGGCGGAACCCTACTGCTGGAGGCGGTGGGAGTTACTCTCTCTCCGGGGAGCACGGGGATTCTGGCTGGGTTCTTCAACGGCCTTGAGAACGCGGCCAACTGTACCGCAGGCTTTCAAGCAACCGCGCTGCAAGGCACGGGAGCAGTTACACTGCAACCTATCATTCAGGGAGCGGCGGCGGGGACGACCTACCCGTTGAATGCCGGCAACCAATATACATTGCGCGTTCGCGTGCATTGTCCTGAATGCGAACGAGAACGCGCAATTTATTACTCCTTTGGCGATAGCGGGGCAATTGCCGCGGGCGGCGAATGGGTACCTGCCCAGGGCAATATTCAAATGGAGATTCAGGAATTTGTGAACGGAGTGGGGGCAACTCCAGTAACTCTTTATGACGGCGTTCTCGCCAATTTGCCTGGAAGCTGCGTGGTGGCGGCTGCGAGCAGCGTCAGCTTGGTCGGGACCATGCGCGCTGTGAACCTGACTAATCTCGGTTCGGGCTGGGTGGTAAGCACACCGGCGGGGGGCGGGGCATACACGCGGCGAGTGGGAACAACGGCCGAGGCCGCCGAGTGCCATCTGGAGCGCACCGGCAAGATTGCGTTTTATACCGGATATGCGCCGGTTTCGGGCGAGCAGATTGCCGTGAGTTATCGGACAACAGGCAGAGCGGTGGGGCGCGCTGTAAACGCCGCCAGCCAGCAGGCGCTTGCGCAGGCCGGATCGCCGCCAGTGGCCGCGTGGATTGGATCGGTGACGAGTCCGGCGGCGCGCAGTTCCACGGATTGCCGCAATGCAGCGCTGGTGACGGAGCAGGCGGCGGCCAGCGTGAGCGCGCTGTGGAGTGGCACATACGAGGGAACCAGAAGCAGCTTTGCCACGGACGTCTGGCCGGGTGACGCGCTGCTGCTGAATGCGCCGTCGACCAATCTGGACGCACAGGTGGTGATGCGAACAGTCAGGGTGAGTTATGGCGCGAGTTATCCCGACCTAGTGAATTACGAGATTGCATTTGCCAACGACTGGGCCGACGACCTGGCGATCAAGACCAGCAGCGCGGTTCCGGATAATACCTGGCTTCCGGCGGCGATCGCTCCTACTTTGCTGGCAAATCTCAGCGGCCTTACGGTGACGACGCTGAACGGCAGCGCGGTAACGATCAACACGGGAGTTACTCCACCCACCGGAGGCGGGTTTGAGATCCGGCTGCGGGATTTTGCATTTATGGCAGGCGAGGATCCGGGGCTGGTGATGCGAGGAGCGCAGAGCAGCCTGACGTTTTCGCGCGTTTTTGCGAGCGACCGATTCTACATACGAATGTATGACGGATCGACGCCGCCAAACTATTCGGAGTTTTCGACGGCGCTGTTCATCAATCTGCCGTTGAGCGTGTAGACGGGAATTGAAGGGAAAGAGGGCGCAAATGGAGTCCGGCCGATGCGGATGATGAATGAATTCGAAGCGCAGGTGCTAAGCGACCTGAGCGTGCTCAAGACCCAGATGACCGGATTGACGGGCGACGGCAATGGCGGACGCATGGCGGAACTGGAGCGGCGCATGGAACACCATGAGCAGAACTGGCAGCGCGCCAAGGGGTTTCTGGCCGCGATGAGCGTGCTGTTTGCGATGGTGGAATTAGCATTCGAGGCCTGGCGCAGGCATTGATGTTTGGCGCAAGGAGCAACAGGCTGCTGGATGGAATTGGACGCACATTCTTTTGAGGGCCCCTAACTCGACCCTCGTATAATCAGCGCATGAGCGAAGAAGCGCTGGTGGGCGTGGTAATGGGCAGCAAGAGCGATTATGAAGTGCTCTCGGCGGCCGTGGAGATTTTGCGCGCGCTCGGGATTCCGCATGAGTCGCGGATTGTGAGCGCGCATCGGACGCCGGATTGGCTGTTTGAATATGCCGAGACGGCGCGGGCGCGGGGACTGCGCGCGATCATTGCCGGTGCGGGCGGCGCGGCGCACCTGCCGGGCATGCTGGCGGCGAAGACGCTGGTTCCGGTGCTGGGCGTGCCGGTGGCGGCCACGCAGTTGAACGGCCTCGATTCCCTGCTCTCGATTGTGCAGATGCCGAAGGGTGTTCCGGTGGGGACTTTAGCAATTGGCAAGGCCGGCGCAGCCAACGCGGCGCTGCTGGCGGCTGAGATTCTGGCGGGAACCGACGCGGCGCTTTACGAGCGGCTGGCGGCGTGGAGAGCGGCGCGCACGGAGGAAGTGCTGGAGCAGAAACTTGAGCAGACTCCGGGCGAGGAGCAGCCTGGTTGAGCCCCGTCTCCGATCCAAAAGCAGAAAAAATAAGACCGGGCGGACTTCTGGCCATTCTTGGCGGCGGCCAGTTGGGGCGCATGACGGCGATGGCCGCGCGGACCATGGGCTATCGGGTGCAGGTGATGGATCCGGAGCCGACTTGTCCAGCGAGCTTTGTGGCGGATGAAACGATCGTGGGGCGCTGGGACGATGTGGACGCAGCGCGGCGGCTGGCCACGGGCGCCGATGTTGTGACTATCGAGATTGAGCAGATCGGCGTGGACGCGCTGACTGAGGTGGCGCGTATTGCGCCACTACGACCTGGAGTGGAACCGATCCGCATTATTCAGGACAAGACGCTGCAAAAAACCTGGCTCGCTGAAAATGGATTTCCGGTAGGTCCGTTTCGCGTGGTGCGCAGTGAGGCGGAGCTGAGGGAAGCCGTTCCGGCGCTGGGCGGCGACGTGTTTTTGAAGATCGGACGCGGCGGATACGATGGACGCGGGCAGGCGCGTCTCGGGCTCGGTCCTGGCGATGCGCGCGGCGCTGATTTTGGAGATGCGTGGCGGGGATTAGGCGAGCGGCCGTGCGTTGCGGAGCAGGCGCTGGATCTGGTGTGCGAGATCAGCGTGATGGCGGCGCGCAATCCCGCGGGAGAAGTGCGCACGTATCCGGCAGCGCGCAATCATCATGAAAATCAGATTCTGGCCTGGAGCGTTTTGCCTGCGGGCGTTCCGCAGGAGCTTGAATCGCGCGCGGAAGAGATTGCTGCGGGAATTGTCGCGAAGCTCGGCATTGAGGGATTGCTGTGCGTAGAGATTTTCGTTACGCGACGGGGCGAGCTGTTGGTGAACGAGCTTGCTCCGCGACCGCACAACAGTTATCACGAAAGCGAGCGTGGATGCGTGACGAGCCAGTTTGAGCAGGCGGTGCGCGCGGTGTGCAATTTGCCGCTCGGGTCGACGGAGCTGATCACGCCTGCAGCGATCGTGAATCTGCTTGGTGATGTTTGGCTGAATGGCGAGCCGGATTTTGCGGCGGCGCTGGCGGTGCCCGGCGTACGGTTGCACCTGTATGAGAAGCACACGCCGCGCGCGGGGCGGAAGATGGGGCATTTGTCGAGCGTGGGCGCGACGGCGGAGGAAGCGCTGGAGCGGGTGCTGGAGGCGAAGCGGCGGCTCTAGCCAGCCATTGCGGCTTTTTCCCAGCGCTTGGGGCGGCGATTCTGCTGCAGGATTTTTTTGCGCAGGCGGAGGGACTTGGGCGTTACTTCGACAAACTCGTCGTCGGCGATGAACTCGATGGCCTGCTCCAGATTCAGTGTTCTGTAGGGCACGAGGCGGATGGCATCGTCGGCGGTGGAGGCGCGCATGTTCGTCATCTTCTTTTCGCGAACCACGTTGACGTCGAGATCGTTGTCGCGCGAGTGTTCGCCTACGATCATGCCTTCGTAGACTTCGACTCCCGCACCCACAAAAAGGATGCCGCGCTCCTGGAGGCCGTTGAGCGAGTAGGTGGTGGTGAGGCCCTGGCGATCGGCGATAAGCGCACCGGTGGGCCGCTGCGGAATCTCGCCCTGATAGGGAATGTAGCCGTCGAAGAGCGAGTTCATGACGATCGTGCCGCGGGTTTCAGTGAGCATTTCACTGCGCAGGCCGATGAGGCCGCGGCTGGGCACGCGAAACTCCATGCGCACGCGGCCGGAGCCGTGATTGTGCATCTTGTTCATCTCGCCCTTGCGCGGGCCAAGCTTTTCGATGACCACTCCGGTGTGAATTTCGGGCACATCGATGGTGAGGTGCTCGACGGGCTCCATGCGCACGCCATCGACCATGCGGGTAACGATTTCAGGGCGGCCTGCCATGAGCTCGAATCCCTCGCGGCGCATCATCTCGATGAGAATTGCGAGCTGCAGTTCGCCGCGGCCGAGCACCTTGAAAGTGTCGGGCGAGCCGGCCTCTTCAACGCGGATCGAGACGTTGGTGAGCAGCTCTTTTTCGAGGCGCTCGCGGAGATTGCGGCTGGTGACGTACTGGCCTTCGCGTCCGGCGAAGGGCGAGTTGTTGACGCTGAACTGGATGGCGATGGTGGGCTCGTCGATGACGATGAGCGGCAGCGGCTCGGGATTTTCAACGCTGGTGATGGTTTCGCCGATGGTGATGCCTTCGACGCCGGCCACGGCCACAATGTCGCCCATAGTGGTTTCGGCGATCTCAGCGCGCTTGAGGCCGGAGAAGGTGAATAGCTTGGTGATGCGGGTCTTCATCAGCGAGCCGTCGCGCTTGGAAATGGTGACGTCGTCACCGGCGTGGAGCGTGCCCTGAAAGACGCGGCAGATGGCGATGCGGCCGAAGTAATCGGAGTAGTCGAGATTGGTGACAAGAATCTGGAGCGTGCCCTCGGCGTCTCCGGTGGCGGCGGGAATGGTGTTGACGATGGCTTCAAAGAGCGGTTGCAAATCCGTGCCCGGCACAGCGGGGTCAGAGGTTGCGGTGCCGGCCTTGGCCACGGCGTAGAGCACGGGAAAATCGAGCTGGTGCTCGTCGGCGTCGAGGTCGATGAAGAGATCGTAAATTTCGTTCAGCACTTCCTGAGGGCGGGCATCGGGACGGTCAATCTTGTTGATGACCACGATGGGGGGGAGCTTGGCTTCGAGGGCCTTGGCGAGCACGTAACGAGTTTGCGGAAGGGGACCCTCGGCGGCGTCGACAAGCAGCATCACTCCGTCGACCATCTTGAGCGCTCGTTCCACTTCGCCACCAAAATCGGCGTGGCCGGGGGTATCGACAATATTGATTTTGCCGCCGGCAAAGTTGATAGCTGTGTTCTTGGCCAGAATGGTGATGCCGCGCTCGCGCTCCAGCTCGTTGGAATCCATCACCCGCTCGGCCACCTGCTCATTGGCGCGAAAGGTGCCGGACTGGCGCAGCATGGCATCCACGAGTGTGGTCTTTCCATGATCAACATGGGCGATAATGGCGATATTGCGTATCGTCTGGCTCACAAGTTCAATTTTCCTTCTCTGGTACCCAGCTGATGAGGCCGCCGGGGTAGTTGGGGGAACAAAAACAACATAAAACAGTGAAAAGCCGCACACTGCGGCAGTTTCTATTCTATCAGCATCGCGGTCTGAAGTTATTTTCGCCATAGAACACGACAATCAATTACACTTCTGAATCAAATGATTCCCGCCGCTCACCAACGCACGCATTCGCCGGCCTGTCCGCAGGTTTTCCGATTCGTCCGGATCTTCACTTCCCTGCTGCTCCCGGCCCTGGCGCTGCTGCTGGTCGCTGCGCCATGTGCCAGCGCGCAGTCCAAAGCGCCGAAGCAGTTGCTCATTTACTCGATCGACGTGGAAGGCGGGCAGTCCACGCTGCTGGTTTCCCCTTCCGGAGATTCGCTCCTGGTGGACACGGGCTGGCCGACTAAAGACGGCCGCGACGCAGACCGCATTCAGGCGGCCATGAAAGACGCGGGCATCACGCGCATCGATCACCTGCTGATTACGCACTATCATGTGGACCATGTGGGCGGCGCGCCGGAGTTGATCAGGCGCGTTCCTGTGGGCGAGTTTCTTGACCACGGGCCGAACCGCGAGGACTCGAACAGCACGCGTCAAGGCTATGCAGCCTGGCTGAACGCGATCGGAGACAAGCCGCACCGCGTGGTACATCCCGGGGACACGATCGCGATTCCGGGACTGAGCGCGATGGTGCTCGCCGCAGATGGCACGCATGTCGACAGGGTTCCGGGCATCCGGGCCGCCAAGAATCCATTTTGCGCCACGGAGCAGTCATGGCCCGATGATCCGAGCGAGAACGCTCGCTCGGCGGGGATTTTGGTGCGATTCGGCAAGTTCCGGTTTCTGGATCTCGGGGACTTGACGGGCGCAAAGGAAGTTGCGCTCGTGTGCCCCCGGAATCCCATCGGTACGGTCGACCTCTACCTGGTGACGCATCACGGCATGGACCTGTCGAACTCGCGCACGATTGTGGATGCGGTTCATCCGCGGGTGGCGATCATGAACAACGGCGCGCACAAGGCGGGCATGCCTGAGGCGTGGCAGAGGGTGCATGACAGTCCCGGCCTCGAAGATTTGTGGCAGCTACACACGGCGGAGAACTCCGACGCCGCACACAACAGCGCCGAAGCGCTCATTGCCAATCCGAAGGGGGATGGCGACGGGGCTTACCTGAAAGTGGCCGCATCAACCGATGGCAGTTTCTCGGTCACGAATTCGCGCACCGGCGAGACCAGGAAATACGCGCGAAAGTAAATCGAGCGCGGCGCAGCCCGCAGTTTACAAGCGCGTCAGGCTGGACTCAATGCAGCAGCCGGCGCGATTTGTGAACTCAAGCTTGCCGCCCAATTGGTGGGCCAGGCTGGCAGCGAGCTTCAATCCCATGGACGGACAAGAACCGGCGTCGAAGTTTTCGGGAAGGCCGCGGCCATTGTCCTTTACGATTACGCGGGCCGCGCCGGGAATGCGATGAACGGCAATGGCGACGGTTCCACATCTGCCGTTGGGGAATGCATGCTTGAGCGAGTTGCTGACCAGTTCGTTCATCAGCAGCCCAAAGGGGATGGCGCGGTCGAGGGTGAGCGAAATGTCGTCAGTTTCGAGCTCGAGCCGCACCTGGCCCGCTTTCAACGAGCTGGATGCAATGACGCCGCAGAAGAGGTCCTGTAGATAACGTGAGAGGGGCAGGCCGGCGAGATCGGGCATCTGGTAAAGCCGTTCGTGCACCAGGGCCATGGCGTTCACGCGCTCCACGGTGGTGTCGATGGCGGTGCGCACCGCTCCGGCGGGCAGCAGGCGCGCGCGCATTTTGAGCAGGCTCTGGACCACCTGCAGATTGTTTTTCACTCGATGGTGGATTTCGCCGAGCAGCACTTCCTTCTCGCGCAGGTCGTGAGAGACGATTTCCGCGTAGGCCTGCGCCTCTTCGTTTTTGCGGCGCAATTCCTCTACCGAGTCTTCCAATTGTCGGGTGCGATCAACGACGCGAAGCTCGAGTTCGGCAGCCCATTGTTCGCGCGCATCGGCAAATCTTTTTTCTTCAGTTCGATCGCGAGCGACGCGGATGAATCCGTTCAGGGCTCCGGCCGCATCGCGCATCGCGGAGATGACGCCGCTGGACCACACGAGCGTGCCGTCTTTTGAAGTGCGCCAACTGTCGGTGAAGCAGCATCCGGTAGCGGCGGCGTGGGCAAGTTCGAGTTCCGGAGCGCCCTCCTGGCG
>Ga0182016_10006931_pt1 | contig 11784 bp, 9 predicted proteins | sample 712S2MmetaG_FD_120491 | JGI IMG/M metagenome (GOLD analysis project Ga0182016, IMG submission 120491) | Permafrost microbial communities from Stordalen Mire, Sweden - 712S2M metaG | ecosystem: Environmental > Terrestrial > Soil > Wetlands > Permafrost | place: Sweden: Stordalen | collected...
GAATGACGAGGCTGGCTGCACATGCCTGACACGACCTCGCAAGCACCCGTGGCTCGCTACTAGGCGAACCCGTGATCGAAATCGTTTCGACGTTCGACCGTGCGAAACCACGATACGTTGGCGTTTTCGTGGGATCGTCGATCGTGTAAACGGGCACGATGGCCACGATCTGGTAGATGCCGGGCTCTACTCCGTCGCTCAAGTCAATCGACGTATTTCCCGTAATCGCGCTGCGAGCCGGCAACGGCACGTTTTCGGGGTCCCGATCGTCTTCGAGGTGAGGAGTCACGGCTGTCTGAAGGCCGGTTGCCGTTACGCGCCTGATCTCGTATGATTGGGCATCGAAAAGCGGATGCGTCGTTCCGTCGAGGACGAGATTCGTGGCCGTTGTGTTTTCGAGCCGATACGAGATACGAAAGGGTGAGACGGAAGATACGCTTCCGGCCGGTCCCTCGATCGCCAGCGTTAGGCCAGCGGCCGGAAACCGTACCGTGGGCGTGACCGCTTCGGGGCTTAGGCCGAAGAGCTCGGGAACGTCGGTGCCTGCGAGCAGCCGGCCCGATGGCCATAGAAGGCTCAAGGTGATCGCTATCGACGCCGCGGCGGTGAGGTTTCGTGTTCGCATGCTCAGGTCGTTCCCTCCAGCCGTGTAACGCGCCGGGCGTGCGCTTTGGGACCGATTCTACCGGACGCCGATAAACTTGTGGGTTTGGAGCGAGATGCGGCGCCCCAGCACTATTTTAGCCAGCGATATCCGGCAATGTATTGCTGATAGCGATTCCCGACGAGTACGTTGGTAGATCGCAGAAGTACGAGAAGTTCTTTGCTTGCGGCCACCGGCTGGCCGCCACCGTCGATCGTTAGCTGGGATCCATCGTCCGCGCGGACGAACGTCGAAGCGCCTCCGGCGCGCGCCAAAGAAAGAACGTCAGGATTGCCCGCGACTGAAAGAAAGAAATAAGGCAGCGTTGGATCTTCGCGAATGCGGAAGATCGTCGCAAACGCATCGTCGCGAAGACGAGCGATCTCGTCCCAGGTCGTAGCGTTCGGACCCCTTAGTCGCATTGCCAACCGGTCGTTGCCAAGGACGGCCGGCGGCTCGACGAAGTTGTCCGCGACGCGCTTCGCAGAAGGTCGAGGGTCCCTTGGATCACCGTAAAGATAGAGTGCGTGATCGACGGCGAGGTAAAGTTCGTTACCGGCTAGGAACGCGATCGAACCTTGTCCGATCGGTCTCTGCCCGGGGGGATATCGGTAAGGCTCCGGGGCTAAGTCCACCGCAGGGGACCGGTCGCCGGTCAGAAGATTGACGCGAGAGATCGTGGCGGGGCGATAAACCCCGGCACGGCCAAAGCAGCATCGGTCGTCGAGAATCGCAACGTTTCCGATCGATCCGACGATCGGCGTTTCATTTTGCTCGCCCAAAATCTGGTTTAAGCGTTTGCAGCCGAGGATCTCCGCATGCTGCACGATGGTCGCGCCGGAAGACCACCCCTCCACGCCGTAACTGCACGATCCTAAAGACGTAATTGAGGCAATCTGGTCGACCGAGAAATCCGTAGACATCGCAAGGATACGCCCTGATGCGCGGTCGACCCGCACGACGCGACCGCCGCTGCAGCCGACGAGAAGATCCGTTTCTCCGCCAAGGATGACGTCGGCGCCCCCAGAGGCAATCCCATGCGAAGGGGCAGGGCAAACGCCGTCGCGTTGCCAGCGAACGCTCCCGTCGTGAACCCGCCGCGACACGATCGCGCCCGACCTCGTGCCGTAAAAGACGGCGTATTCGTCTAAGCGAATCGCCGATGCCCCGTCGTTTCGTTGCCAGCGGGGCCGCCCAGTTGCCGGGTCCAAAGCGAAAACGCCGGACCTGCCTCCCACGATCACGGAATCGTGATTGGCGCGCACCTGCGATACGTCCCAACCTGCCTTAAGCGCGAAGTGCCAGGACGGCGAAGCGAGAGGAGGGGAAGTCGGCGAATACACCGGCTCTGCCGTCTGCTGCGTCGCGACGCCTCCCGAGTTAGCGCACGCACAACCAAGCAATAACAAAGCCGCGCCGATTGTTGGAAAACGGAGTCGCAAGAGGATCCTTACCGACTCTTGGGGTTCGTTCCGACTTCGTGGGGTCGGCCCGGCGCCTGCTTAACGAACACCAATAAACTTGTGGGTTTGGAGCGAGAGGCGGAAGCGCTCGGGATGCGTCTGCGCGTAGGCTAGCGCGGCGGCGACGTTTGGCGGCTTGTTGCTTTCGGGTTGAAGCAAGATCGTGTCGAGGTGCGTGAAGAGCGGGAGGTGTTCTTCGGGCACGCGCTCGTTCTCGACGATCAGCTTGGCTTCGTCGGCGCGCGCGGCCATGCGCGGGTCCACGCGTTCTTTCGGCGAGACGCAGAGCCAGACGCCTTCGGGAAGCGGGGAGAAGATCGTACCGTTGGACTCGATGTGAACGCGGCGTCCGTCGGCTCGGAGTGCTTGAATCAGATCGGCCGTTTCGCGCTGCGCCAGCGGTTCGCCGCCGGTGAGCACGACCATCGGGCACTCGCCGCCTTCGTCGCGCACGCGCCGCACGACGTCGGCGGGCGAGGCCAGGAATTTGAGCGAGTAGTCGGTGTCGCAGAAGCCGCAGGCCAGATTGCAACCGGCGAGGCGAACGAACACGGCGGGGGTCCCGGTCCACGTCCCTTCGCCTTGGACGCTGTAGAAGATCTCAGCGAGCTGAAGCATCGTGGAAATCGCCGCGGCTCAAGACCGCGCAACTGTTCGCCGTCTCCCAGAGAACGATTTCGTCGAGGCCTTGCAGCTGCGGAGCGAGGCGCTCCCAAATCCATATCGCGATGCGTTCGGCGGTGGGATTCTCGATGAAATCGTTGAGCGTTTGATGATCGAGCAGGTCCACGGCTTGGACGTGGACGACGCGTTTGATCGTCTCGAAATCCTCGATCATGCCGCGCGCCGGCCCGTCGCTCTGCAGCGGCCCACGGATGGCGACTTCGAGCCGGTACGAATGGCCGTGCATGCGAGCGCACTTACCCGCATGGAACGGCAGCTCGTGCGCGGCCTCGAAACGAAAGTGCTTGCGAATTTGCAGGTTCTGTTCCGCCCTTCCGGTGGCTAGATCGCGACGCGTGTCATGACTTAGTCCGAGATTTCGAACGACATGGTTGGCAGATTTGTCGGTGGGACCGAGCGGTCTTTAGGAGCAAAGGTGACCGTTAGTGTGTACGCGCCGGAGGGAAGATGCGGGTAGAGAAGATCGAGTGAGAACTTAAAACGCCCCGCGGATCGAAGCCCATACGGACAACCTGGCCCAGCGTGCACCTCGATGAACATCGGTTGCGACGGGACATCCAATAATTGCGATACGTCAACTGTATCAACATGGCGAGATTCGCTGTCCCGCAGGTCGTACCGAAAGTCCGCGTATGTCATACAGTTTAGGCGCGCGGGTTGCGAAACCCAGATATCTGAAAAAAACACTCGCGGAATCGAAGGCTTATAGACCCGCCAAAACCTGACCGATATTGAGGCCGATGGCGTCTTTGAGCTAAGGGTGCGGACGGCCGGATCTGCAGAGTTTGAAGATTGCTGGGCACTCTGGCCGTCAGCAAGCGATGGAGCGAGGGCGAACAAGATGGCGGCGGCCGCAATCGCGCATTTCAAGGAGATCTCCTTTTATGGCACAGGCGTCGGAGTGGGGCACGGATACGGCGGAATCGAAGCCAGTATCGTATCATTGTTCCCAGGCCAACTGGGAAGAACACTTGATGGGGAACTAGCGATTTGCACGGCTGGGCTAGTCACGGATTTCTTTGACCAATCATCCTTGCCGGTCGATATGGCTGTGCCGGCCCACGACCAGGACATCGTGGCTATCGTGACGGGAATAGATGGCCGCGATGCGGTTTGCGTTGGCTGGTACATGAAGTAATCGGTGAACGAGTCGCTTCGCGTGATACTCGTGCATCCCAGATAGTCTAATATTGTGGCGGGAGCGTCGAATGCTCCGGTAAGAGTCGCGCTCGCGCCGCCGCTGAGGACAGCCCATGGCAAAGCATTACCCGGTTCCCAGACGAACCCGCCCTGATATGGATAGTCTCCGTCAAGATTATACATTCCGTTTCCGTATGCGGTCGTCTTATCTGGGGAAAATGCCGCCGATAACTTAACTAGTTGAACCATGTAAATGATTCCGTCGCCAATGGCGGGCACCGTGGCGCGATAGACCCAGTCGATTCCGTGAGGCCTGCACTCGTTTCCGAGATGTATTGCTTCTACAAACGATAACCCAGCAGGCAAGGGCGACGCGGTCGGACTCGGGCACGTCGCGTCCTGTTGCTTGAGATATGTGGTCTCTCCGTACAGGGAAACTTGAGATCCGGTGCTCGTCGTCGTGCCCACTGCGGAATACGGCGTCGGCGCTTCAATCGGATAGTAGACGTCCGCCCGCACAGCCCGCGCTACTCCAAGATTGAACCCCGCGCTTTGAGTCTGAACCATGGCGGTCACCCAAGCATGCTGGGTTACGCCCTTTAGCCAGAAAAAAGGGATGGGGTTTTGATGGAGACCCGCCTGGGCGACGGTTTCTGGGTTCGCGAGAGAGTTCGGTGCCGGCGGCGCCGTCGACCTGGGCGCCGGCGAAGGCGTATCGAAATGCATGTAACTCGATACGACGTTATTCGCGGACGGCGAAGCGAAAGCCCACGTTACCTCGCCTTGGATCGTTCCTCGAACCGCGACCGCTTTGAACTGCACCTGCTGTCCTATCATAATCGGTGAGGGAGTCGGGGCAGGCGAGCTAACCACGTTATTTCCCGCGGTCACGTTTAGGTCTTGTATTTCGATCGTGGCCGGAACGATAACGAGGACAGCGAGACCACCAGTGTTGACTCCGCTTAATTGAATGCCATCGGAGCCGCCTGGAATTTCCAAGGCCGTCCGCTTGACCGTCAAATTCACGTTTACCGATTGGAATTGCCCACTGGGGCAAGCGCTCGACCCCGAGGAATTCACGGTCACGCTGATATAGCGGTCAGAGTACGGAGTCCACTTTGGTGTTCCGCATACCCAAACGGGGAAAGTCTTCGTCACCGATGCCGACGGGTCAAGGGCGCAATTAATTTGGGTTAAAGCCGATTCGGTCGCGGGGCGAACTCGGACGTGAGGCATTGTGGCGGTTGCGGTTCCCCGCGGTCTAGACCCACTAGATGCATACTTTGATGTCATGCCGCCAAAACGAACGTTTTGGCCTTGAGTGTTCTGCTGGATAGCGACGGCGGCGCCGGGCCCTGAGGTTTCAGCGCATGCGGCGAGCGGGGTGGCGGCTGGATTGACGGCTTGATCGTTGAGCGCTTGTTCTGAACCGCGCATTCCAGCCTGCTCCACGGCGGGAACGGCGCCTTGGTGCCCGCCGCAGCCTGCAATGAAGGCGCAAGTGCAGAGGATGGCGCCAAGCAGCTTGGGCAATCCCTTACGGAAGTCGTTCACGCGGGGAACCCGCCATTGCGGCTAAACCGTAAAGGGCCGCTAAGACATGGCGCCGTCCGATGTTGACGAGCAGATGCTATTGCCACGGCACTTTTCCTATAGACGGAACGCTGTATTTTACGAGGGCACTTCGATCTCGTTATTGATAGCTTTTTCGACATTAAACGTTGATTTCCGGTCTATCGCCGGACTACCCGATGTTTGGCGGCTCCAGGGGTCTGGAAACCTCATCCAAGAGCCGTCGCGTGGTTTCGGCGGTGTCATATTGTTAGGTGCGCCGCTTGCAAAACGTCTGTCGCAGAACTCCAGCATTTTCGCACAATGCGCCACGACCACCCCGTAACACGCGCTCGGCTGACATTGTGCCCGCGGCTTTGCGCGACCGACTCGCCATACACCAGGGGTGGACTTAGAGATTGCCGTCGGGGCCCATGGCTTCGAGGCGCTTCTTGAGATCGGCTAAGAAGCCGCTCGCGACGAAGCCGTCCACGACGCGGTGGTCGAGCGAGAGACAGGAGTTCATCATGTGGCGGATGGCGATCGCGTCGTCGTCGCGGACGACCGGTTTCTTGACGACCGTTTCCATCGTGACGATGCCGGCTTGGCCACCGTTGATGATCGGGGCCGAGGCCCAACTGCCGTTCGCGCCGTTGTTGTTGACGGTGAACGTTCCACCCGCGAGATCGTCCACGCCGAGCTTGCCGCGCCGGGCGCGGTCGATGAGCGCGCCGGCCGCTGTCGCCAGGCCCTTGATCGAGAGTTTTTCGGCATCGCGGACGACCGGTACGACCAAGTTTGTGGCAAGACCGATCGCGATGCCGACGTTGATCTCTTTGTTGACGTAGATGCCCTCGGGCGTGAAGCGCGCGTTCATAAGCGGGAACGCGCCGAGCGACTCGACGACCGCGCGGATGAAGAAGGGCAGCAGCGTGAGTTTGTAGCCGGTCTCGCGCTCGAAGCGATCCTTCTCGCGCATCCGCCATTTCCACAAATTCGTGACGTCCACTTCGACCATGGACCACGCGTGCGGCGCGGTGTGCTTGGATTCGACCATGCGTTCGGCGATGATGCGCCGGGCTTGGTTGAGCGGAATGACCGTCCCCGGAATCGGCTGCGAATATGTGGACGTTCCCGAAGGCGGTGGAGCGGACGGAGCGTGCGCGGGCGCGCCTGTTGCCGCGAAGTTCGTTCCCACGGAGATCGCTTGTCCGACGGCGGCTGCCGGTCCCATGCGCGCGGCGGTGAGCACGTCTTCGGCCGTCACGCGGCCGTTCGCGCCGCTGCCGGCCAGCGCGCGGATGTCCACTTGGTGTTCGCGCGCGAGTTTGCGAACCGCCGGCGAGGCCTTGCGCAGCGCAGCTTCGAGATCGGCGCCGTTCGCGGACGCATGCGCCGCAGCCGCGCCATTGTGTGATGCACCCTGCGCGGGATGCGCGTCGGGAGCGGACGCTTTGGCGGGTTCGTGCGATGCGGCGGGAGCGGGCGCCGGGGCGCTTTCGGTAGCGGCGCCGACGTCGTCGATGACGGCGATCGCGGTGCCGGTCGCGACGGTCTCGCCTTCCTTGACCAGCAGTTCGCGAATGGTGCCGGTTACGGGCGAGGGGACCTCGGCGTTGACTTTGTCGGTCGAGACTTCAACGAAGGCTTCGTATTTCTCGACGGCGTCGCCGGGCTTCTTGAGCCATTGCGCGACCGTCCCTTCGGTGACGGTTTCGCCGAGCTGCGGCATCGTGATCGTCGTGGCCATCGTTTTATCCCGTCCTTTGGTGCTTAGAACCGCGCCAGCTCGCGCATGGCCTGCGCCATCTCGGCCGGCGAACTCATGTACTCTTCCTCGAGCGGAAGCGCGTAGCCCATCGCCGGAACGTCCGGCGCGCAGAGGCGGCGAATCGGCGCATCGAGGTTGAAGAGCGCCTCCTCGGCGACCATCGCGCTGATCTCCGCGCCGATCCCGCCGAACTTGTTGTCTTCGTGCACGATGAGGAGCTTGCGCGTCTTCGCGACGCTGCTCAGGATCGTGCCCTTGTCCATCGGACGGATCGAGCGCAGGTCGATGACTTCAACCGAGATGCCGTCCTTTTCGAGTTCGTTGGCCGCTTCGAGCGCCCAGTGTACGTACAGCCCGTACGACACCACGCTCAGTTGCGTGCCTTCCTTGATGACGTTGGCTTTGCCGATCGGGATCGTGTAGTGTCCGTCGGGCACTTCGCCTTTGATCAGGCGATACGTCTTCTTGTGTTCGAGAAACAGCACGGGATCGGGATCGTCGATCGCCGCGTTGAGCAAGCCCTTGACGTCGGCCGGGAAGGCGGGCGCGACGATCTTGAGGCCGGGAACGTGATAGAAGAGCGCCTCGACCGATACCGAGTGCGAGAGCGCGCCGCGAACGCCGCCGCCGTACGGCGTGCGAATCACCAGCGGGCAGGTGTATTCGCCGTTGCTGCGATAGCGCGTCTTGGCCGCTTCGCCGACGATCTGATTGAACGCGGGGTAGATGAAGTCGGCGAACTGAATCTCGGCGATCGGCCGCAGGCCTTCCATCGCCATTCCGATCGCGATGCCGACGATGGACGCTTCGGCAATCGGCGTGTCGATCACGCGCTCGGGGCCGAACTCGCGAATGAAGTCCTTGGTGATGAGAAAGACGTTGCCGCGCGCGCCGACGTCTTCGCCGAGAATCACGGTGCGGTCGTCGCTCTTCATCGCGTCGTACAGCGTCGCGCGCACGGCCTCTACGTTGTTCATGACCGTCGTCGAGGACGGCGTCGTTGACGCGCTCACTGCCACGGCTCCCAGGCTCCTTCGTAAAGATGCGTGTACAAGTCCGACGGTTCCGGATACGGCATCGCCTCGGCGCGGTCGGTCGCTTCGTTGGTCTCGCGCAGCACGTCTTTCTTCATCGCCGCGACGTCGCCGGCCGTCATCACGCCGCTCTCGACGAGAATCCGCTCGAAGCGCGGAACCGGATCGTCCTTGCGGTGTTCGACGACCTCTTCGCGCGTGCGGTAGGTCATGTCGTTGTCGTCGGTGGAGTGCGCGAGATAGCGATAGCACGTGCCTTCCAGCAGCGTCGGACCGCCGCCGGAATGCGCCCGGTCGAGCGCTTCCTTGACGGCTGCGTAGGTCTCGATCGGGTCGAAGCCGTTGAAGCGGCGCCCCGGTATGCCGTAGCCTGCCGCGCGCTTCCAGATCTCGGGCTGCGCCATCTGCAAGCGCAGCGGCGTCGAGATCGCCCATTCGTTGTTTTCCACGAGCATCACGAACGGCAGCTGGTGAATCGCGGCGAAGTTCATGGACTCGTGCCACTCGCCTTCGCTGGTCGTTCCGTCGCCGCAGGTTGCGAGCACGGCGCGTCCCGTTTCGTGACGGTACTTGAGCGCGAACGCCGCCCCCACCGCGTGCGGAATGCCGGCCGCCAAAATCGAGGAGAACGACATCAGGCCGGCGGCTTTGGACGAATAGTGGTTGGGGAACTGACGCCCGCCGTTGTGATCGGCCGCGCGCGCGAAGAGCGAGAGCAAGATCTCGTAGGGCGTGAGACCGATGCCGACCGCCAGGCCGAGATCGCGATAGTAGGGTGCGAGAATGTCTTTACCGCGCGTGAACGCCATCGCCGCGCCGGCCTGCAGCGCTTCGTGGCCCTCGCTGCCGAGCGCGAACGGGACTTTGCCTTGGCGATTAAGTTGGAAGCCGCGATTGTCGAGCTGCCGCTGCAGCAGCATGTTGCGAAAGATGGCCCGCAGCTGCTCGTCGGACAAGCCGTGGCGGTCGAGCGCTCCGGGCGTCCGTTCTGTCGCGGTTTCGGTCTTTCCCATATCGTCGATCCTCTTCTATTGCCAGGGCTGGTACGAATCGGCGTACACGCGCTCGTAGAGATCGGCCGCCGGCGGATAGGGTCTGGCCTCCGCGCGGTCGGTTGCGTCGTTTATTTCGGCCAAAACCCCGGCCTCGAGGTCTTGGCGCGACTGTGGGGTGAGGATGCCGTGCTCGACGAGCGCATCGCCGAACCGCGGCACCGGGTCTTCCTTGCGGCGTTCCGCCACCTCTTCGCGGGACCGGTACGTTCGGTCGTCGTCGTCGGTCGTATGCGAGAGGAAACGGTAGCACTTGGCTTCTACGAGGGTCGGGCCGCCGCCCGCGCGGGCCCGGTCGAAGGCCGCCTTGACCGCGCCGTAACAGGCCACCGGGTCCATGCCGTCCACGCAGACGCCGGGCATGCCGTATCCCGCGGCCCGCTTGTAGACGTCGGGCTGCCCCATCTGGCGCGAGAGCGGCGTGGAGATCGCCCACTCGTTGTTCTCGCAGAGAAAGACGACCGGGAGCGCATGGACGGCGGCAAAGTTGAGCGACTCGTGCCATTCGCCTTCGCTGGTGCAGCCGTCGCCGAAAGTCGCCAGGACCGCTCGCCCGATCTCCTTGCGGTACTTGATCGCGTACGCCGCACCCACCGCGTGCGGCAGCTGCGCGGCGATGACCGAGCTGACGCTGTGCAGGTTGAGGCGGCGGCTCGCGTAGTGATGCGGGAACTGCCGCCCGGCCGACAGATCGTCGGCGCGCGCAAAGAGTGAGAGCAGCACTTCGTAGGGCGTGAGGCCGATGCCCAAATCGAGCCCGAGATCGCGGTAGTACGGAACCAAAATGTCCCGGCCGCGTTGGAACGCCATCGCCGCACCCGCTTGCACGGCTTCGTGACCTTCGCTCGCCGATGCGAACGGGATTTTGCCCTGACGGTTGAGCTGGAAGCCGCGATGCTCGAGCGTGCGCTGCATCAACATCGTACGCAGCATCTGCACGAGCTGCTCGTCGGTCAGCCCGTGGCGCTCGAACGCGGACTTGGCCCCGGTTGAAGGGGCGTTTGCTTTGGCGGTCACGTCGCCCGTACTCGCCCCCCGTGAGGCGGGAATCCTTCCAAAGCGCCCGGTATCCAGGCCACATGTCCTCGCTCCACCCAACCGTCGAGATTCCGCACGACGAGCTCGTGCGCTACCGCCGTCATTTTCACGAAAACCCCGAGCTCTCGTACCAGGAGCACGAAACCGCTGCGTTCATTGAGCGCGAGCTGCGCGCGTGCGACTTCGACGACGTCCGGACCGGGGTCGCCCAGACCGGAATTCTCGCGACGCTACGCGGCGGACGCCCCGGTCCCGTGACGCTGCTGCGCGCCGACATGGACGCGCTGCCGGTCCAGGAGCTGAGCGAGGTTGCCTATCGCTCCAAGCGCGACGGCGTGATGCACGCGTGCGGACACGACGGGCACATGGCGATCATGCTGAGCGCCGCGCGCTACCTGTCGCGCCGAAAAGCCGAGATCCCCGGAACGATCGTGTTCTGCTTTCAACCCGCCGAGGAAGGGCCGGCCGGCGCAAAGGCGATGGTCGAAGAAGGCGCGCTCGAGAACCCGCACGTGGACCGCGCGTTCGCACTCCATCTGTACAGCGGCATGGAAGCCGGCAAGGTCGGCATCCGCGACGGGCCGTTCTTCGCGTCGTCCGATCGCTTCTCGATCGCGCTGCTCGGGCGCGGTGGCCACGGTGCGATGCCGCATCAAGCGGTCGATCCGATTCCCGCGGCCGCGCAGCTCGTGACGCTGCTGCAGACGATTCCCAGCCGCGAGATCGCGCCGAAGGATCCGGTCGTGCTGACGATCGGCAAGCTCGAAGCCGGGACGACGTTCAACGTCATTCCCGATTCGGCGCACATGTACGGCACGACGCGCACGTTCGACGACGCCGTCCGGGCCTCGTTACCCGATCGCATGGAGCGTATGGTCGAGGGGTTGTGCGACGCGATGCGCTTAGACTACGAATTCGAGTACTCGTGGGGCTATCCGCCGACCGTCAACGATCCCGCGATGAACGACGTCGTCCGCGACGTCGCGCGCGAGGCCGTCGGCGCCGAAAACGTCGTGGACCCGCAAGACCTCGCGCTCTGGTCGGAGGACATGTCCTACATGCTCAACGAGCGGCCCGGCGCGTACTTCCTGATCGGCGTTCGCGGCGAGGAGCTCGGCGTCGAACCGCAGCACAGCGCCCGCTACGACATCGACGAGCGCGCGCTGGACGCCGGATTTCTGATGATGACCGGAATCGCGATGCATGGCTGAGTTCCGGCGCTACGTCATCGTCGGAAACGGATTCGCGGGAACGACCGCCGCCGAACAACTTCGCAAACACGATCTCTCCTGCGAGATTCATCTTTTCGGCGACGAGCCGTACACGCTCTACAATCGCATCTCGCTGCCCCCGATGCTGCGCAAGCAGATTCCCGAAGCCAAGGTCATGATTCGCGACCTGGCATGGC
>Ga0182016_10006932_pt1 | contig 11782 bp, 7 predicted proteins | sample 712S2MmetaG_FD_120491 | JGI IMG/M metagenome (GOLD analysis project Ga0182016, IMG submission 120491) | Permafrost microbial communities from Stordalen Mire, Sweden - 712S2M metaG | ecosystem: Environmental > Terrestrial > Soil > Wetlands > Permafrost | place: Sweden: Stordalen | collected...
CCAACTGCTGGGCGCGGGAACGCCGCGAGAGCTGAAAAACAGGACTACAAGGCTCGTTTTGCGGATTCTTCGGTTTCTCACCGGCCAGAATCGGATCAGAAGAGCGGTAGAACCCCAAACGGGGCTGCTTCTCGCCTCTTCCGGAACCTATCGCGAAACCAGAATCCGATGCCGGATGCCTGGAATTCAGCTACTTGCACCACGGGCTGTTAGCGACAAAGGACTCCTTCAGCCTTTCCCGCTCGGCTCTGACTTCAGATTCAGCTGTGATGTAACGAAAGTCGGGTTCGCGTGCACCGGTCAGGATTGATAGTCACTCTCGATTCGAGCGGCTTCGGCGCTCGTTTGCTTCTCCATCCGGACGACAGAAATGTCGGTTGTCGAACTTAGGTTGAGAATCGCAAGGCAGCCGATGGCCGAACTAAAGGGTGCCAGAGTCTTTCAGAGCTTGCTTCATGCCCGCCCAGCTTATCCGCGAGGACTCTTCCGGCGTGCCGCCACCATGCCAATGCGTCTCAAGGCTCACCGCGTCATGATAGCCAAGCTGCTTGAGGGTGCGGAACTGGGCGGTCCAGTCGAGAAATCCCTAATCGACGGGCGACCACTCGATCTTGCCATCCGCGTTGCTGCCATCGCAGGGCCTCACCCAGACGGAGAGTGCATGAAGTGAGCAGATTCTTGGAGTGGCGCAACGGAGCCAACACTGGTTGCGTTGCGCCACTCCCCCGGTTAATGAACCATCAGTACTGCCCGATGGCCCACGTTGCCCCGCTACTGTTGCTCCAGTTATTATTCCCGCTTTCAAAGCCCGGGTTCACCAGTTATGCGCGCCAGTGCAAAACTAGGCCACAGAGCACCGCTCACGCGGCGCACTGTGGCCTAGTTTTGCACTGGCGCGCATAGACTTGTCCATCTTTACGTCGTAGGGGTTTCTAAAGTCGCCGCCGTTGCTGCCTACATACGCCCACTCAGCGCTTCCACCTGTATCATCGAGGAACTTTGAAAAAGTGTACGAGACGAGCAGGTTGAGTCCGGAGTGGTAGCGATGGTTAAAGTCCGCCTGCAGCGCATTGTAGTACGAGTCACCCACGGGCGCTTCGTTTTCCCACACACCGCAATACTCCGAGTAGGGCTGCAGCGATCTGCCCAGAGGTATGGTCGCCGCAGAGAGGCTGTAACCGCCGCATCCGCTTGAGGTGATCAGGCCATAGTACGGATTCGCCACATACTGCGAAGAAAGGGTATTGCCCGGCACAACGAGTGCTGGGTTCACATTGCTGCGGGAAAGGCCGGTGGTCATTAGATGAGTTCCACGGTTGCCGACATAGCTGGCCGTGAGCACGTCGTTTGGCGTAAATGCATACTGAACGCCCAGCGACCACTCCTGGATTTCAGGTGAAGCCCGAACGTACGGAACGCCCGTACTGGCGCTATATCCAACGTCTGTCAGAGGCCCCTTGGCGTTCCCCGTGGGCGTAATCAATCCGTTTGGAAAGGGATTGCTCAGACTCGTACCCACTGTGAGGCCATTGTTCGTCATGCCGCCAATCGGTGTGGACTGGCTGTAACCGGGACTGGCCATTGTCCCAGTGAACTGCGCTGGCGGATAGAAGATGCCATAACCGCCGCGGACGACGAGATTGTGCAAAATCTGTTCGGTAAAGCCTATGCGAGGCGCAAAGTTTCTGAAGTTTGTAGCGTTCTGATGGCGAGAGTTATTGCCGCCGACATAGACCTCCTCGCCGGTTGCTCCGCCACCGATTGGATTTTGGGCACCATAGTCGAAGTATGCCAGGCGATTGTGCCGCTCGGTCCAGGGGGTCTGGAACTCCCAGCGCATTCCCAGGTTGACAGTCAGGGTTCTGGTGAGCTTAACGTCGTCCTGAATGTAGAAGCCAGTGTACTTCTCCTCGGGCGCGGTGCCGAGATTGTTGGAGGTACCGCCTCCGCTGCTCACATTGCCCATCAACATCCCCGCCAAGCCAGAACCGGTGTTGGGAAGAGTTGCGCCGCTCACGTTGAGAAGGTCGCCCGTGTCGCCGGCGTAAAAGTTGAACGTCGTATCGGACGGGTTGAATCCATTGTTGTTCTGCAGAACCACATTGATAAATCCCATCGAGAGAGCGTTCTTCTTGAGCGCTTTCGTCAGATCGGCTGCCACACTGCCCACATTTGTCGCCGGGATGCATTCGCAACCTGCAGACGGGCCAAGGGCACTGAAGTCAGTGTTGATTAGAGGAAACAGAGACGAGTTTTTGGTGAGGAAACTCTGCAAACCGATGGTACTGAAATCGAAGGGATATCCCTGATCTACACCGGCCTGATGCCAACGCTGGAATCCGGCATTAGCGCTGACTGCGGTAGTCGCGTTGAAGACGTGACTGAAACCGGCGGCGGTACTGAACCGGTTGTTGGGACGGATATTACCTGGACCACCAGGATCGTCGCCACCGTAGCCGGAGTCATAATACTGAGGCGAGTTGGTCTTCTGCTCGTACTTATATGCCCACCGAAAATACATGCGGGTGGCATCGGTGAGGTTGTGGTCGGCGCGAATGATGTACTCGTCCGAGGTAGTCGGCGCGGATGCGGCGGCAACGTAGTTGTTCGTATACCCGGACGTGGTCGGCTTCGGATAGTACGACATGAGCGCGGCGCCTACGGTATTGAGCAGATGGGCGGCGGCAAGATTGTTATTGGGGACTGGGAAGCGATAGTTGCAAGTGGGCGGTGTGTACATCTGCCCTGAACTATTCGGAACCTGGGGGCAGTTGGCCACCTGTGGCGCCGACTGGCCAGTGATGGGATTCGTGTAGGGTTGTCCAGTGGTCAGGACGATACCTGAGTATGGATCGTAGATCTGGTGGTATAAAACCGGATATCCCAAAGCATCCGTACCCAAATTGGTATTCGTTATGCCCGAGGCCGCTGTTGGAACATACCACTCGGAGAAATCTCCGGAATGCATCTTCTCGGTTGGAACGGAAAAGGTGCCATTGTCCGGGGTGCTCTGACGCAGCCCCTCATAGACGCCAAAGATAAAAGTCTTGTTGCGCTGCTTGTAGATTCCGGGAATGTAGAGCGGTCCGCCCGCGCTGGCTCCGAACTGATTGCGGCGGAAAGGGGTTTTTGCTAAACCGCTGAGGTTATTGGCCCATTTGTTCGCATCGACCTTCTCGTTCGTGATGAACTCGAACATATCACCGTGGAAGGCGCTCGAACCCGACTTGGTTTCGACCTGAAAGACGTTACCTGTGCTGAAACCACTCTGCGCGGTAAACGAGTTGGTCTGAATCTTCATATTGGCAGTAGCTTCAACCGAGGGAACGTAGATAACCGCGCCCCAGGTGCTGTCCGTATCCCAGATGCCGTCCAGCATATAAGCCGAGGTCCCGAAGAAACCGCCGCCAAAGTTCATGAATGAGATATCTTGATCGGCTTTCCCCGAGGTTCCGCCTTCGCCCAATGTCTGATTCTCGGTGGAGTTCTGTACGGATGAGTTCAACACGGCGAGGCCGTAGACGTTGCGAAGGTTGAGCGGAAGATCCTCAACCTGCTTCGATTCGATCTCAGCCGACAGATTGGCATCGGTGGTGTTGACGAGAGGCGCCTGTGCAGTGACGACGACCTCCCGGCTCTCAGAGCCAACGGCCAGTGCTACATCCTGCCTTGCGCCCTGACCAGGGCGAAGGGTGATGCCGTTCTGTTCGTAAGCCTGGAAACCCTTCGCTGCGACCCTCAGGTTGTACGTGGCGGGGGGAAGCAAAGGGACATTGTAGCCGCCGACCGTGTCGGTCTTCACGGTGCGGACAACTCCGTTGTCCACGCCGGAAATGATGACCGTGGCTTGGGCCACGACCGCGCCCGTGCTGTCGGTGACTGTTCCGGAAAGATTCGCTGTGGTCGTCAGATCTTGAGCGCGCAGAGCCAAAGGCATGGCTAGCGACGCCAAGAACAGGGTAATGGGCAAGCAGATGCCGCCCAAAAGGCGTAGTCGCTTCATTGGTGTCTCCTCCTGAAAAGTACCCGCGGTAGAAATCCTTACAGTGGTCCCTACCGCATTTTCGAGTAACGTGGTACGGCAACAATGAATATTGCTCCCTAATATCAGCCGCAAGGTGGACTACGGTAAACACCACCGAAATGAGTACAAATCCTTTATTTGCAAAGCGTTTTCGATGGAGTAGTCTACAGTAAACTACTGGATAACCGAGGTGAACTGTCCAACGCGTCTTTAATTTTGAGAGCCAAAAACACAGAAGCAGGCGTTGATCGCCCTTCGGTGAGTGAGATCGTAGCTGCATTGCGATTGAAGCTGGAAAGCTAACCTTTCCGCACCCGGAAACAGCGTCATGATTTGCTCCCACCTCTCATACTCTACTCGCTGAGTGACGACGAGCTCAGTGATGACGAGCTACCTACCTGCTGTGCGCAGATACCGGTTCACATGATTTAATGAGATTGACTGTGAAGGGCTGAAGCCAACTCACGTGCCGCTAAAGTTATGACAAGAGATTCTTTGCCCCCCGGTTACTTTTTCGGCTGCAATGCGCCGGGAGAATTCTCCCGGCGAACATTTCTCCGGTCAGGGGGCATATTCCTGGCACTGCGGATGGCGGAGATGCGCGCCGCCGGCCTTACCCTGCCGGCTGCGGCAGCGCATTCTTCCTTGTGTCTGGCAACATCGCCTACTTTGTACCCTCCGCTCCTCGAAAAATTCATCTCCAAGCTGGATCCTGCGGCTGATGATTTCGTGTGTGAGCAGTATGCTGCTGGAATTCAGCCTGTGCTGGATTTGTGGAGTTCCTCAGTTCGCAACTCTGCCAGAAATGCAGATGCCGTGCTGTTGCACCTCTCTGAATCACTCCGGGCCTGCTCCCTTGTGCCTTCGAAGACCATCCCCTTGCGCACTGCACTACCGCTTGAAACAGAGAGGCGAACCTTTGGCAATCTAGAGAACATTGGACGGGAAAAGTTTATCGTGGAGTGGACCGCGTACCTTGCAGCGTTTGCCTCGATTGAAACCTTCGACCTCCAGATTTACGGAATCCGCGTCACCAGCGACCTACCCCTTAGCGTAGACACAGATATTCGTTTCAATTTGGTAGGAATTGCTCACAATGGTTCGAGAGAGCAGCGAGTCGGCGCCTGGCATCTATCCTGGAGCAAGGCTGATCGGACGCGGGACCAGCAACAGCATTGGGCAGTGTCGAAGTGGACCGCAGATTCCGAGGTTCGCAGTCGGCTTACTGGGCCGGGGTTCACGGAGATCACTGGTCGCTGCCTGGCCGCGGACACAGCGGGCATGAAGCAATTGCTTCCCGGAATCGATTACTGGCGGACTGTGCTTGACGGTGCTACAGGTATCGACGTCTACGGCAACCACGGGGTCGCTGTGGGCGACATGGATGATAGCGGACACGACAGCTTCTACGTGTGCCAGCCTTCAGGACTGCCCAACCGGCTCTACCGCAATCGGGGAGATGGTACGTTTGAAGACGTTACCGAGGCATCCGGGACAGGGATTATCGATGGCACCGCCTCCGCATTGTTCGTCGATTTTCAGAACCGGGGCAGGCAGGATTTACTGGTCGTGCGCGCAGGTGGTCCACTCCTGTTCGCCAACATGGGAAATGGCCGCTTCGAACCGCAACCAGATGCATTCCATTTTGCTCGTGCGCCGCAGGGAACCTTTACTAGCGCGGCCGTGGCCGACTACAACCGCGATGGCTTTTTAGACGTTTATTTTTGTGTCTACAATTATTACAAGGGATTGAATCATCATCAGTATCCTTCGCCCTATTACGACGCACAGAATGGTCCGCCTAATTTTCTCTTTCGCAACCGTGGCGACGGCACATTTGACGACGTGACCGCAGATAGTGGCATGGACCAGAATAATCATCGCTTCAGCTTCGCAGCTGCTTGGTGTGATTACGACAACGACGGCTGGCCCGATCTCTATGTGGCCAACGATTTCGGTAGGAAGAATCTGTACCGCAGCAATCGTGACGGTACCTTCACTGACATCGCTGCCAAGGCGGGTGTGGAGGACTACGGGCCGGGGATGAGCACCTGTTGGGTGGACGTTGATAATGATGGACTCCAGGACATGTACGTGGCCAATATGTGGCTGCCGGAGGGCCAGCGTATCACGGCCGATGACCACTTTCTGCCTGGGGTCGATCCCGCCGTACGCGCGCTCTACCAAAAACACAATATGGGAAATTCGCTCTACCGGAACACGGGCTCTGGAGCCTTCGAGGACATCAGCGCCGCGGCTGGAACATCGAAGTGCGGTTGGTCGTGGTCTTGCGCTTCATGGGATTTCGATAATGACGGCTGGTCCGATCTCTACGTAGCGAATGGATTTGTGTCCGGTCCGAAACACCTCGATTTGCAGAGCTTTTTCTGGAGACAGGTGGCTCAGCGTTCATTGACTCCGATGGGTACCTCACCCGAATATGAGCAGGCGTGGAATGCTATCAATGAGTTGGTTCGCTCGGATTACTCCTGGAGCGGATATCAGAGAAATGTGTTCTTCGCCAACAACAACGACGGCAGCTTTTCTGAAGTCTCAGGCGTGCTTGGACTGGATTTGATCGACGACTGCCGCGCGTATGCGTTGAGCGACTTTGACCACGATGGACGCTTGGAACTGGTCCTCAAGAACCGCACCGGCCCGCAAGTGAGAATCTTGCGCAACAACCTTGAAGGCATCGGCGAGTCGATTGTCTTTCGACTCAGGGGCCACGCAAGCAACCGGGATGCGATCGGCGCTTTGGTGACACTTGAATCTGGAGCTACGCGGCAGACGAAGTTCATTTCAGCAGGTTCCGGGTTTGCGTCGCAACATACGAAGGAGTTGTTTTTTGGGCTAGGTAAAACTTCACAGCCCGTTTCCATATCCGTTCGTTGGCCAACCGGAAAGGTCGACCGTTACGATAGTCTCCCCGTGAATCACCGTGTGCAGATTGAAGAGGGCGAACCGACGGTTAAGGCAACGCCTTATGAGCTTGGCCCGTCGCACGCTCGATCCTCCGCGGTTGTGCTCACCAGTCCGCCCGAACCAGAGGTGGTGAGCACTTGGTTGATCGCTCCACTTTTTGGGCCCGATCTTCGTCTTCCAGACCTGAAAGGAGAGGTGAGTCAGCTCAGTGCACTGCGCGGACGGCCAGTTCTGCTCACGTTTATCCGAGCCAATTGCACGGACAGCAGCTTGCAGCTTGAAGTTTTACAAAACGCCTTTGCGGATCTCTCGGCTGCAAGCCTTGCGCTATTCGCAGTGGTCCTGTCTTCAGGTGCCGATCGGGTGGCCATTGATGATCTCGTTCGGTCAGCTCAACTAAGCTTCCCTCTTCACCTGGCGGATGAGCACGTCGCCGGGGCATGGAATATTCAATACCGATACCTTTTCGATCGGCGTCGCGATTTGCCATCGCCCGTGTCGTTTCTCCTCGATGCGAGTGGAGCTATCATCCGCGTCTATGCCGGAGTTGTTATGCCGCAGAGCGTCATCGACGACGCAAGGTCCGCTCCCGCAACAGCAGAGGCGAGACTTGCTCGTGCCATGCCGTTTCCAGGCCCTTATTACGGCGCAGCTTTGAAACACGACTACCTCAGTTTCGGGATTGCGTTTTCCGAGTATGGCTACGCTGACGAGGCCCAGGCCGCCTTCCAGCATGCGATCGACGACGATCCGGGGCACGAAGTTGCGTGGTTCAATCTGGGCACAATCTATTTGAACAAGAAAATGTATCGCGAGGCCCGCAAATGTTTGAACGAAGCCGTGCACCTGAACCCGCAGGACTCCGACGCATGGAATAACCTGGGCTCGATCTCGGGTACGGAAGAGAAGTACGACGAGGCTCTCGAACAATTCACACGTGCCGCCCAAGCCAATCCGAATCACTTGAATGCAGTTGGCAATATGATGCGCATATATCAGTTTCAAAGTCGCGCGGCAGACGCTGAAAGGGCGATGGAAGACTTGGTTGCCCGTGCGCCCGAAAATGCTGATCTTCATCTGTATCTTGCAATGACGCTAATGGCGGAGAATGACCTCAAGAAGGCACGTGAGGAACTGGAAACCTCCATTAAGCTGCGGCCTTCTAACCCCGACGCAATCAACAATCTCGGCGCAGTACTGCTTCGCTTGGGGCTGTCGACTGAGGCGCTTGAAAGGTTTGATGAGTGCCGACGTCTTTCACCGGACTTTGATCGTGCAGTCATCAATTCTGCCCTTTTGTATAACAGAGCGGGGCAGCACAATAAGGCGCGACAGATCCTCGAAGAGTTTCTATCGCGACATCCCGACAACGCCGCGGTGCGAGAGGCCCTGAAACAAATGGCGGCCGAATAACCGCCTCTCATTCCTTTTGATGGTTCATGTTTGTTGTCCTTACAGCCACGGCCTTTTGCGCAAAGACTCTGACCTGCCTGATCCGCGCCGGAAGACTTGGCCGCAGGAGGTTGGAGATTTCGACTACCTCTGCCTCATCCGATTTCCAACATCCGGTCGATTGACGCTTGAATTTGCCGGCGAGTGCCGGATGCGTGGATGAACGCTACGACTGGCTCCAGCCGGAGGGAGCGCTTCCGTTCGAGGCCTGAGGTTCCGGAGAGTCGAGTTGCACGAGGCGCTATACCGCGCGACGGAGGTACCCTTTCTGGGATGGTGTCCGTTCGCGCTTCCACCAGATAAAGAGTAGTAGGGCGCCTGAAAGCGCGCTGATCATCCAGCCCGCGGTCTGGTCTGGCGTGCGAACGTATGCAATGTCGACCTTCGAAACACCACTGTTGATCGGCAGGGCGATCAGGCCGTCTTTGCGGTATGGCCGGGCGCTTACAGAGCCTCCGTTGATGGTGATTCTCCAGGCTGGATAGTCCCGAAGGCTGAGCACGACGAAGCCAGGAATGGAACTTGACACGTTGAAGTGGAGCCTATCCGCGAGGGCAATCGAATAGCTGGTACCCGTTTGCGGGGCTGGGTCTGTCGGATGGACGGCAATCCAAAGCATCGGGTTCGCGTGGTCAAGCGCCAAAGGGTCGGCACCAACGGGTGTGTACTCATCGGTTAGGTCGTAGCGCCCTCCGTGATAAAAATCGTGCACGATGCCGGGCACAGCGAATGCCGGATAGCAACGCTGGCGGAAAAAATGGTCACCGCCCATGGTAAAGGCCAGCGTCAATGCCAGTGCCGTTGCCGCTGCGACAGCTGGATGCAATCTGATTCGGCGTATCGCCAACGCCGATAACGCGGCCATCATTGCGCCGAGGATCGTGCAGAATCTCCATGGGAATTGTACGTACTTGAGCACTGGCACGTGCATCCATAGGAAGGCGCTGGGAGCGGTAAGTAAGAAGGCGACAACACATGTGAGCAGAGCGAGAGCGCCGAGGATAACGCGATTGCGCGCGTCGTTTTCTGAGGGTACGCGCTCATTGTCGTACTTGCCGACATGGAGTGATATCGCGGCGAAAACTCCACTCAGGACGAGGAGGGCGATTCCGCAGAGCGAGGCGGTCCGGAGAATGGCGTCGTGGGATGCATCGCCGATGTGGCCGAAAGCGAAGTTATCTTGATATCGTGTGCCCCTCATGAACGGCATGTTGATCTGGACCCAATGCTGCTCAATGATCGCAGGGAGAATATAAAAGGCTGCGAGTCCGATCCCGAGAATGGTACCCGCTGAGATCTTCGCAGCTTCCTCAAAGCAAGCCAGTGAGCCCTGGGCGCCATGGTAAGAGGAGAAGACGCGAATTACAGCCAGCAGTGCAAAGCTGTAGCAGCCCATCACGGCTGCCGGGTCATTCGAAAGCCAAAGCAGGCAGATAGGAACCGCAATGCCGGAGACGGTGAGACGGGGATGCAAAATGCCGAGCAGGAGCAGAGGGATCCAAGCAGCTGCGAGCAGTTCGGCATAGGCTGCGCGTTCGTAGAAAGTGAAGAGCATGTAGGGGTGAACCATGTAGAAACACGCCGCGATGAGAGCGTTGCTTGAAGTAGTCCATTCACGGGTGAGCCGGTGCATGGTGAAGCCGGATGCCGTCAAGGCCAACCAAATGAAGACCGTCGGAACGGCAATCCACGGTAGGAAAAGCCCAAGCGCAGCACCGATGATCCACGAAAGTGGCGGGTAGAAGATGAAGCGAGGCTCGCCGGAGTCCCACGCCGCAGTGAACTCCCAGTGAGGGAAGAGGACGCCTTGTTTCCACTGGGAACTGACCTCGAGCCAGTTGCGGAGGTGGAATCCAAAGTCGTGGCCGCACGAGGTGCCCCCAACTATCAGAGGAAGTACTGCGAGCAACGCAGCCAGGGGGATGAGAACGAAGTGGCGGCGGTCTCGCATGCACCCATAGTACAGGCCAATGCCCAAGCTTGGTTCCGGCTCTGTTTCCATGGTCTATAGCTGAATGAGAAATGCTCTAATAGGGGTCAGCTCACGAAACGGAAAGTACGATGCGGAAGGGCGCATGTGCGCGATCCAGAACCTGCTCACCGGTTCGATCACGGGCTATCTGTACGACGCGGAAGGGACGCGGGTGGCCAAGGGCAATTTGGGCAGCTTGAGCTGCGGCAGCGAATTTGCGGTGGCGGAGCAGTATCTGTTGGGGCCAGGGAATGTGTAGGTGACAGAGCTGAATTGGTCGGGCGGGTGGAATCACTCGAATGTATGTGCAAGGGGAGAGCTGCTGGACAGGGGCATAACAGATTCGCAGCATCGCAGGAATTGTAGTGACCTGAAAAGTGGTCGCGACGTTCAGAATGAATTTGCGATGTTGTCTGGACCTGCCACCGAGCGAAGGTACAAACAAAGGTACATTTGCATCGCTCCTATGCTCTCTAAAGGACTCAAGGTTCCTTTCTGTGTCGCAAAAACATCTGTAACTCTATGATTATTATAGTACTTGTACCCTGTCACTGCAGAGGTCGCGGGTTCGAGCCCCGTCGTCCCCGCCATAAACCAAGTAGAATCAAAGGTTTATGGAAGTGACATCTTCTTTCACGTGGTCTCCGAGCGTGCTGAAGGGTGCTGAGTTGAGCCTCCGGTCAGCAGACCCCGGAAGACCATGTCTTGGGCTACCCTCTTTTCTTCGCTGACAGCCTGCATATAAATGTCCTGGGTGATGCGGCTATTGGCATGACGGAGCAACTCCTGCGCCGTCTTGATGTCGACTCCTTTCTGGCGCAGCATCGTCGCCAGTCCATGCAGGAATGAATGCCAGCCAATTCTCTTCTTGATGCCGATCCGCTCCAGAGCCGGACGGATGTGGCGCTTGCACAACGCCTTTAAGGCTGCAACCGCGGCCCAGGGCGTCGATATGACAACAGTTCTTCAGCAGTTCATCGAAAATTACGTCAGTAAGCACGGATCTGCTCCGAAGGCGAAGGGACGGCGCGCATGAAGCGCGCCGCCCTACTACTCTTTATCTGGTGGAAGCGCGGACGGACACCATCCCAGAAAGGGTCTCCCACGTCCCACAAAAGCCCGTTAGCAGCTCGCGGGTGATGCTTTGGATTGTGTAGATGCCGGAGCGTTCGCAATACTGCCTAAGCCGGTCCAGTTCGCGCGTGTATCGGCCTAGCCTATCCTCCGTGATGCCCTGTACTTTCTTGTCCTGGATGAATAAGTCTATGCAGTCCTGGAGGCCCCTTACGCTCTCCGGCTTGTTCGGCGCGCGCCCGGCTAACTGGTCCTCCAGGTCATGCTTGACTTGCTCAGCTTCAGCCCAAGAACGGGTCCCTGCCTTGCGGCGGTATTGGGTGCCGTTCTGAGTC
>Ga0182016_10006933_pt1 | contig 11782 bp, 18 predicted proteins | sample 712S2MmetaG_FD_120491 | JGI IMG/M metagenome (GOLD analysis project Ga0182016, IMG submission 120491) | Permafrost microbial communities from Stordalen Mire, Sweden - 712S2M metaG | ecosystem: Environmental > Terrestrial > Soil > Wetlands > Permafrost | place: Sweden: Stordalen | collected...
CAACAGGATCGCGACTTGACCGAATCGTATTGACGCTCTTGCGGAATCGCACAGTATACATTCAAGCGAGGCCGCCCTCCATCAGCTTGGCCCAGTGCCAGCCGCCCGTCGCCCGTCGCCGCGCCGCGGGCGTGCGGATGGGAATGCGCGGCGCGCGGAGGGCGGCTGCGTCCATGATTGTCGGGCAGGACGGGTCGGCGAGCGGCCACTCCACCGGGATGCTAACCCGCGGCCTGCACGTCAGTGGCGCGGGTGCGTCGGGTTGGGTGGCATAACGCGCTTCGCGCCGCCCGATGCCAGCGGCCAGTTCCGCCGCGCGCCGCCCGCGGTCCGTCGCCGCGACCGCGAGCGTGGCGGATGTGGATGCGCGGCGGACGGAGGCGCCCGCATCCACTAGCGTCGGCGAGTGGCCACTTCACCGGGGCGCCGACGCACAGCCTGCACGGCCGTGGCGCAGTTGCGCCGGGCGATACTTCCGGAGGGCCGAAGTCCGCGAGGTCGCAGTGCCATAACGCGCTTCGCGCAGCCCGATGCCGCCCGCCCCGATGCCAGCCGCCCGCGGGGCGGAGGGCGGGCCGCATCCATGATCGGCGCGGGCCGGTCGGCGGGTGGGCCACCATTTCTCAGTGCCCGTATCCAAGAACGTCCGCGAACGGCGACTTCACCGGGATGCCGCCGCGCCGCCTGCACGCCCGTGGCGCGGTTGCGCCGGGCGATAACCCGCTGTCGGCGGCCCGCCCCGGCGCGCGCCGCCCGCGGTCCGTCGCCGCGTCCGCCAGCGTGCGGGTGGTGATGCGAGCCGGGCGGAGGGGGCCTTATCCATGATTTACGCGGTGGCGGTCGGTGGATGCCGCATCGTTGTTCGCCGGGACGCCGACGCGCAGTCTGCACGCCCGTGGCGCAGGTGCGCCGGGGAATACGTTCCGGATGGCCGAAGTCGGCGGGGTCGCGTTGCCATAACGCGCATCCCGCCGCGCGACGCCGGCCGCCCGTCCCGACGCCCCCCGCCCCGCCGCCCGTCGCCGCGACCGCCAGCGTGCGGATGGGGATGCGCGCGGCGCGGAGGGCGCCTGCACCCACGATTTGCGCGTCTGTAGGCGCTTCGCGCCGCCCACTCCCCGCGTCCGTCAGTGGCACCTGCCGGCCGCCGGTTCCGGCGACAGTTCCCTGATGCGGTGCGCTCCGAGCCCGGCTCCGCCTAACGGATCTCTATAGGCTCGGCGGAAGCCCAAATATGATCCTGCACCACCTCGCGGACTACCTCCCGCACACGGTAGGAACCTCGTCGCTTGACAGAGAACGACGTGGTCGCCCGGATACCTTTCTTTTGCATCTCGGCGAGGCCCGCGGGCGTCAGCACCAAGTCCATCACGGACTGCTTCCCGGCGACGAAATTGCCTGCCGCGTCTTCGAGCACTGTTAGAAAGGTCAACTCCTGCACGCGGCGGCCCTCCTTTTCGGGAAACCGCAGGCCGCCGGTCTGCACCGCGATCGTCACATGCAGTGTTCCTTGCCCCCCAGCCAGGTCGGCCTGCACCTGCAGAGTGACCGGGAAATCCTTGATGTCGGCGCCAGACATTGAGACACGGTCGATGTGCTGCTGCGCGGTCTCGCGCTTGCTGGTGGCCGCCGCGGCATAATAGCCCGGTCGCGATTCCACGCGGTATCCAAGGTTGCCGCGGATCCGCGTCTTCAACAAATGGTACTTGCCATCGGGATCTTCGGGCGGCGAGAAGCCCAACACGTACGACACTTCGGGAACCGCCACCACGGCGCGCAGACTACCAGCCCAGTCGTTCGTGTCATGCAGGTATTGCCCGCCGGTGGAATGCGCGGCAGCAGCCATGAATTCGGCCAGCACGAATAGCTTGCGCGCTTCGGTGCGGTCGGTCACCAGTCCTTCGGAATTCACCGCGCTGATCCTGATATTGGCGCGCAGTGCAGTGTCGGTCAGGGCGCTGGTGCGCTCATCAAACCCGCCGGTTGGGAAGCCGGGAGAGAACTGCACCAAAACGCGTTTTCCCGGCGCAGCAGCCAGGTGGCGGACTACAATGAGGAGTGCATCCAGTGCGTTGGTGGATTGGTATTCGTATTGTTGCCACACGCTCAGCGCCGCACTCTGCACCACTCCGCGCTGAACGAAGGTACATCCCGGATCCGGAGGCTGCTGGCGACAATTGCAGTTCGCCCACAGCCGCGTCTTCGATCGCGATGTCCAGATGCCGCACGATAATGTATGCCTCGGACGGGCCGAGCGTGGGGCACATGGTGGTGGAATGCACGCCTTCCGATGGATGCGGCCGCAGGCGTGTGAGCGCCGCCAGGAGGAGCTTGCGGTCGCTGGTGAAATCTAACGACACGGTTCCCGAAGCCGTGAAGATCCCCACCTTGTCGCTAGGCGGCAGATTGTTCGCAACCAGCCGGTCGGCCGCCTCGGCCGACATCCGCACACCCAACATCGAGGCGTGCGCGTCATCGAAGAACAGCGCTATCGATCGCGGCTCTGGTGGCGGCGCCTGGAGCGTCGCCGCGGCGGAGTGTTTCGCCCCTGCGGCGGGCGCTGGGCCGGCCGGCTGCGCCCTTTGCTCGGAGAAAAACGTAATTTCCCGCGGCTGATTGTTATCCAGCACTTCAAAATCGGCCGCTTGCAAGCCGCTGGTCAGGTGGCTGTGCCGGTCGCGCACCGTGGCGACCAGCTCTACCAAGTTGGCATACGTGGAGATCACCGGGCTCGGTGGAAACCAGGCTCCGCTGCGGATGCGCACCTCCTCAGGAGCTTGCGCTCGCATCGGCAGCAGCACGCAGCACATGGAAACGAGCAGCCGCTCTGGAATCCTGAGCCGAGGCTTTGCGATGATACGTTTCCTCCGGTTGGGACTTAGTATACATTAAGCGTCGTGATCGCAGCCGTGTGCCTGCACGCCCCGCGGCGCAGTTGCGCCGGGGGATAACTTCCGGCGTGTGCTCCTAGCCAGTTGGACAGAGGCGGAAGGTCCCGCCCGGTAACACCGGATCGTGGCAGTGGCTCAAGCCCCCCCTTTATGAGTAGTGGCGGATCGACCCAAAACGTTTCAATCACGCGATGGCGAGCACAGGCCAGAAAGAAGCGAACCAAGGCCCACTTGATCCCTCTGAGTACCCGCGCCCTGCCTTAATAGTATCCTCAGAACCCGATTTTGGCAAAGTGTACAATCACCAAGACAATCCACCACCACGGAAAATCAGATCCGTCCGGACGTCAATGCGTACGCCAGTGTCGCGGGTGACGCCGGCACCATATCCACGGAGAGCAGGTTGTCGATGGTCAGCCCGTACCTCCGGGTCAAGTGTCCCATGCCTCCGCCCAACGTTAAGCCCGCAACGCCGGTGCTGGAGACGATGACGGGACCCGACGCGCACTGCACGCCCGTGGCGCCGTTGGGCCGGGCGATGACATCCCCGGTTGGGGCGGCATTGCGCGCCTCGCGCCGCCCGATGCTACCGGCCCGTTCCGCCGCCCGGCGCCCGCCGTCCGTCGCCGCGACCGCCAGCGTGCGGAGGGGGATGCGCGGGGCGGGAGGCGCCAGCATCCAGGAACGTCGGCGGGCGGCCACTTCGCCGGGGTGCCGACGCGCAGCCGGCACCTGCGTGGCGCGGTTGCGGCGGACGATACCTTCCGACTGGCATAACGCGCCTCGCGCCGTCCGCTGCTTTCGGGGCTGGGGGCAGAGTCGAGGAGTCGCAAAAATGCAACTTCCGGTTGCCAGAACCAGGCAAGCAGTTCGTGGGTGATCAGACTTGCCGAAGGGCCTACTTTTTGTGATAGGTGCTGAGCATCCACCGCCTGCGACATCGCAACCGGGGTGCCTGTCCTCGGGCGCCCAGTTCGGCCCGCCGCCCTTCCAGTTCCTCGTAAGGAATCTCTTCTCCGCGCAACTTCCGGGCCTTCGCGTAAACGCTCAGCTCCGCGGCCGTATCGCAAAAAATCTCGAAATCAAAGAGAATGCTCTTCTCCAGGACAAACCAGTCGCTGGATATGGCATCCTGCATGGCGGCATCCGCCGCCGCCACGTCTTCCGGCGCGCTGTAGGACGCAACTTCCTTCGTCCAACTCGCCTGAGCGTCGACGATCACTTCTACCACAATGGGGGCCACCAACGGACGGAGGTCAATAAGAACGCCACGCCGTGCCAGAACCCGCCGCGCTTCCCGTAGGGCATCGACCATGCCCTCCCGTGCGACTCATCACAACGACGATGCCAGCAACACGATCTCAAACTGTTCCGCAGACCGCGATACCCTGACTTATGATGCTCTCGTACCATTGGTTTTGCGGGGCTGGAGTAGCGATCATGGTCTCATGGCGGGAGATGGACGGCTGGACCCTGCGGTCGAGCGGCGCGCTTGGAAGCGATATCCTATCGAACAGGAAGTCACCTATCGGACCTTGGACAGAGGAATTGAACCGCCTGAGTCCGGCAGCGGGCTAACCGTCAACTTCAGCAGCCGAGGTGTCCTGTTCCGAACTGATCAGCCTCCGCGATCCGGAAAGCGTGTGGAGCTCTCGATCAGCTGGCCGGCCTTGTTGAGTGGCACATGCCTCCTGAAGTTCGTAGCCCAGGGGCGTGTCGTGCGGATCGACGACTGCGGAGTAGCGGTCCGCATCGAGCAGTATGAGTTCCGCACTCGGCGCAAAAGAAAATACCAGGGCAGTGCGGTGGCGCCACTTGCGGCGCACTGACTCCGATCACAATCGCTTCGGCATCTCCGCCATTTCCCGCGGACTCGCTACGATCATCGGCCGGCTATGCGTGCGATCGCGCGTCACCGCGCCGCCAGCGTCTTGGGCGTGGGGCCCCGAGCGTACCGCCGGATCGGCGCGCCAGCAGCCGCCGGACGCGATGCGGCCGAAGAGCGGCGCGGGCGCGTATGGTGCGCCGCTAACCCTTCCTTGCAGCCGCCGCGATGCCGCCCGCCCATTCCGCCGCCCGTGGTCCGTCGCCGCTACCGCCGGCGTGCGGATGGGATGCGCGCGGGGCGGAGGGTGGCGTCCATGATTTGTGTGCTTTCGGCAAGGCTGCGGACGTCGGTATCGGCCGCCGGATTTGAGTTAAGCTTGAATGAGTCTGATTAGATCGCTGCTGATCGCGCTCGCAAGCGTGGGGCTTGTTCTTGCAGCTCCCGTCCCCAAGACGTGGGAGAGCCTTGGCAAGCTTGATTCTGGCACCCCGATTGAGGTCGTCACCAGCGACCGCGCGGAAAAGGGGGAATTCGTCTCGAGTTCCACCGAAAGCCTGATCATCCACACGCGTCGCGGTGAACAGAGGTTCCTCCGCAAGGAAGTCGTGCGAGTCGTTTCCCGCAGGCAATCCCGCCGAATGCGCAATGTTCTGATCGGAGTCGGCATGGGCGCTGCTACTGGCCTGGTCACTGACCAGACCCTCGGGGCGTATCTGCGCAACGAATCGAACCCGGCCAGCGCACGTCCTCTGATCTGGGCCCTTCCCATGGCCTTCTGCGGCGGAATCGGCGCTGCGTTTCCGAGCTATCACGTGATCTACCGGAAATAGGCGTTCAGAAGTAGTAGCCTCAGGCCGGCTCGGAACATTTTCGGCTGGTTGCGTCGCTGGCCAAAAACGTTATCGGATTCTAGCTTCGGAGAGGCCCGTTTTTCGGCCATTTTCCAGTGGCGTTCCTGCCTTTTCGGCCAGGCAGGATTCATCATACTACGCGGCGACCGGTGTGGCGAGCCGTGCCAACGTATCGCGGTAGTTCCAAGGCATCCATTCCGACGGGTTTTTCTTCAGTTCCTCGGCGTGCCGCTGCAACTCGGTGAGATAGTCGAAGGCATTGGCTCCGTTCAGCTCGCAGGTGTGAATCAGGCTCATGAACAGAGCGCGGCCCGTGGCGCGGTTGCGGCGGGCGATCGCTTCCCGATGCCCGAAGTCAGCGGCGTCGGGTTGCCATAACGGGCATCCCGCACCGCGATCCCGGCGGCCAGTCCCGCCACCCGCCGCCGTTGTCCGTCGCCGCGACCGCCGGCGGGCGGATGGGGATGCGCGTCGGGCGGAAGGGCGCACGCATCCATTCGCGCGTGTCGCTCGCCGGGACGCCGACGCGCAGCCCAATCGTCGCCTAGCCGCTTTACATCGGCTATCAATTGGAGTAGTCTTCATCTCGGAAATACCAGGAATTCCAAAAGTGCGTAACCGATTCCGTTTGATCACGACGCTGGCGCTGCTATCCGTGGGATGGGCGATCGCGCAGGACGTTCGCCGCCGTCTCCGCCGCGAGGTGAAGCGGCCAGCAATCGCCGCGCCTACGAGAGAAACTACGCCAACAATAGCTAGTGTTCGGATGTACATGCAATTCCAAAAGCTTGACAGCCAAGGAGCTGATGAATGTCGATAGAATCGCTGAAATCGCTATTTGATTGGGCCGCGGTAGCTTTAATACTCCTTACATTTGTCGTTGGCGCAGGAGCGTTGATCACTGGAAATGTAATAAGCGCACGCCAAGAGGCTAAACTAAAGCAGTTCGACAAAGATCTCACGGATGCAAGAGCGGCCCTTAAGACACAAGAGGGACTCGTTGAAGGCTTAAAGGGCGATAACCTCAAGCTCGAAGCACAGATCGCACCGAGGCGGCTAACCAGAGAGCAGGAGGTGAAGATTGCCGACAATTGTACCCGTATTAAGGACAAGTTTACGGGAAAGCGCGTAAGAGTCGTATCGTATGCCCTGGACACAGAGGGTTTTGTATTTTCCGAGCAGATAGTAAGCGCCCTTCGGTGGTCAGGTATGGCAGTAGATGACGATTCAATGTCGATAATACCTGGCGGCAAGCTCGTTATGGGGATCCAGGTGTTCGGTTCTGATCCTAATCTCGCCAAGAAGATAGCTGACGCTATTGGTAGCAGCGGCAGCCCGATTGCCGTGTCGTTTGTGGAAACCGATCCGACCGCAGGTGCGATCAAAATTGAATATGGCGCTCCAGCGCGACAAGCAACAATTCTCGTCGGACTCAAGCCGCCGGACAAAGACACTGTTGATGCGCTCAAAAAGGCGATGTCACATAAATAGAGGGCGAACTCAATGCGGAAAATAGTCGCGGTAATCCTGTGGGCGGGGACTTCATTTTGTTGGCAACCACTCTGGGGGCAAGCCCCAAGTGTAAGGGTGGAGGAAGGTAAAGAACCAAAACATCACTCCGGCGGCGGAGCAAAGGCCACCCAAGAGAGCCAGCATGGAACCGCTAATAGACGCGCCCTCGCAAGGGTTGTCGCCAGGGCCCGTGACATTGGTAAACACCTGAGCCGCGCACCCTCAGGCCCATAGCACAGCCATGAGTGGCGCGGCCCACTTAGTAAAGAACCGGCGCAGCATCGTGGCGCGCCGCTTGGAGGTCTTCGTAGCCACAAATTTCATCGGACGAACTCTCCCGCATGGAAGAGCGGCACTTTCCGCCAGCGTGCGGACCGCCGACAGCCCTCCATGCACCAAGAAACTCGATGCTATGGCTCGTGATGAAACGCGAACCGGATCGCCGCGTACCCAATCGCCGTTGGGCTGCTGGCATTGGCCTCCCGCACCATCTCGTGCAGGATACGCCTCGCATCGGGATCGACTGAATGCGACTCCACGAGCGAGACAAGCCGGTCGCAGCGGTCCACGGCCGCCGGACCGTAAAACACGTAGATCCTCTCCACTCCGGTGGCTTGGTCCAGCGCGAATTCCCTGCCCTCGGCGGGAACCATTCTGCCCTTCGCGGAGTTCACCGGATTCGCGCCTGTGTGGAAATTGTCGCTTGGGAAGAGCACCGAAACCGCATTGCGTCCGTCCTCCTGGAACACATACACCCACATCGCGGACTTAGTCTTCACCTTAAGCGAAAAATGGTCGCCGGAGTGCAGTGTCAGTCCATCCGGCAAAGGTAGGGGGACCTCCCGCGATGCATTGCCCTCCGTATAGCGAAATACGGCAGTGACGGGTGCGTCCAGCTTGGGAATTTCCCGGTAGAGGATCGGTCCTTCCGGCAGCAGGTGCTCGGGGTTGCCTGGCGGTCCGCCGGTACCGGCGGAGGGTTTCGCCGGATTCGGACGCGTGACCGGTCCCGAAACGGCCGGAGGACCCGGGGGCCTACTGTACCTGGGCGCGGGAAGAGCCGTGGGCGGACGCGACAAAGCGATCGTGGCATATTTCGGCGGCCGATTCACGACGATCGCAACTATGCCAGCCGTGGCCAGCGCTCCCGCAAAACCCAAGGCTAACCAATTATTGCCCCAGCCGCCAAACCAAGAGCGCTTCTCCACCCGCGCCGGGCGGGCGCCCGAGATTACTGGTAGCTCCCGTTTCGCCGGATTCTGCGCCATGCTGAAGGTGGCAACCTGCAGAAGGCAGTACTCGCACCGTTGCAAATGCACCGGCACTCGCGAATCAACCGCTTCCGGCCCGCGCTCGACATATGCGGCCAGCGACTCCCAACCCGGACAACCCGGCCGGCGCTCCGGCGGCCACGATGCCACCAGATCGGCGATCGATCCACGCTGACGCTTCAGCTCCAGCAACCGCCGCCGGCAGTCCTCGCAACCGCCCACATGACTCGCCGTGTCCGCCGCGCCCGGAACCGACCCGTCCGCCTCAAACGCGGCAATCTCATCCAGCGAAGGACAATTCATTTCCACCTCGCCATTTCACGTCCACTCCTGCTCCTGCAAGAAGTTAGACGGAAGGATTTGCCTCTTTTGGAAGGACCGCGCATATTATTGCCCGGCCCCGCCGCTCGCGCCGGCCTCCCGCTCACGCGGCTTCGGAGGAGGTGGAGGCGGCGGAGGGTGCGCCGACGAACGGCTCTCCGGAAAGGAGTTCCGCAATTTCTTCATGGCCTCCTTTTCAATGGCGCGGATCTCGCCGGGCGTCTTGCTGAGGGCGCGGGCCACCTCCGCGACCGATTTTTCGTCCACGTACCGCAGCCGGATCAGCACGCGCTCCTCCGGCGAAAGTTGCTCGAAAGCCGCCACCACGCGGGCTTGGTCGCCCTTGAGCGCCACCTGCACGTCCGGGGGTTCCGAAGGATCGGGGGGATCCAGTTGCACCGCGTTCTCGTCGTCTTCGTCGCTCGACGCGGCTGGCATTTGGATCTCGTGGCCGTGAACTTTCATGAAGTGGCGCCAGTACTTGTTCCACCCGGCGCGTTTCGCCGCGTCGTGGATCCGTTCGACCGCCGCCTGGGCCTCCTCCGGCGGCATCCCCAGCCGCGCTGCCAAGCCGTCGACGCCGTGGCCGTGCATCAGTTCCTTCAGCACGTTGCGGTCGGCGGCCGAAAGATCGTTGGCCCAAACCGGCGGAACAATCTTGCCCTTCTCCGACTGCACAAATGAAATCCGGTAGCTATGAAAAAAGGCCCCCTCGGGATGCAATATGGAAAACAAAAAACTGCTTAATGCGGCCTGCCCGGCATAGCGCTTAAGTACTACGTTCTCCAGTTGATCGAGAAGATAGGTATAGGACGCCAGGATTTGATCGCACTCCTGACGGAGGAACTGCCGCATTAGTTTGCGAATTCCGGCCCGGTACAACTCGCAATTACGGCTGCAGAAAGGCTTGCACCAGATATAGACGGCCTGGAGGATCTTTTCGCCATATTGCTGAGCGAAACGCTGGCGCGCATCCACGTCGCCGTTCGCTACAGCCTGCGCCCAGAGATAGTCCGAGAGGTGTTCGGGAAGTGGCTCGGGCATTGCGTTCGCAACATGGTATCACGGCGCGGCGGCGCCACGAGCGCTCAGCGGTCAGCCGTCAGCTCGCAACCTGGGTTGGGATCGCCCGCACCGGCTCTCTGTTGCCGTTGTTACCGGAATTGGATGAAAACCCCGAACGTCGCCCGGTAGACCCAGCGTCCTGTCTGGTACAACGGTCCGCTGCTCAAAAGATAGCCTTTGGTTTCGGCTCTGAATCCGAATCGCTCAGTCACGTAATACCGGATGCCGGCGCCGAAATTGGCCGCGAAGTTCGAACTGGCCGGCACCGGAACCGGCGTTGCCGTTGTGGAGTACCCGCCGGTGTTGGGCTCATAGTCGTACCGGTTCTCCGTTCGGACAGGTGAATGCAGCACGCCGATTCCCGCCACCACGTAAGGGACGATCTGCGTATGGGGTAACCGCTTCCTTATATGCACACCGAAATTAACGTCCGCAAGCGGAATATCGAACACCTCTTTGTAGTCTGGGGAACCGTCGGGCAAAGGACTGATGTACGTTCTCTGGATGCTCGGAAAGTAACTGACTTCGGCATACGGCAGCAGCCAATTCGTGACGGAGTAGGTGACGTTGCCTCCGCCCATGGCCCGCGAGTGATCCACTCCATAGCTGAATCCCCCGAACCCACCGATCTCGAATTGGTTTGGGCCCGTATTCGGGACATCTTGCGCCGCCAGCGGCAGTGCCATCCCCAATACGAACAAACTCAGTGCGATTCCTGCTCTTCTTTGCATGCGTTATCCCTTTCTGCGAGGTTGAGATAGACCACGGACATCCTACTGTATCGCAATGGTTACCGTGTTCGATTGCAAATCCCCATTTGAATGGTCGCCGGTACGTTATCGCCTGTCGGGCTCCCCGCCGGCACCTGCACGTTCACCCGATTACGGCGCGACCGATCCCGGCAACAGACCCGAAAACGCCGCCGGAACCGTCATTCCCCCTATTGTGACCATGGGGGTCGTTTTGGTCGTCGGCACCGGATTCGTACCCGCGGGCCGCCCGTCCAATTGGGGGATTGTTCACGGGCCCCAGCGCGTTGCAGTAGATCTCTATGTAGTTGACACCAGCCTGGGGGGCCTGGAGCGGACGCAGGACGCCTGCCGCCGCAATCAGGACGACCAAAGCCGCAATTTTCAATCTGCGCATAGACTCGCTCCTTATGCCGCCACTGTCCAAATTGCCGCATCCGCCGAAGGCCTGGCCTCGCGCACGCGGCGCATGGTTGCGCTCAACTCGTTGTTTCCCGAGCGGACATCCGCTTCCTCAATGGGCACCCGCGCCTCCACCCCGCCAACCACCCGCACGCGCCGGGTGCGCACATCGGCGCTGCTCTGGTAACTCGTCCCTCCTGGTATAGGCATCTCTTCCACCTGATTCGAACAGGTGAACTCCGATGTCTCTCCCCGCCACAACCCGCCGACGAACGCCGGCACTTTCGCCTTGCGGATGGCGTGCTCCGTCAGGTAATAGTCGACCGCCGCGGGCCGCACACCCATGAGCGGCGCGAGTTTCGCCGCCTCGATCAGCCGGAAGTCGCCCCGCAATGCCGCGTATTGCGGCAACTCGCCGGAAGCCAAAAGCGCACTCACCGCCTGCGCGATCCGTACCGCGGAGCCCTCCGCCCGCCGGGCGCCCACCCGGTGCGCCTTGCTATCGAGGAATTCCTCTTCGGTGAGCACCTGTGCGCCCACCGGCTTCCGAATCCAAATGGCCTCGCCGTCGCGCACGAAGCGGGGCGCATCCGGCACCTTGGGACAAAACCAAAAGCGATGCGCCGTCTCGGTCACTCCCTTGGGCAACGTGGCCGCGGCGCAATCCGAGATCCGGTCGGATCCGTCCATTAAGGTCGGCATCCCTGGCTTCAGAACGGTCAGCCCCAGGCTGGCCTTCTTGAGTTCATAATCGATAGCCACGTGCCGGGCCGCCATCTCCGACGGTTCCATCCCGAAGATGGTCGCGGCCTGCATCCGCCACGGATCGTCCGCGCCCTCGCGCGGATCGATGGAGCACCCGATCGGCTCCTGGTATTGCGGCCCCGCGCGG
>Ga0182016_10006936_pt1 | contig 11779 bp, 8 predicted proteins | sample 712S2MmetaG_FD_120491 | JGI IMG/M metagenome (GOLD analysis project Ga0182016, IMG submission 120491) | Permafrost microbial communities from Stordalen Mire, Sweden - 712S2M metaG | ecosystem: Environmental > Terrestrial > Soil > Wetlands > Permafrost | place: Sweden: Stordalen | collected...
ATGAGGATGGTGCCTGGCGAAGTCATGATGACGGCGGAGAGCAGATGGCGCGCCTCGACGCCTTGCGAGATATACATGGCCATGATGCCGCCGGAGACGTGGGCCATGCCGCTGGTCATGATGACCATTAGCTCACTGCGCGTGGCTCGTGCGAGAAAGGGGCGAATCGTTAACGGGGCCTCAGTTTGGCCCATGAAGATGGAGGCGGCTACGTTCATGCTTTCAGCGCCGGAGATGCGCATGGTTTTGAGCATGACCCAGGCCATGGCGCGGATGACGATCTGCATGAGGCCGATGTGGTAAAGCACCGCGAAAAATGCGGAGATGAAGATGATGGTGGGCAGGACTTGAAACGCAAAGATCGAACCGGAGTTTGCCGGGAGCAGGTTGCCGAATGCGCCGGAGTTGGGCAGGCCGAGTTGGCCGAAGAGCACGCGGGTTCCTGCGAATGTGGCGGAGAGCATGTTGTTGACTACGCCTCCGGCCCAGGTCATGGCGCGCTGGCCGTAGTCGAAGCGGAGGACGAGGAACGCGAAGCAGACTTGCAGGCCGAGGCCCCAGGCGACTGTGCGCCAGCGGATGCGCTTGCGATTTGTCGAGCCCAGCCAGGCCGCCAGAAGCACGGCAAGAATTCCCAGTAGTCCGGTGAATCGATCCAAGGTTTCTCCTTGAAGAGCGGCTATCAGCTATCAGCTTTCAGCTATCAGCTTTCAGCTTGCACTTGCAGGGCCCAGACGTTCGTGTCTTCACGGTGAGATTGGTCCTCTGCGAATTAAAAAGCTGAGAGCTGAAAGCTAGAGGCTGTTCTTCGATTACCTTACATTATCGCGCAGATGAGATTCAGCATTTTCGCGCGTAAAGATGCGGCTGATCATTGGCACCGGCTCTGGCGCTTCGTTGGCAATGGCAATTGCTTGTTTGAGGAGTTCGATTGGTTCGGCAAGCATTGCCTCGGTCGTTGCGTAGAGAGTGGCGATGGGTTGGCCTTTTTCGACTTGGGCGCCGCGGCGTGCGTGGAAGAGGATGCCGGCGTGCGGATCAACAGGTTCGCCGGCCTTTTCGCGGCCTGCACCCGTGCGCTGAACGGCCCAGCCGATCTTCGTCGTGTCCATTTCCGCGATGTAGCCGGTCTCCCAGGCGTTGAGCGTTCGCACTGAGCCGGGTTTATGGAAAGCTCCTGGATCAGAAAAGACGCTCGTGTCTCCGCCTTGGGCTTCGATCATCTTGAAGAAAATGGCAAGAGCACTTCCGTCTTCGAGGGCGGCTTCGGCAAGTTGGCGGCCGATCAATGGTGACTCCGCTTTGTCGCCGAGGTGAATCATCCAACCGGCTAGAATCAGCGATAGTTCGCGCAGGTCTTCGCTCTCGGCAGGGCGCTGGTTGCGGAGGAGTTCAACACATTCGGCTAACTCGATCCAGTTACCGGCGGCGCGGCCTAGGGGCTGTCCCATGTCTGTCAGCAGGGCTACTGTGCGGGTTCCTGCGGCTTCGGCTGTGGCGACCATCAGGGCGGCGAGATACTCCGCGTCTTCCTGCTTGCGCAGGAATGCGCCGGAACCGGTCTTTACATCGAGGACCAGGGCGTTGAGGCCGGCGGCGAGTTTTTTGCTCAGTATGGACGCGCAGATCAGGCCGGGGCTTTCGACGGTGCCGGTGCGGTCGCGGAGTGCGTAGAGGACGCGGTCGGCGGGAACGAGTGCGGAAGTCTGGCTGACGATGGATGCGCCGCAGTGCTCGAGGACTGTTTCAAATTCGGACAATGAAAGTGCGGTCCGATAGCCGGGAATGGATTCAAGTTTGTCGAGAGTCCCGCCGGTGTGGCCCAGGGCGCGTCCGCTGATCATGGGAACTGCAAGCCCGCAGGCTGCGGCGATGGGGGCGACAAGGAAGCTGGTCTTGTCGCCGACACCGCCGGTGGAGTGCTTGTCGACGGCGGTCTTGCCGAGCGGCGTGGGATCGAATTTTTCGCCGGAATCGCGCATGGCAAGGGTGAGAGCCCTGGTCTCATCGAGTGAGAGGCCGCGAATCCAGGCGGCCATCAGCCACGCGGAGAGCTGTTCGAGCGGGAGGTCGGACGAAGCCGCGCCGGAGACAAGGAAGGCGATTTCGTGCGGGTCGAGCGAGCCGCCGTCGCGCTTTTTGCGGATGAGGTCGACGACGTGGATTGGGCCGTGGGAGGGGTGGTTTTCTGGCTGCATGGCGTTGGATCAGGTCCTTATTTCGGTTTCATGATTTCAGTTTCATGTCGAAGGCGAGCGGGAGTAATGCGGAGAAAGGCATCGCGCGTTCGCCGTCGGCGGCCGGGAAGAGGATCGGGGCGTCGGGCAAGATGAACTCGGAGAGCATTTGCCGGCAGGCGCCACAGGGTGGGCTGGCGGCTTGGTTGAGGTTGGCGACGGCTAAGGCGTCAATGCGAATGTCGGGACCGAATTGGGACACGGCAGTCACCAACGCGGCACGCTCGGCACAGATGGTGAGGCCGTAGCTTACGTTCTCGACGTTGGTTCCGGTCACGATTGCGCCGTTGGTGAGGCGCAGGGCCGCGCCAACTCGGAATCCCGAGTACGGCGAGTAGGAGTGGAGGGCGGCCTGGCGGGCCTGTTCCAGCATGTCTTCGAGGGCAAGATCGAGATTTGTGTTCGAGTTCGGCATGAAGCTTGAGGCTAAAACATTGCTCCGGGTGCTGTACATCCGGGGTATGGACTTCAGACGGAAGCTGGCGGTTCCAGAGCCTTTTCCGATTGCGAAGGCGGGACGAACGGGGCGTCAGCCACTCATTTCCTCCTGGGCGCTTGGCCCAAATGTCTCAATTTCTCAAGTTGCGCAACTTCTCTCCGATAAACGTCATGAGTGCTCGCTGTGGTGTGGATTCCGAATTCGGGCGGGCGGATGAGCAGGCGCGATGGCATTGGATGAATTGACGAGAGAATTCCTAATCGAGAGCCAGGAAGGTCTGGACCGCATGGAGCGGTGCCTGACCGAATTGGAAGAACGGCCGGAGGATGCGGGACTTATCGGCGATATCTTCCGTTCGGTGCACACCATCAAGGGTACGACTGGTTTCCTTGGTTTCAAGCGGCTGGAGAAGCTGGCGCACGCGGGCGAGAACCTGCTGGGTCTGTTGCGCGAGGGCAAGGTGACCGCGGACAGGCCGACTACGACAGGGCTGTTGCAGCTTATGGACGGCTTGCGTTCGATTTTGAAATCCATTGAGGTGGAGGGCACTGAAGGCGACGGCGAGGATACGGTTTTGATTGAGTGTCTGGAGGAATTACAGGCCCCAGTCCATGTGCATGCGAGTGCGGCTGCCGGCCTCATTCAAGAACAGCATCCTGCCATGCCGGAAACAGCGCACGGACCCAGTCCAGAACATCCATCCGTTGAGCAGGTTTCGCCAACTGCGCCTGTTGCCGCTGTGGCCGCGGCACCGAAGCCTGGTCCGGACAAGGGTCCGGAAAAGGCGTCGGGCGACGCGGAAGGTGAGGGCGCCAAGGCGCGTGTGCAGAGCACCGGGACGGCGGCGGAGAGCACGCTGCGGGTGGACGTAACGTTGCTGAACCGGATGATGAACCTGGTCGGCGAACTGGTGCTCACGCGCAACCAGGTATTGCAGGCCACGGCAAACGATCCTAACCTGACGCTGCTTTCGCGGCGGCTGGACATGGTGACGGCGGACCTGCGCGAGAGCGTGATGAAGGCGCGCATGCAGCCGGTATCGAATATCTTCTCGAAGATGCCGCGGATTGTGCGCGACCTCTCGCAGTCGCTGGGCCGCAAGGTGCGCCTGCAGATGGAGGGCCAGGAAACAGAGCTGGACAAGAGTCTCCTTGAGGCCATCAAGGACCCGTTGACGCACGCGGTACGGAACTCGCTCGATCACGGCATTGAGCCGCCGGATGTGCGTCTCGCGGCGGGCAAGGACCCGGAAGGAACGCTGCGCCTGCGCGCCGTGCAGGAGGGCAGCCACGTGGTGATCGAGGTCTCCGACGACGGAGCCGGCATCGCTGTGGAAAGGGTGCGCCAGAAAGCCATTGAGCGTGGGCTGATAACGGCGGAAAAAGCTGCGTATATGGTGGAGCGCGAGTTGTTGCAACTGGTGTTTCTGCCCGGTTTCTCGACGGCTGCCGCGGTGACCAACGTCAGCGGGCGCGGAGTGGGAATGGATGTGGTCCGCACCAACGTGGAGAAGATCGGCGGCAAGGTGGAGATCGATTCGCGCACCGGCAAGGGGACCACGCTGCGGTTGCGGATTCCGCTGACGCTGGCGATCATTCCCGCGCTGATTGTGCACAGCGTAAAGCAAAGCTTTGCGCTTCCGCAGGGTGCGCTTTCGGAACTGGTTCATGTGCCGCCGGAACAGGCTGCGACCGCAATTGAGTGGATGGAAGGCGCGCCGCTCTACCGCTTGCGCGGCAAGTTTCTCCCGCTGGTTTTTCTCGATCGACTGCTCATGCCGAAGGGCGCGCACAAGGGATCGACGGAGAAGGAAAACTTTATTGCCGTATTGAATGCCGACGGACGCCAGTTCGGCTTGGTGGTGGATGGGTTGGCAGATCCGGAAGAGATTGTCGTAAAGCCACTATCGGCTGTGCTCAAGAACATTGGGTTGTACTCGGGGGCAACCGTTCTGGGCAACGCGGAACTGGCGCTGATTCTTGACCCCGGATCGATCGCGCTGAAGGCCGGCGTGACCATGAGCAGCGATGAAAAGACCGGGCGCGGAGCCGACGCTGAAACAGAGAGCGAAGCAGCAAAGAGCCCGGAGTATCTGCTAGTTGAAGTTGCCGACCGCCAGGCCGCGGTGCCCTTGGCCGACGTGCTGCGAATTGAGCAGGTCAAGATTTCGCGGATCGAGTACATCGGCTACCGTCCGGTGCTGAATTTCGAAGGGCAATTGCTCCCGGTAGAGGATTCAGGCGGAGTGTTGGCTGCCGCGCAGGCGGATCTGGAGGCGCCGGATGCTTCAGAGAGGCAGATCATCGTGGTGGTGTGCAGGGAAGGCAACCGGCACGTGGGCATCGCGGTTTCACATGTACTGGATGTGGCGGCGGGCGGAGACCTGTTCGAGGCCGGCACAAAGGCTCGCGCGGGCGGCGTGACACTGCTGAAGAATCGTGTGACGGGAGTAGTGGACCTTGGTGGTGTTCCGCCTTTGCCGGTTGGGGAAAGTGAGAACAGCGAGTGGGGACAGTCGACTAACGGAATGGTGGAGGCGGCGCGATGAGCAATATGGGCGTGGGTTTCAATCGCAAGGAAAAAGCGGCGGCGACGCTGGTGGAGATGTGTTCAGTGCGGTTGGGCACGACTCTTTTCGGGGTGCCGATCAAGCACATTCTGGAAATCGTAGGCGGAGCCCGGCCGCAGCCGGTTCCTCTGGCTCCCAGGTTCGTAGGCGGACTGGTTCACTACCGCGGCGATGTGCTGACAACGGTGAGTCTGCGGCAATTGCTTGATTTGCCGCCCAGGGATGGGCCGCAGGACATTCTGGTTCTGGAAAGCTCGGGAGGATGTTTCGGGCTGCTGGTGGACTCGGTGGGCGAGGTGCTGACGGTTTCGTCGCTCGATTACGAACCGAACCCCTCGATTCTGGATGAGCGGCGGAGAGCCTTGTTTGTGGGCGCGTACAAGCTCAAGGACAGCCTGATGATCATGCTCGATCCTGAGCGTCTCGATCCGGTGCGGCTTGATCCGGTCCTGCTGGAAGGAACGCAGCATGACAGGGCGCAAACGGAAACGATGCGGGGCCCCGCGGCACAGGCAGCTTGAGTTGAGCATGGCTGAGTCCATTCTTGTCTGGAGGTAAACATGCGAGCACTGATCGTCGATGACTCCCGCTTTGTGAGGGGATTTCTGCGCGGGATGTTGGAGGAGCGTGGCATCGAGTGCATGGAGGCCGGCGACGGTCAGGCGGCTCTCGACCAGATTCACGCCGGTGCGCCTTTCGATTTGGCACTGGTGGATTGGAACATGCCGGTTATGGATGGGCTGGCAATGTTGAAACAACTGCGCGCAGAGGGGTTCGGGGAGGTGAAGGTGTTGATGGTGACCACCGAGGCGGAGAACGATTTCATTTTGCGCGCTCTGGACGCAGGCGCGGACGAGTATCTGATGAAGCCCTTCGACGCGGAAGCCTTGAGCGAGAAATTGGCCATGCTCGGATTTGTGGAGGACTGAGCGATGGCGCGGAGCCGCCGGACCCGGATTCTGATTGTGGACGACTCGGCAGTCATGCGGAGCCTGTTGCGCTCGGTGGTGTGCGCCGATGCGGACCTGGAAGTTGCCGGGACCGCGGTGGATGGGGCGTCGGCTTTGAGCAGCATCGATGTGTTGCGCCCCGATCTGATTCTGCTGGATGTTGAGATGCCTGTGATGGATGGACTGGCGACTTTGAGCGCGTTGCGGGGACGAGGACACAAGATGCCGGTGATCATGTGCAGTTCGCTTACCCAACGCGGCGCCAAAGTTACGCTGGAGGCGCTGGCCGGCGGTGCGTCGGATTATGTGACCAAGCCCGCTGGGCAGGCCAACCGGGAGGCGGCGACCCTCGCATTGAGCCAGGACCTGACGCCCAAGATTCACGCCTTGACGGATCAATCTCAGGGCCAATTTCCGGGCCAGTACCAGCGGCGGGGCCTGGCGCAGACTCAAGGCCGACTGCAACCGGTTCTTCCGGCTTTGCAACGAGCACCGCTGCTTATGCCCATGCCGCCGCTGCCGCGGGCTCAACCCATTTCCTCCACCCCAACGGTGTTGGCGATTGGCGTTTCAACCGGCGGTCCGGCCGCGCTTGACGTGCTGCTACCGGCCCTGCCGGCAAGTTTTCCGTTGCCGGTGCTCATTGTCCAGCACATGCCGGAATTGTTTACCCGCCTGTTTGCGGAACGGCTGGACAGCCGCTGCAAGTTGCGCGTGCGAGAAGCGGCGGAGGGCGATGCGGTGCGTGCTGGAACGATTTCAGTCGCGCGCGGGAACTGGCACCTGGAGGTCTTGGCGGCCGCGCGCCACGGCCTTCCGCCAACAATGCGCTTGACCCAGGGACCGCTGGAAAACCATTGCCGTCCCGCAGTGGACGTTCTGTTTCGCACGGTGGCGTCGGTCTATGGCTCGGGCGTGCTGGCGGTAGTTTTGACGGGTATGGGCTCCGACGGAATGGTGGGTTGCGGCGTGATTCGTGAACATGGGGGCGCCGTGCTGGCCCAGGACCAGGCGACCAGCACCGTCTGGGGTATGCCCGGTGCGGTGACGAATGCCGGACTGGCGAACAAGGTGCTCTCCCTCAACGACCTTGCACCCGAAATCCTTCGGCTCGTAAGCCGAACGCACAGCGAAGCCCGAGAGCTTCGGGAACCGGTGGTCTAGTCATGCAAACTGAGAGGAGCGTGGACTACGGCTATCTTCGCCAACTGGTATTCGGGCTCTCGCAAAACGTGCTTGACCCGTCGCGCGACTACCTGTTTGAGACGCGTCTCACAAAGCTGTTGCGGAACCATGGCATGACTCACCTGGAAGATCTGGTGCAGCAATTGAAGCGGAGAAGAGATCCGGTGCTGGAGCGGTCGATTGCCGAAGCCATGACCATCAACGAGACCAGTTTTTTTCGCGACAGCCGTCCCTTTGAACTTTTGCGCACGGAACTGCTCCCGAAAGTCATTGAGGCGCGGCGTCATGCGCGTGGATTGCGGTTCTGGAGCGCGGCATGCTCAACCGGGCAGGAAGCCTACAGCCTGGGGATGATGATGCAGGAGCACTTTCCCATGCTGGTGGGCTGGAACTTGCGTATCGAGGGCACCGATATTTGCGCGGACGTGGTGGAGAAGGCACAGGCGGGATGTTATCACCGAATTGAAATCAACCGCGGGTTGCCGGCGCGTTTCGTGGTGCGCTACTTCGATCACCTTGGCGAAGACTGGGTGGTGAAGCCGGAGGTGAAGAAGATGTGCCACTTCCGCCAAGCCAATCTGTGCGGGCCTGTGTTACCTTTCAACCGCGCTGAAGATCGATTCGACGTAATTTTTCTGCGCAACGTGATGCTGTATTTTTCGCAGGAGACGCGCAAAGTTTTGTTGGCCGGCATTCACCGTGTGCTGGCGCCCGATGGGATACTTTTTTTGGGATCGAGCGAGCAACCGGCCGATCCATCCATCTGGACCGCAGTCCTTGCTGGAGGTACTTGCTACTTCCGGCCACGGCAGCCGAGTTAGAGCGAGCCGGCACTCCGCGAGTTCGCAAATACCGCGCTGCTTCGGCACTGTGAAAACTACCCGCCCGCTTCAGCTCCCGGCAAGGCAACAGAGGCAGCCAGAATTTCATCCCATGTTGAGGCGTAGGAGAGGATTTCTATGAGCTCAATGAGTATTGACTTTTCGAGTCCGGCGCTGATCGTTGGCGCGGTGGCCGTAATCCTTCTGATTTGTATTGGCATTGCTGTAGCTGTCCATCTGCAAAGGAAGAAGACAGCGAAGCTTCGCAGCCGTTTCGGACCCGAATACGATCTGCTTCTTCGCGAAACAGGATCCAGGAAAAAGACGGAAGAGGTTCTATCCGCTCGCCTCAAGCGAATGGAAGTCTTGAAGATCCGCGATCTTAGTCCTGTTGAACACGATCGCTATCTCTCGGAATGGGAGGTGGTGCAGTCCCGCTTCATCGATCATCCGCGAGGAGCAGTTACCGAAGCCGACGACCTGGTAAATTCTCTGCTGCTGGCGCGCGGGTATCCCGCGGGAGGAATCGACCAGAGAGCGGAAGACATTTCCGCGACCAACTCTTCGCTGGTTGAGCCTTATCGGTTTGCAACTGTCGTCAAGTCCCGTGCGGCGCGCAACGAGGCTACGACCGAAGAATTGCGCAACGCGATGATTCACTACCGCACGCTTTTTGACGCTCTGTTGGGAGCGAATGCACCGCAAGCTCGCTTGAGAACCGGATCTGCGACAACCCGCTTCGCATGAGCGACGCGATGGATTCGCCGCATTTCCTACCGACATTATCGAGAGTTGTGTTTCAGGAGTCGAGAAGCGTTTCCACCGCGTCGTGAAGCTTCGCCGTTATGCTGGCTTCGTTGTCGGTAGATGCAAATCGCATGGGCTCACCCATGCGTACCTCGATTGTGCCGGAACGGAACCAGCCGCGCCCACGGGTTTTCAACTCTCCCAGACCGCGAATGGCCATGGGCAGTATGGGCGCCGAGGACTGCTTCACGAGCATTCCAATACCGGGCCGGAATCGAGCCAATTGGCCTTGAGGAGAACGCACACCCTCAGGAAAAAGCAGCACGTGCATTCCCTTGTCCAGCGCTTCACCAGCATGGGCAAAACTGCGTTGAAAATCGCGTTGCTTTGGCAGCGGAAAGACATTAAACAGGGCTGTAACAAGGAAATAGAACAGCGGTCCAGGAAGAAAGAAACCGACTTTTCCTGGGCTGCGATCCGGGTTGCGAAAATGGCGATAATCTTCCAGCATCTCGCCTGACATGGCGACTGCGATCCGCCGGCGGATTGCGGGCGGAAGCGCGTAGGCCAGCAGCGGTCCGTCGAATGCGGTAACGTGGTTGGCGACGATCAGCATGGGTTCGGCTGCAACGAGCGGTATGGATGCGACGATTTTCGGCTTGCTGAGGAGCCAGACCAGCGGCCGCGAGACGGACTCAAGAAAAGCGACACGCAGCCATCGGAATACCGGCCACCACGGCCAATGCGGATAGAGGTACTTTGCGGGAGGTGGCGGCGCAGGGACAGACGTCGGTAGCGGTTCGTCGGCGTCCGACCTCTCTGCGAATTGTTCCTCAATTTGTGCCTCCGAAGATGCATCCGGCTGGCGCCGAACAGCAACCGCACTCTCTGCACCCAGGCTGATCAGGCGACGCAGGTCTCCAAGCGTCTGTGCCCGCTCCCAAAGGCCATTCTCGGTTGCAATGCCGAGCCGTTCTTCCAACTCGGCGGCCAGCTGCACGCGCCCGAGGCTGTCGAGGTGAAGATCCTCGGTGAGCCGCAACTTATCTCCCACGTCGTGAGGAGTTTCTCCGGAGATCTGCGCAATCAGGCTAAGCAGCCAATCTGAGGAAGCTCCAAAGAAGGCCTTACCATTCCCGTTGCTATGGCCATTTCCGTTGCGATGGCCGTTTTGGCTGTTTCCATTGCTAACCGCAGCGGCTTGAACGCCGGCCAGCCATGCGGCTACAACTTTGCGGCGGACCTTCCCTGTAGATGTGCGCGGCAGGTCGGGTTCGGGCCATAGCACCCAGCGGCGCAGGCGTTGAAACTCAGCCAGGCGCGTATTGGCGTGCTCAATCGCCGCCTCAGCGTGGCCATTCTGCGCCCGCATCGCCAGCACTGCAATCGGCTCGGGGCCGTCGGGTGTTTCAATGGGGACCACGGCGCATCCAGCCACTCCCGGTTCCTGCTCGATGGCCGCTTCCAGGTCTTCCGGGTGAAGGTTGATCCCCGCTGCGGTGACGATCACCTCGCTTTTGCGGCCTAGAAAGCGCAGTTCGCCGGTCGGCTCGGTCCTGGCCAGATCGCCCGTGGCCAGCCACTCGCTGGTCCGTGGATGCAATGCGCCGCCGGACCATGTGGCGTGCGAGACAGACGCACCGCGCACCAGCACTTCGCCGTCCGGACCCAGCTTCACCTCGCGGCCGGGGAGCGGCTTTCCGATGGTTCCCTCGGCCACATGAAAGGGATGGTTGAGGGTGATGATCGCGGTGGTTTCAGTCATGCCGTAGCCCTGCACCACGACGAAACCGACCGCATTCCAGAATTTCTCCAGCGGCCCTGGAAGCGCGCCTCCGCCGGAGATGAGCGCCCAGAACTTGAGCCCGAACGCGCGATGCACGTCGCGGAACCGCCACCAGCGCAGCCATACCGGTACGCCTTTTGCAGTCCCCAATGGACCGGTGGCGCGCTCTTGAAGGCCGGGAAGCGTGGATTCAAGATGAGTCTTGAGCAGCGAGTGGACCCGCGGCACAGCAGCCAGCACGGAGATGCGCTCGCGCCGGATGGTTTCAACGATGCGCGGCGCGACCAGCCGGTTTTCAAAGTGCAGTTCGGCGCGATAGATGGATGGAACCCAAAGGCCCATGGTCTGGCCAAAGACATGGCTGAGGGGCAGCGTGTGCAAAATGCGGAGTGGGTGAATGAGGCGCTCATAGCGCAGATAGCGCTGCGACGCCTGCTCTATGGGTCCAAAGCTAGCCAGCACGTTTCCATGCGTGAGGACGATGCCTTTGGGATCACCGGTGGTGCCCGAAGTAAAGAGGATTTGCAGCGGCGTGTCGGCGGAGAGGCCGGGAACGGGGCCGGCTTCTTCCGCAGGGAGTGCGGAAAGCCAATCCTCGAAGGCGATCCGCGCAATGCCGACGGGCAATTGGCTGACGAGGGGGAGATCGCCGATGGCTAGCGCGGGGTTCACGTCGGCGGCTACGCGAGCGGCGAAGTCGGCGGTGCCGTTGGCGTCCAGGGGAACAGCGAGCACTCCGCGTAGCAGGCAGCCGTGGAAGGCGGCGATCCATTCTGCGCTGTTTTCAGCCCAGATGAGCACGCGATCACCCGCGCCGACGCCGCGCTTGGCCAGCAGGGCGGCGAAGCGTGCGGCCAGCTCGGCGATCTGTCCGTACGTGGTGACGCGTCGTCGATTGCCCTGGTAGCGGACCACGGCAATTGCGCGGCTGTAGCCGCGGAAGTCGTCGAGGAGTGTGGCCAAATGATCGCGCATGGTCGCTCCAGCCGGGTTCAGCTTGTTGGATGCGGAACCGGGCCATTTGTTCCTGATAAAAACAGGATTG
>Ga0182016_10006937_pt1 | contig 11777 bp, 8 predicted proteins | sample 712S2MmetaG_FD_120491 | JGI IMG/M metagenome (GOLD analysis project Ga0182016, IMG submission 120491) | Permafrost microbial communities from Stordalen Mire, Sweden - 712S2M metaG | ecosystem: Environmental > Terrestrial > Soil > Wetlands > Permafrost | place: Sweden: Stordalen | collected...
CATTTTACTAAGAGCTACGCTAAGGTTATATGGCTCCATTCTATCAACAGGATTTGGCTTACCGTGGGCTACATCGCAGAATGTACATCTTCTAGTACAAATATCTCCTAAAATCATAAAGGTAGCGATTTTTTTTTCGAAACATTCTGCAAGATTAGGACAAGAAGCCTCTTCGCATACTGAATGCAATTTATGTTCTCGAAGTAATTGTTTTAATTTTAAAGCATTATCGCTAGGGGCTTTAACTCTAATCCAGCTAGGTTTAGGTAATTTATTATCATCAACAATAATATCGATAGGGATTGATTTAGATCTTGTAAATTTTTCTTTGCCTTTTCTTTTAAAGTTTTTTTCCATTTCCTAAAACCATAGTTAATATCTTACTATATTCAGCAATAACAGCTTGCATATCAACTTGATCTACAAAATTACTTAATTGTGTCATTTTTAAGTTCGGATAACCACAAGGGTTAATCTGACTAAATGGTTGTAAATTCATATTAACATTTAAACTTAAACCGTGATAAGTACAACCTTTAGAAATTTTTAATCCAATAGAACAAATTTTATTATTATTAATATACACTCCAGGAGCACCATCTGTGGTGTGGCCAACAATATTATACTTAGCTAATAAATTTATAATAGACTGAGATAAAATAAAAATTAATTTTTTTAAATTTATAGATCTTCTAGCTAAATCTAATAAAAAATACACTATTAATTGTCCTGGAGCATGATAAGTTATCTGCCCACCACGATCAGTGTTAATCACTTTTATATCTCCTAAAACATGATCGTTTTTACCAGATGGTCCTTGAGTAAATACTGCATAATGTTCTAAAAACCAAATTTCATCTACAGTATCTACATTACGATTTTTAGTAAATTGCTGCATAGCAGCTAATATATCACCATAATCTTGTATATTTAAAAATTTACAAATCAAACTTTATCTGTTCCAAACTTCCCAAATAAAACATTATAATACATTATTATTTGATCAGAAATTCTACTTAACAAATTACCTTTTTTTACAGCATTTAAAGTAATGGCCGGGTACTCAGCAATAATTTTTTCTTTTAACTTTACTGTATAAGTACCAATTTTTTCTCCTTTATTTAATGGTGCTTTAATTAATTTAGGAATATTTAAACTAGCAGTTAATTTATTAATATCATTTTTTAACAAAGATAAATAAACATCTTGCGATAAACCAATATCAATAGTTTTATTACTCCCGCCCCAAATCCTTGCGGTTTCCAATATTTTATCGTGCTGATAAATTTTATGAGATGCAAAAAATCTAAAACCCCAAGTTAATAACTTATTTGCATCAGTAGTACGGACTTCATCTGTTTTTGCCCCTAACAAAATAGCTATTAATCTAGTATTGTCTTTAACCCCAGAAACCGCTAAACAATACCCGGCATTATCAGTTTGTCCAGTTTTAATACCATCAACCACACTGTTTCGCCATAATAATTTATTACGATTGTTTTGTTCTATATTGTTGTAAACAAAAGATTTTTGCGAATAAATAGTATAACTTGCTGGGTGTTCTTTAATACTAGCCATTGCTAACGTAGCTAAATCTTGAGTGGTAGTATAATGATCCGGATCTGGTAATCCAGTGGCATTTGTAAAATGCGAATTATTCATACCCAATGTAGCAGCATAATCATTCATTAAATGTGCAAATGCTTGCTCGCTACCAGCAATATGTTCCGCAATTGCAACAGAAGCATCGTTACCTGATTGTATAATAATTCCTTTAATAACGTCAGAAACTTTAACTTTACTATTAACATCTAAAAACATTCTAGAGCCCATAGTTTGCCACGCCTGTTTGCTAACAGTTATTTCATCATTTAAAGATAGCCTTCCTTCTTTTATTTCATGATCAACGACATACATGGTCATTATTTTAGTAAGGCTAGCTGGTTCTAATTTTTGTTCACTATTTTTTTCTAATAAAACTTTTCCACTATCGTAATCAACAAGTATAAAAGCTTTTGTACTTAAAGATGGTTGCTCAGGAACAAAATCTACTGCAAAAAGCTCTCCAAACATAAACAAACTTAAAATTATTATTAAATATCTCATTTTGCAGCTCCTAAATTAATTTAATTTATCATAATAGCATCTTGAACAGGCATGCTGGATAAAAGTTTTTTCAATTGTTTAACATTTAGTTCCCCATTAACCGAACTAATAACAACCTTATATAAAATATTTTCTTTAATAGTTTTTTTCAAGTCATTTTTTTGTAAAACAATATTTATTTTATAATTTTGTTTATGTTGTTTTAATACTTCTTCTAGCTTATTAACTAAGTTTTTAGCATTACTTTCTTGAATAAAAGCCCCCAACTGTAAAGTTGAGCTAGACCCCGGGCTTACAGTATAATTTTTATCTCTAGGGTTGATGGCAGTTACCTCAACCACCCCTACTCCATTAGCAATAATACCAAGCTTACTAGCAGCAGCATAAGATAAATCAATAATCCTATCTCCATGAAATGGACCACGATCATTAATTTTGACTATAACACTATGTTTATTGTGCAAATTAGTTATTTTTGCATAAGTTGGTAATGGCAAAGTTTTATGAGCTGCAGTCATGGAATACATATCGTAAACCTCTCCGCTAGAAGTTCTAAACCCATGAAATTTAGTACCATACCAAGACGCATAACCACGCTCTTTGTATCCATCGCTTGATTTTAATACGCTATAGGTTTTATTAAATACTGTGTAGTTAGGCGAATTACCATAACGGCTTTTAGGCTCATATTTAGGTTTAGGTTCACTAATATTCGCTAAATCAGGAATATGAGATGGATGTGGGTGGCCATCTTGTTTTTTTGTATATCTATTAACAGCACCAATAGTTTTGCGGGATCTGTTTTTCTGATAATTACTAGATAAACCGCTACTACATCCCAAAAAATTCAATATTACCAAAACAAGAAACACTCTAATTGCGCTCTTTGCTGTGTGGTTTGTGTTTATGTGTAATGCCATACCAGTATATTCACTAATTAATATTTAATAAAATTTCCACAAATCAATTTTTTAAAGCTTATACTTAAACGTATGTAGAACAAAATAAGATTTTTACAATTTTTATAAGCCTTATGATTTTTACAATCACAAGCATTTGTTCTGCAACTAACCAATTAATTAGTGTCGTTGCACTATCTAAACATAAAGTTGTAATTATTGATGAAAACTCCGAACGTAAAGTCTTAAGTATTGGAGATACTACTAGCTCAGGCTTAACATTAATATCTGCAAATGCCTCTACCGCTATATTTAAAAATTCTACTGGCAATTTAATCTCTATCAGTCTTAACAACGAAATAAGCTCTACATATAGCAATACAAAAAATAATAGCAAAAGTAGCGATAACAAAAGTAGTGATAACAAAAACAATAATGAAATTGAAACAATAAAATTAAATAAGCGTAATCAATATGTAGCAACTATTACTATTAACAATAAAGATGCTTCCGCTATAATAGATACTGGGGCAAATTTTGTAACATTAAATAGCCATATTGCCGAACAACTAGGATTATCTTACAAAAATAGTGCAAAAATCAATGTTAATACTGCTAGCGATAATACTGCTGGATACAAAATTACTTTACCAAATCTAAAATTAGGTAATATTAATTTATCAAATATAGAAGCCATTGTTATAGATGGTAATAATCCAGAAACAATATTAATTGGGATGAGTTTTTTAAAAAATTTAGATCTACAATACTCTGGGGATCAGTTAGAAATAAAAAAACACGTTGAAAAACCTAATAATTCGGTAGTTACAACGCCTGCGGCTTCTACAACAACAGTACAATCGCCAGCAACAACAACGCCATCACCTACAACACCAGTGCCTGCTGCTTCTACAACAACTACGGCACCATCATCTGCAACCACTCCAACTAATCCTGCTAAAACAATACTGCCACCTATAACAACAAATAAACACTAATATATACTTTTGATTATATAAAATATATAATATTAATTATTATGCATAACTTAATATATTATATTATTCCTGCTGGGTGTGGTTTAATAGTTTTTTTAGTTTATTTCAATTTAAAAAACTTATTAAATTTATTTAATCAAAGTATTCAAAATATAAATTTAATTCAAACATCTTTAAGAGATAATTTATCTAGCAGCCTATCAAACCAAACAGAAAGTATAACTAAACAAATGTTAAATATTGGCCAATTATTAGAAACCAAAGTAGCTAAAGGTTTAGAGAAAAATTCTGAGACATTTACTGACATTGTAAAAAGATTAGCTTTAATCGACAGCGCACAAAAAAATATTATTGATGTTTCTAATAATTTAATGGGTTTGCAAACAATACTTGCAGATAAAAAATCTAGAGGGGCATTTGGAGAAATTCAATTAAAAAACTTAATCGAAAACATGCTAACTAAAGAAAACTTTATATTACAATATACTTTATCTAATGGTACCAGATGCGATTGTTTATTAATATTGCCTCCACCAACTGGTAATATTGCTATAGATGCTAAATTTCCATTAGAAAATTTTCAAAAAGCTATAGATCTTTCTTGCTCAGAAACAGACAAACAAAAAAGTAATGTATTATTTAAACAAAATATAAAAAAACACATTGAAGATATTAGCGATAAATATATATTAGCTAACGAAACTGCCGACGGTGCTATTATGTTTATTCCTGCAGAAGCAATATTTGCTGAAATACATACTAACCATATTGATCTAGTAGAGCTTTCGTATCGTAAAAAAGTATGGATGGTATCTCCAACTACTATGATGGCGATATTAACAACCGCCAGTTCTGTGTTAAAAGATCAGGCTACTAGAAAAAATATTGCTGCTATTCAAGAACATTTACGAGTTTTATCTCAGGACTTTCAACGCTTTAACGAAAGAATCAATAAACTTACTAAACATATAGAATTAAGTTGGCAAGACGCTCAATTAGTACAAACTTCTGCTCAAAAAATTTATAGTAAATTTAATAAAATAGAACAAGTAGATCTAGTAGAGATAGAGTAATCTGAACGCCAAGACCAAATCCAATCATTACAAAAAACAGTTTATTTGAAAATCTCCTTTATTTTATTTCCATTTTCTAAAAATTTTTGAATTTCTTTCGTGTCTTCTGACTTAATGTTTTCACGAAAAGTTGACAAATGTGCGATATAAGAATCAACTGCCTCAATAATATGTTCCTTATTTTGTTGAAAAATAGGTACCCACATTTCCGGAGAACTTTTTGCAAGTCTTACAGTAGATTGAAACCCACCTCCGGCTAAATTAACTATCATGGTACTATCTTCCTGTTCTAGAACAGTATTAGCTAGAGCAAAAGAACTAACATGTGAAAGATGAGATATATAAGCAATATAACGATCATGATCTTTAGAGGAAAGGTAGATTAATTTAGATTGTAGTGTTGAATAAATTGCTTTTACACGATTTAAGTGTTCTATATTAGTTTGATTTTTGTCACAAATAATTACTTTTTTTTGGTTAAACAGTCCTTGCAGAGCAGCTGTAGGTCCTGAATTTTCTGTTCCAGCCATTGGATGAGAAGGGACAAACTGCTTACGCTTCACATGATTTGCTACTACCTTACAGATTAATTCTTTTGTAGATCCTACATCCATAACAGTAGTCGTATCTGACACTACATCTAAGATTTTGGGGAGGATCTCTACGATCACATTCACAGGCACAGCTAAAATTACTATGTCTGTTTCTTTTATAGCTAATTGAAGTTTTTCCATTGAATATACTTGATCTACAAAACCAAGGTTATATGCTTGGGTACGATGTTCTTTATTTACATCAACCCCAATTATTTCTTCAACGAATTTTGCTTTTTTTAAATCATACCCAATAGATCCGCCAATTAAGCCTAATCCAACTATGGTTACTTTTTTTATTTTAGGCAATGTCGCAAAAGAACTACTACTGAAAACAAACAAAAAAATACTAATACTAATATTTACCCAACGAAATATCTTCATTTGAACTCCTGCTTTTAAATTTTTAACTAATGGGCTACAAAAGATTTTATAAACATATTATCTCCGCCATTTAGTTTCGGAACCAACATCTTCCAGATAAATACCTTTATTAATTAATTGCTGTCTAATTAAATCAGCCTGTTGCCAATTTTTTTCTTTACGGGCTTTATTACGCTCTGCTATTAAATTTTGAATTTCTTGTTCAGAGATATTATTATTTTCTAAATGACCATGCAAAAAACTCTCGCAATCAACCATTAATAAACCTATAGATTGGGCTAATTTTTTTAATATTACCCCTAACAAACTAGCTTGCTCTAACGATTGTTCTTTAATTATATTAATCTCTTTAGCTAATTCAAATAACACTGCTATTGCTTCTGGAGTGTTAAAATCATCGTTCATGGCTGTTATAAATTTTTCGGTAAATTTTTCGTTATAGTCTATATTATTTATATTTTGGTTTATGCTTTGTTCTGGCAATTCACGTAATGCTAAATATAATCTATCTAAAGAATTTTTAGCAATTTGCAATCTATCATAAGAGAATTCTACTTGACTACGATAATGAGCAGATAACATCCAATAACGCAGCACTTCTGGGTGAACTGTTTTTAATACATCTCTTATAAGAGTAAAATTCCCTAAAGATTTAGACATTTTCTCTTTATTAATTTGTAAAAACCCTACATGCATCCAATAATTAACAAATTTACTAGCATTAGCTGCTTCAGATTGAGCAATTTCGTTTTCGTGATGAGGGAAAATTAAATCGAAACCACCACCATGAATATCAAAATTACTACCTAATAAATTTAAAGACATAGCGGAACATTCTATGTGCCAACCAGGTCTACCGTATCCCCACGGCGAATCCCAGCCAACCTCAAGATGATCTGTTAACTTCCATAATACAAAATCTAGTGATTCTTGCTTAGCATTTTGTATATGTTCTTCTACTCTATCCCCATCTTGCATATTGTCTAAATTACGTTTAGATAGCGTACCGTAATCTTTAAATTGACTTATACTATAAAAAACATCCCCGTTACTGCCAATATAAGCATATTTTTTGATCAATAAAATTTTAATTAAATCAATTATATTAATAATAAATTCGGTAGCTTTTGGTTCGCTGGTAGGTTTTAATAAATTTAACGCATCAAAATCTTGGTGCATTGCTTTAATAAATTGTTCTGTAATTACATTAAACGACTGATTGCTTTCTTTAGCTTTATTTAAAATTTTATCATCAACATCAGTAATGTTACGTACAAAATTTATGTTATATCCTAAAAAATTTAAATACCTAACAACTGCATCAAAAAACAAATAAGTACGAGCATGCCCAATATGACAATAATCGTAAACTGTTACTCCACAAACGTAAATTCCCACTTCTTTAGGTTTAATTGGAATAAATTCTTGTTTTTTTTGATTAATAGTATTATAAATTTTAAGCATTTAAATATTGTCTTAAAATATAAACTGCACGAGTTTTTATACGCTCCGGTCCTACTAATTCAAAAATTTTATTTAATTCTGGCCCAAAAGTTTTACCAGTAAAAATTATTCTTAAATTTACAAATAGCTCTTTACCTATAAAACCAGCTTTTTTTAATTTATTGCATAATTCAGGAAAATCTTGCTTGTTTTCCATATTGTCAATAACTATTTGCAAAAAATTAATATTAATTGTCTTTAATATATTTTCAATATCATCAGATATTTCTAATTCTGCAAAATTATCGGTAAAAAACGCTTTAGCCCATATTAATGCTTCTTGCGGCATTACAATATTATCTTTAATTAAGCTTAAAAAAGCTGATAATTTATTTGTATTATTATTAAATATATTTAAAAAATTTATATCTTTCTGTAAAATTTCTAATAATTCATCTTCTTTAATTAATAACATTGCTTGCTTTTGCCAAAATTTTAAATGACTTATATCATGCTTAGCAGAGTTAGAACTAATATGCTTCAAATTAAAATTTAAAGATAATTCTTCCAAAGACAACAAATGATTTTCTTGTGAGGTATAGACATGTCCTAATCTGGCTAAATAATTTAAGATTGCTTGTGGTAAATATCCTTCTTGTAACAAATCTTGTATAGATTGACTGCCGTTTCTTTTAGATAATTTTGGTGTTCCATCCGCACCATTAATTAATAAAGAAAAATGCCCATATTGAGGGGCTGTTAATCCTATTGCTTGTAAAATAAGTAATTGCCTAGGTGTATTACTAACATGATCTTCACCACGCAATACATGAGTTACCCCCTGCAATACATCGTCTATAACACTACAAAACATAAAAGACGATGCTCCATCTTGACGTTTAATCACAAAATCCCCAAAATCATTACTATTAAACGTCTGCTTGCCTTTTATTAAATCATCAAACTCTACTACAATATTTTTAGGTACCTTAAACCGCCAACATGCTAATTCTTTGTTATCTAGTTTTTTTTGAACTTCTTCTTTGGGTAAATTAAGGCAAGTACCAGCATATCTAGGCGGTAATCCCTGAGATAATTGCACTTTACGCATTAAATTAAGTTTTTCTTCGGAACAAAAACAACGATACGTTAAATTTTTACTATATAACTCTTCGTAAAACCGCTCGTAAATAGCTGTTCTTTGCGATTGATATACAATTTCTCCATCCCAATTTAAACCTAGAATTCTAAAATCTTCTAGTAAAGAAGCTATATATTCTGGTTTAGAGCGTTCTCGATCGGTATCTTCGATACGTAATAAAAACTCCCCTTTTTGATTTTTAGCAAACAAATAACTAAATAATGCTGTACGCAAATTACCAATATGCATAAACCCAGTAGGGCTAGGGGCAAATCTACTTTTTATAATTTTTTTTACTTCTTCCATAAATTTCATGCTTTAATTATTATATCGCAAAATGTATTATAAGATTTAGTCTAATGCAACTATTACAGTTTAGCGATATGACTATTTTTTTTATTTATATTCTAACCAAGATTTAATGCAGGTTTGAGTATAAATTTTATCAAAAATTTTACACCATTGTTCAACGGAAGAGAAGGTGTATAGTCTTCTTCAATGTTTCTTCAGTTGATCAAAAATAATATTTCTTAAAAAAGGTTAAAAAACAATTGCAATCCTTGTCGAGTATATTTCCATCAATAGTTTCAATGCTAACATAACAGGATATACACTTGATTGTGTTAGCTAAATACTTTATTATCATCAAAAATAAATAATATCAAGGGTATATTCGTAATATGTTTAAAGTTAATTTTTTGTATAATGTAGCATTACGTCTACACAAAGAAAAAGATCCTGTATTTTCATCTTGTTCTGCTGATTTAAAATTGATAGAACACAAAAATATTACTTCTGATCGTATAATTCGTAAAGCGATAATTATAGACATTACCTCTCCACCAGAAAAAGATCTTGATTTAAATAGAGAAGGATATAGGTACCATAGTAGACATGTCACAGTAGATTATTTTTATCTTTCAACTAGTAGATTACCACATCATCCTGGTTTTGAATATTGTTTACATTACAAAGAAACATATACTAACGGACGTGATTTTCTAGAAATACGTACTTATCTTGATGACAAAAAGCGTCCATATATCGATGCCAAAATATGCTCACCAGATCCTGATGACAATAAAAAACACACTTACACTTTATATGATTTATCATCAAGCAAACAAGATTTTCTATTAGCAAACAGTAAAATTGCTGGCGATATATTATTTAAATTACTACAAGAACAAAAGCGTTTATATACAAGTTGGATGGAAGAATCTTATAAACTAGAAGATAAATTATGTGAACAACGAGAAATATATTTAAATAATTCCACGGTCAAAAACTTAGAAGATTATAAGAAAACTATGGAATATTTTAATTTACTTATAGAAAAAATCAATCGCTTATTAGCAATAGATAAACAAAAAGATATGAGGGCTACATTTATAAAAAAAGATTTTGAAAAAATGCTTCAATTTGCACAAAAACAAGCTAGTAAAAAAGTTGCAAACCCTGTAAAAAAAGATGACGACAGTGATAACGAAATAGAATGTTTGATAGATACAACTAAACATCTAAAATTATCAAAACCTAAAGAAAAAAATCCAATCGATAAACTTAAAGCATTATCCATAGAATTAGAAAGCTACTCTGCCAAGTCTTCTCTAAAATGGACTGATTTGATTAATATAAAAGAAATTATAGAAAAAATTCAGAATGAATCTTTATGTATATTACTAGACCAAGAAAATCTATTACACAAAAATGAAAAAATCCGACAATTTGTATTACATTTAAGAAATACCACTTACGCTACAAACAAGCAAATTATCTTGCAATTGTATGATGCATTTAAACAGGCTTGTTTAAATGGTGACTTTGAAGCAGTAAAATTAATTTTTGAGCATGTGCAATCTAAAATAGACGAACAATTATTGCTTGATATTTTAGCAGTTGGCATAAATTTACAACAACTTAATGATGCTGAAGCCCAGAAAACCAATAGACAAATAGTTAATATTTTAACATTTTTGTTCGAACAATCGCCACTTTATAAACTTGTTATCACTACCTTAGATACAACTCGCTGTTGCCTGCAATGCAATATAGACATAGCTACCGGGCCAGATAGCTATAAAAGATACCATATAACAATAACTACATTAATAATATTGGCAATGCACAATAACTTATTATTATTCAAATTGCTATTAGAACAAGGCATACCTGTTAACCAACCTAGTTTATTATTTGTTGATTCAGAACAAAAAATGCTTGAAATAAAGGCGTGTTGTTATATTACTGATATGTTTAATTTAAAAAACATTAATGATTTTATTAATTTATTATTACAACATGGTGCTATGGTTAATGAAAGCAATATGTTAATTGTATACGAATATCAACCAAAAGTTGTTTCTGAAATACCATTACAACAATTTTGTTCTATAGCGCAACGTTTAGCCAATAAAAGCTCTAAGGGAAAATTAACATATTATAACCTTACCCAACCAGGTACTATAAATCTAACGTCTCTTACCCCAGCTCTATTTTATTTTGTCCACGGACATGCTCGCAAACGTACTTTATTGTCCAAAGATATTGATTTTTTAAAAGATTATTTAATAAAACGTAGCGATGTGAACGAAATTTTGCTTGCGTTAGGACAATTAGTATTTTTTTATTGTGTAGGTATGCCTAAAATAATCATAAGAAGAAGCGAAAGCGAGGGTTCGAAAAGAAATATTTTTTTTAATAGTGACACACCGGAAATACCACATAACACTGGTAATCCAACAAATATAGTATATATGTACTCTCTTAACTCAAAATTATCCGACCAAAAAACACGAGATAATATGGTCACGATTATTAATTTATTATACGACCAATTAATAACTATTTTTAATAGTTGCCGTATATCAAACGCTCATGAAAAAATTAATCTATTTGTTAACATAATGTTATTACAGAATAATACTATTAAAGAACAAATGCCTATAAGTAGTTATACTGACAATATCCTAGTTTTATTCAATATAATATCACTGAGAAGTGCCTGTCTTAATGTAGCCCGTTGGTTATTTTCTGTTAAAGCTTCTTTGACTACTGATGATATAGAGCAAATTAAACATATAAATATTAAGCTAGCAGATTTATATGATGAAACTCCTCAATCTTTACAGATCCAATTA
>Ga0182016_10006942_pt1 | contig 11769 bp, 12 predicted proteins | sample 712S2MmetaG_FD_120491 | JGI IMG/M metagenome (GOLD analysis project Ga0182016, IMG submission 120491) | Permafrost microbial communities from Stordalen Mire, Sweden - 712S2M metaG | ecosystem: Environmental > Terrestrial > Soil > Wetlands > Permafrost | place: Sweden: Stordalen | collected...
CTGGTTCACCCGAAAGCGTTACCCTCAAGAAATTTCTCGCAACCAAAATCAGCTTGGCCCGCTGTGGCTACGCCGATATTCTTGGGCTGGAAAAGGCTGCATGAACGTACTACTGTCCAGTAAATACCAAGATAAAGAAATGTGGGGAGAGAAATTACGGCCCAGATGAGGATAGTCGGTCGAACTAATTGGAGACTGAGAATGGCGACAGGAATGAGAAACGGCCACATCCGGGCCGGGCTTGCTCCCGTATCACCGGCGAACATCATCACGGTCGGCGCGTAGATGAGCAGCCAAATCACGTATGCCCACCAACCGCGCCGACTGCGTTTTTGTATCAGGGCGGCCAACCATCCGGTCTTGGATATCGGCGAAGAATCTATAATGCGCATGGTGATTCACGTTTGCTTATGCAAAAGGAGGCCGATTCATCGTCTGCATTTTCAAATGGCTCCTTGTTGACAAATCCAATAGGCGCGCCAGAAAGAGGGCATCACAATCGTGATGGGTTCAGGAGTTCGGCCGGACCTTCCCGTAGCGCCTCCTCTATGAATGCATCGAGCTTCAGACGGCAACGCGCATCATTGAGAATGCACTCCCATTCCAGATCGCTGGATCTTTCCTCAGGCAGTGTGTCCATGAGCTCGATCGGCGCTTGGGAGACTGCAGTCATTGATCCAGATTAACACGTGAAAATCGCCGTGACAAGGTGTGACCGGGGTTGCGTCCCGGCAAGAACGCATCTAATGTTGCTCGGTCTTCGCGGTGCAAATCCGAAGAATTGCGCATTTTCAGCAAAGTTCTTGCAAAATTTTCCCGCTACTGATTCTCGCGCAGAGAATCGCGGAGGTCGCAGAGTAAGAAAAAAGAATAGAGAAAGGGTTTTCTCCGCGGTCTCTGCGACTCGGCGCGAGTTTAAGGTTTTCAGGATTTCCTTGCGGCTTGCGGCGCTGCGCAATTGCGTTTCTTGTCTTTCTACCCTTTCAGCGCCGTCTCGATTTCTTTCAACGAGACGCCCAGGATTTTTTGGGAGATTTCATCCAGGGCCTGTTCGCCGCCTTGTAAATGAATTGTCCGGCGCAAATGGGTCATGCTCTTGCCGGGTGCGAGCGCGGCGGCGGGGGACGAGGATTCCATTTCGTAGAACGGCCCAAGCGGTTTGGCGCCGGGAGCGGGCGGGCCGTCGTTGTAGCTGTTGATCACATCGCCGCCGAACGGGTTGTCCTGCAGCTTCCACAGCGAATTAACATAGTCGGTCACTCCTTCCGGTTGGCTAAACTGCACGATCGTCAGCACATGGTTCAAGGCGTCGTAACTGCCCAGGACGGCCTTGCTCCGTTTCGGGTTGATGCCGATCTTGCTGCGGAATTTGCCGTCGGCGCTGAAAAAGATGGCGTTGTCTTTTACGACCAAGCGCTCCGGTGGGACGGTGCCAAAATAATCTGAGGTCACTTGCGTGCCCTTTTCAGACTCGGGTCCCGCCTGGATTGGCACCACAATGGTGGTGGAAGGCGCCACATTGTACTGGCCGAGAATCCAGATTGAGAGCAGGCCCGTGTCCTTTTGCCAGGGGGCGTTCCCGGCGTTTTTGATGCGGTTATCCGTTTCGTAAGCGACCAAACTGACTCCTGACATTGCTTTGACGCCAAGCCTTTTCCAGGCATTGGCGGCGGTGAGCAATCGAACCTCCCGGTCCACCGCCACGTCGAAGGTGGTGCCGCTGTAATTGGTCAGGCTGAAGGCGGCGGCGAATTTGGCCTTGCTCTTGGATTGCGAGACCACTCGGTACGGGATGGTGTCGATGGCTGCCGGTGTAAACCAATGTTCGAGATCAAACTTGGCGCCTTTGGCAAAAAAAATCGCGAATTGTCCTCCTTCCGGTCCTAGCCAAAAGCGGTCTTCCCCGCCAAAAACGCTAATGTGAGGCTCGAATTTTCCCGAGGCGATCAGTTCCTGGTTAAGCCAGCCAAAGCTCAGGCCGCTTTCGCCGCCGGCGGTGCTGGTCATGACGCGTCCTTGCCAGGCGGCCACCAGGGCCACCTGGGCCTGCCCGGAATCATCCGAGAGTGTGATCACGTCCGTATGCTGCCGCAGAAAGTTGAGATCGTTGCCGAAGGTATTGGCGGCGGTGACGCTAACCGCCCCGGCCAAAGTCGCCGAAGCCACCACCGCAAGGATGAGCATGCTTTGATTCATAGTTTTAGGTTGAGCCCTCAGCTTGCGGGAATTCCTCCGGCTTGTTAAGCCTTTTTTGCGCGGGGCGGAACGCGGGCAGACGATCAGCTTCGTCCTTCATCCACTCCTCCCTCAGTGGCGGGGCAACAGAGAGGGCTTTCAACTACCCCCCATGCGCTCTCCTGCGCAAGGCAAGGAGACTGGGGCGCAAAAAAGTGTAACCTTTTTGCGCCGGCGGCCATAAATTGACAAGATGACAGCCAGCGACATGGAAATGCTTCGAGATTACGCCCGGGGAGGGTCGGAGGAGGCATTTGCCACGCTGGTCTCGCGGCATGTCAACCTGGTTTACTCAGCGGCGTTGCGCCAGCTTCGGGATGCCGGCCTGGCGGAAGAAGTCACGCAGGCGGTTTTCATTATTCTGGCGCGCAAGGCTGGAGGGCTCGGGCCAAAGACCATTCTGCCGGCCTGGCTTTGCCGAACAGCCCATTACGCGGCGGCGGATGCGCTGAGAGCGCAACGGCGCCGCCAACATCGCGAACAGGAGGCCTACATGCAGTCCACCTTGCAACCCACCGAATCAGATGCCGAAGCCTGGGCCGCCGTCGCTCCTCTGCTGGACAACGCGATGGCGGAATTGGGAGAAAAAGACCACAGCGCCATTGTGCTGCGTTTCTTTCAAGGCAAGGAAATGAAGGATGTGGGAGCGGAGTTGGGAGTGAGCGAAAACGCGGCCAAGACGCGGGTCTGCCGCGCGGTGGAAAAGATGCGGCGGTTTTTCCTAAGGCGCGGGATCACCATGTCGGCAGGCGCGGTTATGGCGGCGGTTTCGGCCCATTCTGTGCAAGCGGCTCCGGCCGGACTAGCGAAGGTAACGACGGCGATGGCGTTGGCCAAAGGGGGGATGGCTTCGGCTTCGCTCGTGGGTATGATTAAAGGAGCGTTGTGGCGGATGACGTGGGGGCAGGTCAACCCAGCGGTGCTGGCGGGGCTGGCTTTTTTATTTGGAACCGCGGCAACAGTGGAGACGGTGCAAACGGTTCACCGGGCGCCTGGGCCGGATATTGAGGGAGTTTGGGAGGGAACGGCCACGTTGCCTTGGAACTTTATCGCTGGAGTGAAAAGAGAAAGACCGGCCCATTGTCGAGTGGTGTTGAGGATTGCGCAGACGAACGGGGTTTACAGCGCTTCGGCGGATGATATTGACTTGGGGAAAAGAAACATTCGCGCCACACGTGTCATATATAAGTATCCCTATGTGCGGTTTTGTCTGGGGGATTGGGGGCAGTGCGAAGTCAAACTCAATGCCAGCGCGACGGCCATGACCTTTGAGTCCCACCGGGGACGGGTGCTGGACCTGGTCATGCAGCGCACCAACGCACCCGATGCGGCCCCGGAGCCATTGCAGGAGAGCGAATTCGCGGCGGGGACGGGGGGGGATTTGCAAGGGTATTGGGAAGGCGGTTGGAGACCTGTTTTTCCGGTGAATTTGAAAGTTGCGGCGCAAAGCAATGGAGGGTATCGAGGCGAATTGGATTTGCCGGGGCTGGGGGTGAGCCGTTGGCCGGTTACCGTGACGGCCAGCGGGACGGGGCGGCCTCTGGTGACTTTCGAGGCGATGTGCGGGGTGGGGATGTTCCACGGCAGACTTAATAGCCGCAGGACGAGGATGATCGGAATTCTTGCTCTGGGCGCTGAAAATCCGTTCACGTTCAGCAGGGCCGAGTATCGCCCGGAACAAACCCCGCCGGAAAGCGATTACGCGTGCAGCGCCGCGACAGACCTGCAAGGACATTGGATGACAGAAGTGGACGCCAGCTTGCTGACCATCGTGTCCGACGGGATGCTGAAAAAAATCCCGTTGGATTTGGACATTGCAAAAGCGGCCGATGGGACTTACTCGGCGGCGCTGGTGGAGCCGCTGGCTGAGTTTTTCGGGGCAGGAGATCCGATCCCGGCGACGGATTTCCAGTATCCGCTTCCGAGCGTCCACCTGCAGTGGCCATTGTTAAGGGCGGCATTTGACGGGGAATTGTCGGGGGCCAAGCTGTTCGGGAAATGGACCGAAGCGGGGCAATCCTTTGCCGTGACGTTCGAGAGGAGGGCGCCATGAAGAAGAATTCCCAGCGCGTCGGCTTCACCCTCGTGGAACTGCTGGTGGTGATCGCGATCATGGCGATTCTGGCGGCGCTTCTCCTCCCGACCCTGTCCAAAGCCAAACATCAGGCGCAAGGCATCAAGTGTCTCTCGAACATGCGGCAATTGACGACCGCCTGGATAACTTACGCGGGCGCATACGGAGATGGCCTGGTGACAAATGTGGTAGGGTACCCTTTTCAAGGCCAATCGTCGGTTGATTGGGCGTCGGGCTGGGAAGACTGGTCCAATCCTGACGATCCGGATAATACTAATAATCTTAACCTGGAGAGTCCGCTCGGACAGCTTTGGCCTTTTTCTCGATCGTTGGGCATCTACAAGTGTCCATCGGATCCATCGCCCCTGATTCGTTCAGTTTCGATGAATCCAAGAATGAATGGCGGCGACTGGCCGAACGCGCCCATCGCGGAGTTCACCAATCCGAACAAGCTCTCGGCCATCGTCAATCCGGCGCCGGTCAATGCGTTTGTTTTTATTGACGAGCGATGTGACTCGATCAACGACGGCTTTTTCGTGGTGGAAATGGACTTTACGAACGACATGGCCTCCTTGGGCAATATCCCGGCCAATTATCACAATGGCTGCGGCGCTATTTCATTTGCTGACGGACACGCGGAAATTCACCGTTGGCGGGATCCCCGCACCGAACCTCCGTTTGATTCGCATAAGATGCAGGGCGGGGCCTTGACGCCGAACGATCAGGATGTGGCTTGGATTCAGCAACATTGCTCCGCGCTGATCAATCAATAGGCCAGTCCTTTGCAAACGTGTTGAACGCGGAATAGAATGAGGAGCCTTACGCTTCCGTCTTTGAAATAACGTGCTGACGCGACGACGCGCTAAAGAACTATGAACACAATTGGAGCGGTTGTTGAAAATCGACGTGGAGGAGAGCGATGAAGCGTTGGGCCTTACTGGTGGCGGTCCTGTACGGCGCAATCATCTGTCTTTTGTTGCCGCCCGTCTATCGTCTCGCCTTTGCGTCTCAAGCCCGACCGGCCCAGATGGGATCATTATTCCGGGCGCAGTGGTGGTTATGGCTGGTGGTGATGGCCTTGGGGCAAGGCGCGCTTTTGGCGGTGCCGGTGCGGGTCGCCAGCCGGCGTCCGGTGACGCGCGCCCCTCTGGCGATCACCATCGTGACTGGGGCGTTGATGATGAGCGCGTTGGTGGTGGGGGCTTTTTGCTCGATCTACGAGTTTGGTTTTCATGACGCGGGCGGGCATTGGACCGTTTGGACAGCGCTCGGTCTGGGTCTGGCCGCCTGGTGCATCTGGGGTTGGATATTCTTCCGCATGAGCCGGCTTGCTGAGACGGGAGATTTTGTCTCGCGAATGTGTCAATGGCTATTCAAAGGCAGCATCCTGGAACTACTTGTCGCCGTACCGACGCATATTGTAGCGCGCTATCGCGATTATTGCTGCGCGGGCGTGATGACCTTTATCGGACTGACCATGGGAATGTCGGTCATGCTCTTCTCGTTCGGGCCGGGGGTGTTTTTCCTTTTCGCGGCGCGATGGCAACGGCTGCATCCGGCGGCTAAGCGGGGCTGGCAGAAATCGGGTGCGTAGATTCATGGGCGCCGCCAATCGGCCTGTCGCCCAAGGGCCACCGCTCATCTTTGGCCATAAAGAAGAAAGAACGGTCCTCTCACCTCTGGAGCGGGTCCCAATACCTGGAATTGACCAAGAACTTTACGGGGTCGGTGGAGGGCCCTTGCGCGTTGATATTCCGATCGTTCCGCGCCTCGCTATGGCCATCCGTGAACACACAATTGCCCGTGCCCAAATGGCGGACGGGATCAACGCCCTCATTATCACTGCCATCCCTCTGGGCATTGGGGTCCATCCAACTGGTGGGAAACCAGAGGCTGGAGGACCACGCAACACTATCGACGGATTCATTGCCGGTCGGATAAGGGTCCTTGTCAGCCACCATCAAGCATTCTGCGGGCGACTTCACCTCGGTGCGCTTAAACTGCTCCGTGTCGGCAAAAACATGATCTCCCACCGTAAAAGGCGGGCTGTCTGGCAGATAAGGATGATGTCCCAAAAAATAACCATTGTATCCATAACCAACCCAGTAAGCGTTAAACTGCCAGTGCCATGTCAAACCATAGGTCTTGATGGTGCCGGATAAGACGGGATCCTGAAAGAGGATGTTGGTGTAAGTCGCATCTCCCGCATGACCGGTAATGGTCGTACCCCACCAATCATCAATGGAGACCGTCGAATCCGCATCGCCTGCAGGGTAACGTGAATTCCGGTGAGGAGGAAAAACGTCGCGGTTGTCGTCCGTGTAGAGCTGCATGAGGATGCCAATCTGGCGAAGATTATTCTGACAACTGGTGGCCTTGGATTGCGCTTGGGCCCGCGCCAAGGCGGGCAAGAGCATGGAAGCCAAAATGGCAATAATCGCAATGACCACCAGCAACTCGATCAAGGTGAACGCCTTGTGTGGACGGTTCCATTTGGGCGTGGACAAGACAATGGGTGGCTTTTGCATTGTTTCAACCTTGTTAGCCTACTTTGGCCCTTCCGTCAAATTCTGTTTGAATGGAGGAGTCCCAAAATCGGCTCCTTTCCACCGTCCTTACGGAGCGCTGTGCGGGGCGGTGGTCAGTTCAATGGCCCGCATCACCCGCAAGGGATGATCCGTCTGGATCAAGTCAATGCCCCAGGAAATCGCTTCCAGATAATCCTCCACACGCTCGTGCTCCCCCATCGCATCGGAAAAGACCTTTATGCCCAGGCGGTGGCAGCGCGCGATCAGGTCAGGCGAGAGTATCTCCCAATTTGTGTCAAACGCATACGGGTGCAAATCGCGCGCCAATGCGTCAATCTCGTTGGGTGAATCCAGCGGGGGCAGCAGCCGGACCTTTGGGTTGATCGCTTTGAGTTTCGCCAGAAAGCGCGGCTGCCCATAGACCACCGTTCGCTCAACCGTTCCGTGCCGTTCCAAGGCATCCACCAGCGCCTGCGGCGCGATGGCCTTCGCGTCAAAATACAGGTTCACCTTGCCCGCCACGTCTGCCATGAAATCTTCCAAAGTTGGCAGGCCAATCGATGCGTAGGGGCGTCCAAACTTAAACCCGGCGCTCAAGTTCGAGATCACGGCGGAGGGCGTCTTCGCGATGGCTCCATGCCCGTCCGTTTTGCTGTCCAAAGTGGTGTCGTGCAGCAGAAAAAATTTGCCGTCGCTGGTCGTGCGCACATCGAACTCGACGTAATCCGCTCCCAAACGGATGGCCTTCTCGAAAGCCGGCAGGGTGTTCTCGGGCGCATATCTGTTGGCCCCGCGATGCAGCGAGAAGAGCACGGGCCGTTGTTTGACTCGTGGCCAGAGCGCAGACGCGAGAACCTCTTCCGGCAAATCAGTTTGAATCCAATCCGCGCCCGCTACCATGGCCCTCGCCCAGAATGACTCATTGTCCCACTGCCCAAGGTTTTTGGTCTCGACCTTGATTCCCAGGGAGTGAAAGGCCCGGCAGTTTTCGGCCGTGACCGTGTCCGCGTCGATCTCCACGGCATCAAGATGGTTGCTTTGCGCCCAGGCCGGCGGTCCCACGCTGGGGCGCCACTTGGCCATGAGGGCCACTTCGCCCGGCGCGACCGCGTGAACGCGTTGCACATGTTCTAATCGGTCATAGACCACGACCTGCCGTTGCATGCCCGCGGCGAGAATCTCGCGGGCGAGTTGCTCGGGATTGATTGCTTTGCAATCGAGGTAAAGATTGAGTTTGCCTTTGGCCAGGGCGAACGTTTCCTGCAAGGACAGCGCGCGCGTGCCGGCAAAACGGGCGGCCCGTGGCGCGCCGAGGTCCATTTGTTGAAGTTCCGCCAGGGTGTGCTCAGCCACGACCAGCGCCGCGTTACTCCCCGCCTTGAGCACTTCGTCATGGGCCAGCACATGTTGCCCATCCTTGGTCAAGCGCACATCCACTTCCGCCCATTCCAGTCCGTCTTCGATGCAGCGCGCAAGCGCAGGCCGGGTATTTTCAGGCGCTTGGCCGGATTCCCCTCGATGGGCCACGACTTCCGTCGCTCGCGGCGGCTGAATCGGCTCAAAAAAGGGGAAGTCGCGGGCGCTGGCCACGCTACCGCCAAAACCAATGATCAGGCCAACCCAGGCAAGGTGTATTCGATGGAGGCTCATGGCGCGCCAGAAAATGTCTCAGCAAGCTCAGCCGGTCAACCGCAAAAGGAGGAGCGCAAGAATTACTTCCAATTGTCACATGAATATCACATGACTTTTACCGATCGAACCTTTATTAATTGAGCGCACACATGCCCATCTAGCGCCCCTAAAATGCCGCCGGAAGAAATTATGGTGAGCCAGGCGCCTTCATGGCGGCTGGCTTCGGCTGTTCCGAATTGGATGCTCGGGCTGGCGTGCAGCGCCCTTGCCTTGAGCGCCGCTTTTCTATGTGACGGGCCGGTGGAAGCGGCGGTGCAGTTGCAGGCCCCGGGTGCGTTGCGTGCCTTGGCCCACTATTTGAGCCTGGCCGGTGAATGGTGGTCCATCGGGATCGCCGGGCTCGTGACCGGCTTTTTCTTCTTTTTCCGGGGAAGACGCCACACCGCGCGTGAGGTCCTGCTGGTCACGCTGGCGGGGTTGGCCACCGGCAGTGTCGGCATGTTGGTCCGCTTCTTTTTCGGGCGGACGCGTCCCAACGCCCTGATCCCACAGGGATTTTACGGGCTTTGGTACCATTCACATTGGATTGCCGGGCGTTACCAATTCAGTTCGTTTGTCTCGGGTCACGCCACGTTGGTGGTTGGGTTGGCGGCGGCCGCCTGGATGGTTAATCGCCGGGCGGGAGTGATCGTGGGCTTGTTCGCGGCGATGGTCTGCTGGTCGCGCGTAGCCCAATCTAGCCATCATTTTTCGGACGTGGTTGGAGCCTGCCTGCTCGCGCTCTGGCTCGCGCCGCAACTTCAGCGACGTTTGCAAAACGCATTGCCGCCTTGATTTGGCGCACGATACCGAACTAGCCCCGCCGGCTCTGTGGGGGGCGCGGCGTGAAGCAAATAGCGCGTTGGAATTTACCTCGAAATCTCCGTGACAGGGGTTAGGATGAGGGTTGTCATGGAAAACAATCAGCCCTTTCGCAGGCAGGAAATCACCCAATGAACGCTAACTCCCGCCAGGCGCTGGATTGCGCCGTGCGCGCCGCCCAAGCCGCCGGCGCCCTCATGCTCCGCCACCAAAGTTCGCCCAAAAAAATCAACCAACAGACGCGAAACGACATCAAACTGGAATTGGATGTGCGGGCGCAGAAGTTAATCGAACGCATGTTGCTGGCCGAATTTCCCGATTCCGCGGTTCTGGGCGAGGAAGGGTGTGCCGGCGAACCGGACGCTAGTTCGCGCTGGGTGGTTGATCCGATCGATGGCACGGTCAATTTTGCCTATGGGGTTCCTCATGCCTGTGTTTCCATAGCCTGGCAGACGCGCACCGGGCCTACCGCGTCCTTTTCCAGCGTGGCGGGGGTGGTTTATGACCCCTTTTGTGATGAACTTTGGACCGGGGTTCTGGGCGGCCCCGCCCGGCTCAATGGCAAGGTCATCCATGTCAGCCGCCGGCGTGAACTGGCAGAGGCGATCATCGCCATCGGCTTTTCCAAAACAGAGAAGAGCCTCAATGAGAATTTGCCGGTGTTCAACCTGCTCGTCCGCCGGGTGCGCAAAATCCGCATGATGGGCGCGGCGGCGCTCGCTCTCTCTTACGTGGCGGCCGGGCGTTTTGACGCTTACATCGAGTCCGGCGTTTCCTTATGGGACATCGCGGCCGCGGGTTTGATTTTGGAATGCGCGGGCGGCGAGTTTTGGCGCCGTCCGCTGACCGAGACCAACCAATTTCGCCTTTTGGCCAACAACGGTTTGTTGCGCGGCAAACTACAGCGGGTCGCGGGCGCGGCGCGCTCCCCCCAAAACGCGTCGGGCGTCCGTCCGTGACAAAATATTGGACAAAGGGATTCGTCTCGGCTTTGCTCTTGCAATCAAGCAGTTAACACTATGTGAACCGACTTGTCAGCGGACGATGTTACGGCGCGTCTTCCTGCCCCGGCCCATCTCGGTTTGGTTTAGCATTCTAACCTTTATGCTTGCAGCCAAAAGTCATAGTCAGGAAGCCATCCGCATGTCCTTGGCCAGTGAGCAAGCGGCGGCGGCGGAAAAAGCCACCAATGACATCGGCTATTATAACGCGCAGGCTGGGCCGGTTCGCATGGCGCTGCAAGAGGAAATGGGGGTGGAACTGAATGATGACGCCAATTATTCCAAAACAAACCCGGATGCGGACGTTATTCTTCATCCAGCCTTGAACGTCCGGGCCGGTTGGCGGGCGACGGAGCAAAATGCGTTGTCGCTGGCGGCCGGGTTGGGTTATGCGGAGTATCTGCATGATCACGCTTTAAGCGGGTTGCGCATCGCTTCGGACTCCGGCGTGGGCTGCAACATCTATTCCGGCGATTTCGTTTTTAACCTGCATGACCGCTTTTCGGCCGTGGAGTATCAGATACAGGACCCGGCCGTTAGCGCCAGCGTCATCCGGTTAGAGAACACGGCGGGTTTGGAAACGACCTGGGACCTTTATAAGCTGATACTCACGGCGGCTTATGATTATGATATGTTTGATTCGCTGACGAAGTTTTACCAATACAGCGACAGCGGCTCACATCTCTTCGAAGTGACAACCGCCATGACGCTTTCGCCGGCGAGCAAATTGGGCCTGCAAACCGGCGCGGGACTCACCGCCTACGGGGAACATGTGCTGGAAAATGACACCCATTATAGCATCGGTCCGTTTTACAAAACCCGTCTGACCAGACATCTCAGCGCGGAAGTTTCCGCGGGGGTTGCCTCGTATCAGTTTGATCATGACGCCACCACCAGGTTGGGAGACTTCACCGGCCTTTATGGCCAGGCCCGGCTTGTCCATGAATTGAATCAAGCTTATTCCCAATCGATCTCTCTGGGCCGCGCGGTGCAACGGGGGATCACGGCCGACCTTTCCGAACTTTACTCGGTCAATTATGCGGGTTGGTGGCACTTTCTGCCAAAAGGTTACCTTGGTTTTCGCTTCAGTTATGGCCAGGGGTCCACCGCGGGAGCGGCGGAAAGTGTGGGATTCTTGCCGGAAAAATATCACATCGTTGGTCCCGGCCTCTCCCTCTCGTGGCGCTTCTCGCGCCAACTCGCCGCTACGGCTTCCTATGATTATTTGCGAAAGAATTCCGATGAGATCCTTTACGCTTTTGCGCAAAACCGGCTTTTGCTGGATGCAACCTATGCTTTCTAAACTCTTTTTTCTCCCACGGATTAAACTGGCGGCAGTCCTTCTCGCCGGCGTCGCCGGCGGCTTGTTGCTAAGAGCCCAAAGCCCATCCCACGATTCTTCCTGGCCAACCCCCTCGAGCGTCAGCAACCGCACCGC
>Ga0182016_10006949_pt1 | contig 11762 bp, 12 predicted proteins | sample 712S2MmetaG_FD_120491 | JGI IMG/M metagenome (GOLD analysis project Ga0182016, IMG submission 120491) | Permafrost microbial communities from Stordalen Mire, Sweden - 712S2M metaG | ecosystem: Environmental > Terrestrial > Soil > Wetlands > Permafrost | place: Sweden: Stordalen | collected...
CCGTGGCTGAAAAGATGGTCACTTTGGGCAAGGGCGGCACCCTGCACCAACGCCGCCTCGCTTCCGCCCGCTTGCACCAGGACGAAGAGGCCATCAAAATTCTTTTCAACGAGATCGCCCCCACGCAAAAGGAACGGCCCGGCGGTTATACCCGCATTGTCCGCTTGGGACAGCGCCAGGGTGATGCCGCTCAGATGGTCATCCTCGAGTTCGTGGATGTGCCCGTGCCGGAAACCCCGGTCGGAACCACCGCCGAGACCAAGACTGAGGCCCAGCCTGCGGAAACGGCCGCTGAGAAAAAAGAAGAGAAGAGCCAGGAAACGAAAGAAGCAGCCGCTCCGGCTTGATTTTTTTCCGGATTGACGAGACTCTTCCGCCATGCGGCGGCTTTTATTCCTGGTCTTTTTGGCCTTGAGTCCTTTGGCCCATGGGGCCGAAGGACGGGTGATCAAGGTCTTGCCCCAATTTGTGGATAAGAAGGGCGAGGTTTCCCTTTCCCCCAGCCTCTACGAACGGGATGCCTACCAGTTCTATTTGCGCAATCATCCGGCCGTGCGCGTCGCCATGCGCTTGGCGGTGCAGTGGAAAGCCAAGGACGTTGGCGCCGCGGACCTGAAATTGCGCGCCGAACTGCGCGGCTTGGAAACCAATACCCTTCACACGATCACTATCGAGCAGCCTGTCCAAAAAAAGGGCCGTTTCAGCCATTGGTCCTCCATTAAGATCGAGGGCCAGAATTACAAGGATTTGGGGCCCCTGGTGGCTTGGCGCGTGAGCTTATGGGAGGGCGGACGGGAACTGGGCGCGCTCGAATCTTTTCTTTGGTCGCCAGTCTCTCCCGTTTCGCCTTCGCCTTGAAAGTGCCTTAAAAGAAAGTCCGGGACAGGCGGACTTTGAGACGGGATTTACGGGATGAACCGGATGGCCGCCATTCGAGAACCAATCACCAAGAGGTCTGGCGCAAACCTGACTACAGAAAGAAACGCGCACGGACGAGATCTCGACCGTGGCAGCGTATAAACGGCGTGAGCCGTGAAGGTCGCTGCTGACAGCCCTCTTGAAGGCCGCCGGAGCAGGCCAACGCATCTTCACGAACGCCTTGCCCGCTCCTCGGCGACCACCTTGCCGATAGCCCCGGGGCCAAGGTTACATTCATCAGGAAATCCCCAACGAACGAAGCCTTTCCAAACTTTTTCCTGCCACCCGACCGAATGGCCAACGGTTTTTTTGTCCGGTTCCGGGGCTCGGCGGCGTATAATAAATGCGAACACGATGAATGACGGTCAATTGCTTGAGAGTTATGTGGCCGAAGCTTCCGAGAAGGCTTTCACGGAACTCGCCCGTCGGCACATGGGGCTGGTTTATTCAGCCGCGTGGCGTCACGTGGGCGACCAGGAACTGGCGAAGGACATAACGAAGTGGTGTTTTCCCATTTGGCTCACCAAGCCCGTTTCATCCCGAAGCGATCAGTCCTGGCGGGATGGTTGCATCGGGACACACGCTATACCGCGCTGGATTTTATGCGCGCCGAGGGACGGCGTTACCGGCGCGAAAAACAATTCATGGAAATGAACCCACCTCATTCCGAACAGCACCCCGGCTGGGACGAGATACGCCCGTTGTTGGATGAAGCCCTCACGGAACTTCCGCCCGCGGACCGTAACGCCCTGTTGCTGCGGTTTTTCGAGCAACGGGATTTCGCTGAAGTCGGCGCGGCTTTGGGGGCGAGTGCGGAAGCGGCGCGCAAGAGAGTGGACCGTGCGTTGGAACGTCTGCGCGAATATCTGGTAAAGCGTGGCGTGACCACCACCGCTGTGGCGTTGGGCGGGACCCTCTTGGCTCATGCCGTCGAAACCGTGCCCGCGGGGTTTGTCGTTTCGCTGGCGGCGGGCTCAATTGGAGCCGCGCTCGGAAGCAACAGCAGTTGGATCTCGAGCCTCATGATTATGACCAAAACGAAAATGGCCATTGGCCTGGTGCTGGCGGCCGGGATTCTGGCTACACCACTCATCATGCAACAACAAGCGCTGGCCGCCGCCCGCGCGGGACAGTTGGACTGGCACGCGCAACTGCGTGCGTTGGCCGTTTCCGGCCAGGCAAGCAAGCAAGCTCCTAAATCCTTTGACCGCACGGAACGTGATCGGGCGGATCTGGAACGACTGCGGCGTGAGGCCTTGGCCTTGCGGACAAGGCTCGCGGACCTCTCCGCGCAAGCCGAGCGCTTGCTTGTAGCGAGTTCCACGCATCGGCCCGGCGCTAACCCGCTGGGCAAAATTATCCGGTTTGGTGATCTGCGCGATGCAGGCCAAGCCACCCCGGAGGCCACGATGGAATCCTTTTTGTGGGCGATGCTTCAAGGCGAGACCAATCGCATTAGCCAGTTTTTGGCCCTGAACGAAGCAGACAGCCAGCATGACGAGGCGGTTTTGGAGAAATTGTTGGGGGAGCTTACCAAAGAATCCTCTGAAATGCGCAACGCGGTTGAGTCCGGCGGAATGGAATCTTTCGCGGTGCAGATCCTGGAAGGTTACCCGGGCCAAAATGATGACCAATGGGTGGTCGCAGAAACGATTCAACCTGATAGTTCCATTACTATTAAGCGGCTTCTCTTTTGCCAGACTGACACGGGCTGGAAATGGGTGGTCGGCCCCAATGGCAAACCGGTTGAGGAAGACGTAAACCAACCTTGAATTACCGCGCTGCCGCCATGAGAAAAAAGGCCGCATACTTCTATTTGACGATGCTGATCGCATGCGCGGTATTCTTCCTGGCCAGGCAGCGGACACTCAACAACTTGCGCGCTGAGAGCGCGAGGTTGCAACATCAGGTTGAAGCCCGGAACGATGCCCGCCTGGCGGACATTCCCCAATCTCAAGCTACACCCGTGGCCCAACTAAGCGAGGCTGAAGAGAGGGAGTTATTGCAATTAAGAGCCAAAATCGGACCCTTGCGGGAGAATCTGCGCGAGGCGTCCAACCGCTTGGCCCTTCTCCAGCGGCTGCCCGCCAGCCGCTGAAACGAGTGCTCACACCTTGCCTATCCATTGCCGATTCTCCCAGACGGCGCGGAGGGAGGTTAAATTGCGCGGGTCCAGGATGTTCTTCGCCGCCGCGCCCAGTTTCCCCTTCTTCAAGTTTTGATAGGCGTCGCTCGCGCTGATGGCGACGAATTGCAGGACGCTCGGATCGCGGTAGCAATCGATCATGCACTTGGTGCAGCCGTCGCGGATCAGCTTGCTCTCATCAAATTCGTAAATGTGACACATCGGCTTATCCCAGGCGTGGCACCGGTAAAGGTTGAGGTTCCAATCCAGGTAGAAGTATTTATGCCCGCCCAGGCAGCCGAAACGTTCCGGCTCCCCCCGCAAGTGCCGCTGCATTTCGTTGAGCGATTCCAGCGGGTTGACCACCGGATAACCGCTCTTCTTCTTCTTCATCTCTTTGATTCTCTCAAAGACGCCGATCAGTTCTTCTGTCTTATAATTGACCAGCGATGAATCGCTAAAGCTCAGGTAACTGGAGGCCAGGTTGGTCAGCGGATAACTGAATGTGCAACTGCCAAAGCCCAGGGTCCGCAGAAAATCCGGCAGCTTCTCATAATCATCAATCAGTCGGCTGGCTGTGACGCTGGCCGTCGTCTGCACGCCCAGTTCTGCAAAAACGGCGTTGGCGCGCCGGATTTTCCGGCAGACGTCCGGCAAACCGCGATTTTTTTCATGCCGCGCCACCTCATGGGCGTCAATGGACATAATGACGCTGCTCAGGCCGTCGGCCGCGAGGGAGCGCATATTTTGTTCCGTCCAAAGGGAGCCATTGGTGCAGACCATCGGGTGCAGGCCGCGCTCCGCCGCATAACGCGTCATGGGGCCAAGGTCCTTATGCACCAGCGGTTCACCTCCCACAAAAAGAAGGTAGCCGATATGGTTCTTGACACAAATGTCTATGACGTCCCGCACCTGGCCGATGGGAACGCTGCGGCGTTGCCTCGGATCAAAGCGATCGACCGCAAAACCGCAGAAGTCGCACTTGGCGTTGCAGATATTGGTAATCGCGAATTGCAAATAGCCCGGCCCGCCATGCGCCAAGATCTCACCGAAAAGCTTGGGAAAGCTCTTCTTTGGTTTCACCACCGGAGGCAAAACGGGGACCTTCTCGCGAACCGAAGGCCTCGTCACGGGCAATTGCGTATAAGCAGTCTCTGTATCCATTAGATTATCTCCAAACGGTTGGCTTCCTAAGGGGGGTGGCACCGAAGGTGCCCCAAGGTTCAAAAAGTCAAGGACCCAGCGTGGCCATTTGCAGGCAGAGGCAACTTAATCTCAAAGTAGGGTCGCCTCGCCGAGGCGAGCTTGGGCGGAAGCTCCGGCCGGAGCAATCGGAGATAAATGAGGGCAGTCTTCTCCGTTTCCTCTGTTCCCTTCTGTTCAGTGCTTGATCCCAACTCACCATTCCGCTCAAGGGACAAAGGGAGCATTTCGGCGAAAATCTTTCCAATTTTCCACCTCTCTTTGTTGTCTTCCGTTCCTTCTGTTCCAAGACCTCTTGCTTGAAATAAGGACCAAACTCCCTCGACCGCCGCGTCGGGCAGTCCCTGCCAGGCCATTTGTGATGAGAACCCATTGCAAATATTACACCAGCTTGGACGCTGCCGCCACGCCGGCCATTTGACTTAAAAGGGCGCACAGAGCCCCCAAGCGGGGACAGGCCACGCCCGCTTTGATGGCTTGGCGGTGGGGTTCCAGGAATAAGCTTTCCAATTCCAATTCCCTCCCGGCCTCGAAATCGAGCAAAGTGGAGGCTTTGTAAGCTCCCATTTCGCGGGTGCGCTCCATTTGTTTGTCCGCGATGGAGTCCGGCATCTCCAGACCCAAGGCCCGCGCCGCGGCAATGGTTTCCAGCATCAACTCCCGGACCAGTTGGGACCAGCGCGGCTCCCCCAGAAGGTCCTGCGTGGTCAAACAGCTTCCCATCGTTCCCCCTTTGGCCAGACGTCCGCTTGTTGCCGCCTCAAACCCGGCGGCTCCTGCCACCCCCAAACCGTTAAAAGGAACGTTCCAAACCAGTTTTTCCCAATGCGCGCGCTCCAGGTTGGCCTCCACCACGCAACGGATCCCCGCACCCACAAAGGCCTCCGCGATCTTTCCGGTGCGCGCTTGGGGCGGACGACCGAACTCACCCATTTTGACCATGCCGTGGGCCATGTGCCGCACGCGTCCGGGCGCGAAACGATTCAGACAGACAAAGCACAGCCCGCCCATGGTCCGCTCCGCTCCGACTACGGCCGCCACCGCTTCCTCGTTGCCCAGCCCGTTTTGCAAAGTCAGGACCGCCGTCTTCGGCCCGACCAGGGGCGGAAGCAATTGCGGCAAGGCGTCATTGGCGGTGGTTTTCAGCCCGATCAAAACCAACTCCGCCGTCCCGATTTCGCCCGGCTGCCGGGCGCACTCGGGCCGGAAATGGAAACTGCCCTCGGGGCTCTCAATCCAGACGCCATCCCGTCGCACGGCGTCGTAATCAGACCGCAGGAGAAAATGGACTTGATGACCGGCCTGTCCCAGTTTGGCTCCGTAGTAGCTTCCCAAAGCCCCGCATCCGACCACCGCGATTTTCATCGCTGCAACCAAGCACGGCGGCAGCCTCTTTGGCAATAAAAAAGGCACTCTGAGGATCTCAGAGTGCCGGAACGAAAAGGGGGGAAATCAACGAGCGCCCAGGATGGCGTCTTTGGCCGCTTTCGCGACGCGGAATTTCACCACTTTCTTGGCGGGAATCTGAATCGTCGCGCCTGTGGCGGGATTGCGTCCCACGCGCGCTTTGCGGTTCTGCAAAACTAATTTGCCGATGCCAGGCAAGGTAAAAGTGTTCTTGGCGTGCTTGTAAGCCAGCGCCGCAAGGTGTTCCAGGATTTCCGCTCCGGCTTTCTTGGTCAACCCGGTTTTGTTCGCCAGTTCCGCTGCCAATTGAGATTTCGAGAGTGCTTTTGCCATATGTGTGTGTTTATAGGGTTTCGTTGATAAGCCGATAACCGTTCGACTTAGGGGGCCAATTAAAACGTTTTGGTTACGACGCGCAAGCAGAAAATCGCCGCTTTTTGCCAATTCACATTGGTTTTTTGCAAAAATGACACTGGAAGCTTGACTTGCCCGCCCTTTTCCACAACATCGTTTCGGTGCCAGGCCTTTTTACAATACAGAGCGAGTTCCGCTACGAGATTGTGCGCAAGATCTTCGAGGGCGGAATGGGCATCGTCTATGAGGCTGAACAGCATGGCGCGCGCGACTTTGTCAAGAGCGTAGCCATGAAAGTCATCCGCCAAAACTACGCCAACCAAAAGCAATTCATCGAGAACTTCATCGGCGAGGCCAAGCTCGTGGCCGATTTGATCCATACTAATATCGTGCAGACTTATCACCTCGGCGAGGCCCGCGGGGTTTACTTCATCTGCATGGAATTGATCCACGGCGTCAACTTGGAGCAATTCGCCCAAAAACTGCACGAGACTCAACGCATGTCCTTGCCTTCGGAATTGGCGGTCTTCATCACCAGCCGCGTCGCGCGCGGCCTGGCCTACGCCCATGCCAAGACGGACAATGCCGGCAAGACCCTCGGCATCGTCCATCGCGACGTCAGTTTTAAAAATATCATGATCGCCTTCGCCGGCGACGTGAAGTTGACAGACTTTGGCATCGCCAAGGCCCGCGGCTTTTTACAGGACAACGAGGGTGAGGTCGTCGCCGGCAAGGCCGATTACATGAGCCCGGAGCAGGCGGATTTCCAGATTACAGACAAGCGCTCGGATATTTTTTCCACCGGCGTCGTCCTGGCCTACCTGCTCCTGGGTTATAACATTTTCAAAGGGGCCAGCCCGGAGGAATCACGCGACCGGATCATGACCCTGCCGCTGCCCAATTTCTGCCAATTGAACTCGCGCATTGATGAACGGCTCAATGAGATTCTGCACCGCACCCTCGCGCGCAACCTCAAGGACCGCTACGCCACCGCCGATGAATTGCTCTACGACCTGGAGTATTACATTTATCATAAAGGCTACGGGCCGACCAATGAGACCTTGGGCAAGTTCATCCGCGAATTGTTCGCCGAGCAATTGCGCGACTACCAGGCCCATCGCCAGGCCCAGATTGACCGCCGCGCCTTGCAGACGACGGAAACAAGAACTTAGCCGCTCTGGGTAAGGGTTGGACGGGTCCCGCGCCGCGGCTTCTCCGCCGGAATTTCATGAAAAAACCTGCCAGCAAAAAAGAGTCCCAATCAGTGATGTTGGGCTTGATTCAAAGCCGTTGCTCGCCGCATCCGCCGGAGAATTTGGCCCGGACCGTGGAATTGATCTCCCAGGCGGCTGACGGTGGCGCCAGGATCATCTGCGCGCCGGAGCTTTTCCGCTCCCAATACTTCTGTCAAAGCGAAAACCACGACTATTTCAAGCTGGCTGAAACCATTCCCGGCCCCAGCACGGCGGCCCTGGGCAAATTGGCGCGCCGCCACCGGGTCGTCCTTATCGCCTCGCTTTTTGAAAAGCGCGCCGCCGGCGTTTATCACAATACCGCCGCCATTATTGGGGCTGATGGACAGTTGCTGGGGCGGTACCGGAAGATGCACATTCCCGACGACCCGCTTTATTACGAGAAATTTTACTTTACGCCCGGCGACTTGGGCTTCCGCGCCTGGCCTACGCCTTGGGCCAAAATCGGCGTGTGCGTCTGCTGGGACCAATGGTACCCGGAAGCGGCCCGCTTGACCGCCTTGCAAGGAGCGGAGATTTTGTTTTACCCCACCGCCATCGGCTGGCATCCGGGCGAAAAGGCCGAATACGGCGTTCAGCAACATGCGGCCTGGGAGACCATTCAACGCAGCCATGCCATCGCCAACGGATGCTATGTGGCGGCGGCCAATCGCATCGGCTTGGAAAATCCGGAAGGCGGCGAGGGCATTGAGTTCTGGGGGCAGAGTTTTGTCGTCGCACCCTCTGGACAGATTCTGGCCAAGGCGAGTGTCGATCGGGAGGAAGTGTTGCTGGTGTCCGTTGATCTGGCCCAAATCGATCGGACGCGCACCCATTGGCCGTTTCTGCGCGACCGGCGCATCGACGCTTATGACGGCTTGAGCCGCCGTTTGATTGATTGAACGGCGAGACCACAGAGGCGGCGGGCCGGGCCTGGATCACCGGGGCCGGTGGGTTGATCGGAAGTTACCTCGCGCGTTTTTGCGACCGGCTCCGGTGGGCCGGCAGACCCCTGAACCGCGCCGATTTAGATTTGACTGATTTCGCCGCGGTGGAACGGCTCTTTCGCGCGGAATCTCCCCGGTTGATCCTGCACTGCGCCGCGCTCTCCAAAAGCCCGGATTGCCAGGCGCAGCCCGGCTTGGCCAAAAAAATCAACATCGACGCGACCGCCCATCTGGCCGCGCTCGCTTCCGCCGGCGATTTCATTTTCCTCTCCTCAGACTTGGTCTTCGACGGGCGCCAGGGGGACTACCGCGAAGGCGACCCGGTCAACCCCTTGAGCGTCTATGCGGAGACCAAAGTGGCGGCGGAAGAGATCGTGCTGCGGAATCCTCGCCATATCGTCATCCGCACCTCCCTCAACAGCGGCACGACCCCCAAAGGGAACACCGCTTATAACGAGCAAATGCGCGAGGGCTGGCGCAACGGCCGCACCCTGAAATTGTTTGTTGACGAATACCGCAGCCCGATTTCCGCCGCCGTCACGGCGCGCGCTCTGTGGGAATTGGCCGCGCGGCCCCGGCCGGGTCTCTACCATCTGGCGGGGGCGGAACGATTGTCCCGCCTGCAAATCGGCCAATTGCTCGCCGCCCGCCATCCGGAGTTGGCCGCCCGCATGGAAGGCTGTTCCCTGCGCGCCTACACCGGCGCCCCCCGCCCGCCGGATACCTCGCTGAATTGCTCCAAGATTCAATCCCTCCTCTCCTTCCCGCTGCCGGGTCTGACCCAATGGCTGCGCGACCACCCGGAAGATTCGGTTTGACAGATTCTATGAGCGACGAACCAACGCCTTCGCACCGCCCGCCGCCTGTCCGATGGTGGCTGGCGGGGCTGATCCTTTTGGCCGCTGCGCTCGGCTACGGCGGCCTTTGGTTTATTCCGCATGTCTCGCAGCAGCAATTCAACCTCCAGGTCGCCCAGATTATTATTATCTCTTTCCTCCTGCTGCTGCTCTGGGTCATGCTTTTCTCGAGGATGCGCTGGCGGACGCGCTTCGCGATTCTCGGTTTGGTCTTCGGCGGCCTCGGTCTAATGGCCGCTCTATTTAGGATGCACGGGGTCAGCGGCAATCTGGTGCCGATTCTTGAACCGCGCTGGGTGCGGCATGAATTCCAAAAGCCCACCGCGCTCGCCCCGGTCACTGCGCTCCAGGCGCAATCGAGCGCCTCGGACTTTCCGCAGTTCCTCGGCCCCAATCGCGACGGTCGGTTGGCCGGACCGCGCCTCGCCACCAACTGGACCGAGCGACCGCCCGCCCAGCTTTGGCGGGTTCCGGTCGGCGCGGCTTGGTCCGGCTTCGCCGTGGTCGGAGCAGTGGCCATCACTCAAGAGCAACGTGGAGCGGAAGAATGCGTCATCGCCTACGATCTGCCCACGGGAAAGGTGCTCTGGTCGCACGCCGACCCTAGACGCTTTTTCAATACCCTGGCCGGGGAAGGCCCCAGAGCAACGCCGACCATCGCCGGCCGGCGCGTCTTTGTCCAGGGAGCCACTGGCTTGCTCAACTGCCTGGATCTGGCGGACGGCCACCCTCTCTGGTCCAAGGATCTTTTCGCGACGAACGGGGCCTCCCTTCCGGGCTGGGGAGAAGCCATCTCGCCCCTCGTCCTGCCAGACCTGGTCATCGTCAGCGCCGGCAGTCCCAAAGAAACGGCTCTGGTGGCCTTTCGCGTGGCCGATGGTTCGCTCGCCTGGTCCAACGCCGCGCCGCAAGCTGGCTATAGTTCGCCGGTGGCCGCGACTTTCGCCGGGACCAAACAGATTCTGCTCTTCGCCGACGCCTTGATCGGCTTCGATGCCTCGACTGGCCTTGAGCTTTGGCGCTTTCCGTGGCCGGGCGGCCATCCGCATGTCTCCACCCCCATCCTCGCCGGCGACAGCGAGGTGATTATCTCCAGCGGCTACGGCACCGGCAGCGCCCGCGTGAAGATCGAGCGCGACGCGACGGGCCAATGGTCCGCCAAGCCAGTCTGGCGCACCAACCGGATGAAGGCCAAGTTCACCGACTTGATCCTCCAACGTGATTCCATTTATGGCTTGGACGACGGCATCATGGAATGCATCGACGCCCGGACGGGCGCCCTGGCCTGGAAGGACGGACGGTATGGCCACGGACAATCGCTCCTGGTCGCCGACCTTCTGCTCGTGATGGCGGAGAGCGGCGAAGTGATCCTCTTGGACCCGCAACCCGATAAGCTGCGCGAATTGACCCGCTTCCGAGCGCTCGACGGCAAGACCTGGAACCCGCCCGCGCTGGCTGGCCAATATCTGCTGGTGCGCAACGACAAAGAGGCCGCCTGCTTCAAAATGCCCCTGCGGAACTGAGGCAGATCCCTTTCAATTGCGCCCGCACACGGTCTAACCGCGCCAATAATCGCTGGGGCGGTGCCGCCGCGCCGCCCACTCTATTTTTTCGGCAAGGCCCAGGAAATCAGTGCCCAGGAAGAAATTTGAGTGGAGCACCAGCCCAGCCCCATCGGAGATTTCTAAAACTGAGTGATTGCCTTGGCTTCTGATGCTTCCATCACGGCGCCGTCAATTTGTAGTATTGATTTCCGCTGCCCGGATTGATCGTGATTGTCTCATTGGTTCCATTGACAGTGATGCCGTTGGTCAGCGGCGTCCACACGATCGGCCCATCCAAACTGGGCGTCCCGATCAAGGTAAATGCGCTGGCGTTCGTCGGCCAGGAGAGCGTCAGATTCGGTGGCGCGAACACGTAACTCAGGAACGGCGGGAATGGCTGCGTTACCGTGAGAACGCCGTTGACGAGCGTGACGGTGTAGTTGGTCTGGCGGTTCTCCGGATCCACGAGGCTTGGCACGATGGGATACGACCCTGGCGAACTGGTGGGCGTCGCGTTGCAAGCAAATACGGCCGTGAGATTGTCGCCATTGGTCACGCCAATGACGCTGCCCGCGAAAGCAGGGTTAGCCTGACCGTAAGCTCGGCTGGCGTTGGCTGCGGTCACGGTCAAAACCGCCGGCGACACCTCCACGCTTACCGTTTCGAACACAGTGCTATAATCCACAGTGTCCGTTGGAGTGAAAACTACGGAAAGCGTATATGTGCCGGTGTTAAGCACCGTGCCATTAGTCGGATTGTAGGCAAAGCTGCCAGGCACACTCGCCGTGGCATTCAACTGGTTGGTGCTGAGGGCGACGCCGTAGGTGATCGAGGCCGGGTTGGTCCATGTCGCAAGCGGGATGGCCTGCCACACCGTTAGGGTGCCATTGACAAAAACGACGTTGTAGTTGGTCTGGCGGTTGTCCGGATCCACGAGGCTTGGCAGGATGGGATACGTTCCGGGCGGGCTGCTGGGTGTCGCGCCGCAAATGTATGTGGCCGTGATGTTGTCCCCGTTGGTCACGCCGGTGAGCGTGCCTAGGAACACCGGGTTGGCTTGCCCGTAAGTCCAGCTCGCATTAGCGGCTATCACGGTCAGCACCGCAGGCGACACGACCAGACTTACTGTGTCTGTTACACTATAATAATCGACCGTGTCCGTCGGGGTGAAAATC
>Ga0182016_10006952_pt1 | contig 11759 bp, 12 predicted proteins | sample 712S2MmetaG_FD_120491 | JGI IMG/M metagenome (GOLD analysis project Ga0182016, IMG submission 120491) | Permafrost microbial communities from Stordalen Mire, Sweden - 712S2M metaG | ecosystem: Environmental > Terrestrial > Soil > Wetlands > Permafrost | place: Sweden: Stordalen | collected...
ATCGTGAAATTACAAAACAAATTGAGGATATAATGGATACAGTTTTTGTTGATATTAGCCATATTTATAATTTTAATAAATTCATTGATGATATTCCAATTTCTAATCTAATAAAAAGAAAAAATCAAATATTAAATAATAAACCTATTAAACCACTTGATATAATAGATAATATACCGAGACATTTAACTGAATTTATTAATATGATTATCAATAATGATGGAGATATTCACGCTACTATAAACGCAGAGATGTCAGTAGGTCATAAGAACGATGTACTTGGTTGGGCATCTGTAAATGGTCATTTAGCTATTGTTGAATGTCTTATCAAATATGGTGCAGATATTCATGCAAATGATGATAAAGCGCTTAAAATTGCATCTTATAATGGTAAATTAGCTATTGTTGAATGTCTTATATCACATGGAGCTAATATTCACTCAAATGACGATTATGCACTTACGGTATCATGCCGTAATCATCATTTAGATGTTATTGAATGTCTTATAAAGCATGGAGCCGATATTCATGTCGATAATGATTGGGTATTTAGATATGCAGCCGGTAGTGGCCATTTAGCTGTTGTAAAAATTCTTATAAAGAACGGAGCTGATATTCATGCTTGTAATTATTATGCATTACAAAAAGCGTCTGTATATGGTTTTTTGGACGTTGTTGAATGTATTATATCACATGGAGCCGACAAAGTCGGAGATAATAATATAACACGTCTGGATTGTACATATAAACATCTAACAATTATATGTAATCTTATTAAATGTTTTATTTATTATATACTATATACTATAACATAGGGCATAAAATTGAATTTAATATTATAATTAATTATAATATTATTAACAGAAATGGATACAGAGGATATTGTATCGGATAATGATAACACACCATTTACTTATGTAAACTCTCTCTGTGAAGTATGCAGTATTCATAATGAGAACTATACTAGGATATATAGGAATAGTTTATATTGTGATAAATGTAAATATTCATTGCCTGATAAATCAGTCTCCATAGAAGAATGGAAGAAACGAACATTAATAGAAATGAAGAATTTTGAAGATAAATTAAATAATAAAATTAAAGGATTAAATTGTATAATGGAGATAACTATGATTGATCGTAGGGATCATCGTGAAATTATAAAACAAATTGAAGATATAATTGATACCATTTTTGTTGATATTAGCCATATTTACAATTTTAATAAGATCATTAATGATAATGATAATGATAATAATATTCCAATTTCTAATATAATAAAAAGAAAAAATCAAATATTAGATAATAAAATTGTTATTTCAATACCGAACATTGCATCATATATTACATCCTTCGATGATAAAATATTAATTAATTATATTAAAATGATTATAAAAAATGATGGAGATATTCATTATAATGATGATTACATATTTCAAATAGCGTCTAAAAATGGTCATTTGAATGTTGTTAAATGTCTTATAAAATATGGAGCAGATATTCATGCTCAGAATGATTTAGCACTTCGCTGGGCATCTGGAAGTGGTAAATTAGATGTTGTTAAATGTTTAATTGAACATGGAGCAGATATTCATGCTGATAATGAATATGCACTTAGATATGCGTCAGGTAATGGTCATTTAGAAGTTGTTGAGTGTCTTATTACACATGGAGCAAATGTTCATGTTCTCGATGAATATGCATTTCGTTGGGCATCTGAAAATGGCCACTTAGATGTTGTTAAATGTCTTGTTAAATATGGAGCAAATGTTCATGCTATGAATGACCATGCACTTTATTGGGCATCTGAAAATGGCCACTTAGATGTTGTTAAATGTCTTGTTAAATATGGAGCAAATGTTCATGCTATGAATGACCATGCACTTTATTGGGCATCTCGTAATAACTATCCAGATGTTGTTGAATATCTAGTTCAACTGGATAATAATCCACACTAATTAATAAAATATTATATATCATATAAGATATATAATTATAATATATTTTTTTTGTTAATTTTATTGATGCAGTCGAATCCATTTGATAAAGATGTATGTTTTTTATTAGATAATATTTTACTATAATTGAGCATATATTTATTCCAGTCTTTTCTAGTTATTTTTGAATATGAATTGATCGGGATATTGAATACATTACATAAATACCAATATTGAAATGACGCTTTTGGATATGAGTTTAATGATTTGATTGAAATAAAAGGATCGATAATCCAATAATAATAAGGATAATTAGTCGAATGTTTTTTTTGTTCTTCCGAAAGAGATCCGATAAATCTCAATGAATTAATAGAACAACAGAAAGATTGGAGATTTATAATAACACTATTTTTATTGAACATACTTTCATCTGGGAACATAATAAATACATTACTTTTCTCTAAATGCTCTAAAAATGCATCCATTTTTTCCTCATTAAGTGGTTCACAATCTATATATGTATCTTTCAATGATAATGTAACGAACGATCTATTACAACAAAAGAAATAAGAGGGATAATGAATATGATTAGATGTTGTACTACTCAATAGACATTTCATGAGTTCATTATGAAGATTATTATCTAAATGATAATTGTTATCATTATTAGTACCTAGTGTGATTAATGGTTTAGATGAAATATTACAAAATTTTGCGAGTTCGTCCATGTTAATATTTGAAAATTCTGAGCAAGATTGGCACTGAGTTGATTTTTTTATATAAGGGAAATGATTTTCATATAAATGGTCTTTATTCAAATCTTTCCAAGGAGAAAGGCACATTTGAGAAAATGGGACTATAGATACCATAAATGTATTTAATGAATTGAATGCTTTCTTATTTGATGATGAACTATTTAATTTATCTTGAATTTTTTTAGAAAAATCTCTTGGTGATGATGTAATTTTTTTACTCCAACTATACTTATCATACCACATGATATCTTTTAATTATGTATCTAATAATTCTTTAATTCGTTCTGATAAATAATCCATCCTATAATCATCAATAGACTTATAACAGCATTTTTGAAGAGTATGCAATGATTTTGGAGGGATGACTAAATAAGCCCCAACTTTACTGCGACTAAATTGTGTATAGATTAATTCTTTTGTAATGAAATATCCATATGTAGAGATGGATGGATAGAAATAAATTCCATAATCTATCTCTGACCCTTGTGATTTATGAACAGTTAAACAGTATGAATGCATTATATAATGAGTTGTAATATCTGATTCATCCCCATTGATATCGGGCATATCGAAACTATCTTCATTATAATCGACAAAATCTGCTCTTAATGACGTCTTCCAGTATTTAAATTTTCCGAATCTGCTGCCACTAAATTGAACTGTCACTTCATAAAATGGTTCTCCAGTGATATTGATAATAATTCCTGATTCGCCATTCATAATATTGAGTGAATAGATATTACCTGTAGCCATTACTTTATCATTAATATGCCATTTAATTTTTTTATAAGACATAGCTGGTTCTGTGAATCGTTGATCTCCATTGAATAATTCAGATACTTCTTTATTAATACTTGCGACACTTTTATTATATGGGGTAATACAACAAATATCATCAGCAGTGAATCCATTAGATTTAAAATGCTTAATGATAGATAGAACAGTTTCTTCATTTCCTTCGACTAAATTAAATGTATCATTGAATATAAAATTATTACAATCACCATTTACTATGGATTGACAGTTTTTATATAGAGCACTTTCTTCATCATCGACTCTGTGGCATATAGTCAATGTTAAACAAGGAATTTGGGGAACTTTTTGTAACTGACTAAATGGGAATCCATATGTAATTGGGCAAAGTTGGTTTTTATCTCCAACAAATGTGATTTTCGGAATACTCTCTCTTCCATCTAATTTTTCTATTAATTTATAAAAAAGAGACATTGAGGTCATAGACATCTCATCGATAATAATATGTTCAACATTTAGTAACAAATTCTTTTGTTGTATCAGATAATCGATAGTATAAGCTTGTTTTTGAGTACATTCTTTAATTCTAGCTACTGCTTTACCTGTGAATGAACAAAGGATATATGTAATATCATTCAAATCATTATTATAAACAATCTCTTTCATAATAGTACTTTTTCCTGTTCCAGCACCACCTGTATAAATTGAAATCATACTATTGAGAGATGTATATATCGCTTCTTTCTGTTGATCCGTTAATGTATCCATTGTATAACTTGGAGTTATTTCATATGGAGGGGCATGATTAATACATCTCACAATATATCGAGAAATAGCTAATTCCTCTTCATGTATAGGTTTATAATAAACATTAGCATTTACCATAACTATCTTATAATCTTGGTCTAACATTGTATTATATTCTTGTTTATAATTTGGAAACATATTTAGTATATCTTTGTAATGAACATATGTATGATTCCCATTCATCGTTTGGTCGTATACATGTCTCAATAATTTACCACATGTTATCATCTCAATTGTTGGGTCGATTAAAGGATTAAATCTCCTATATAACAATTCGCATTTCTCTAATGAAATGAAAGGGATAGTATAAGGATTTTTTCTTATTTTTTGTAATATTATATCAGATGGTTCACATGCTTGAAGTATTTCCTTTTTAGATAATCCAAGTAGATAAAGATATCTATTATTATAATTAGTTTGCCAGTAATAACAGAACTGTTTCCAATTCTTATAATCTGAATTGGGTTGATCGCCTAACTTATGTAATAAAAATGATGGAACAAATTGTTCTATATTTTCCTTTTTTGAATACCTGAATGCGATTTTTGATAACTCGTGGATAATAGTATCGATAGTATCCCATTTTTGAATCATTGCATGATATACAACATCCCAATTTACTTTCCTTAATCTGCATTGGGATAAAAACATCATTATAGAATCTTTACTTGTATTAATTCTTATATCTGGAATATATAGAAATGTATTATCATCATCTATCATTCCCTTTATAACATCCCCACATACTACTGGAAGCTTCATTGGTAATTCGCAAACTCTTATTTGATTGTCAGGTATTGTGCATTGAATTTTAACTTTAGGTAGTTGGTAATTATCTGTAACATATCCGATTATTTCCATGATTTGGTTGTTTAATTAATATTTAGAATTATTAAATTGTTCAGTTCAGAAAAAAAAAGATAAATTGATATTTTAATTGGATTCTTTTCGTAAAATAAAAATTATGTCGACAATTCAATCCTTTACGTATCTATTCCAATACTGCTCGAAAAATACCGATGATCCCTATTGGAAAACTATTTTTTCCAATGCATCTCAAGGAAAATTACCAACAGGTTATTCCCTACGAGATGGTCAATTATGCTATAGACATAAAAAACGACCAGATAAAATCTTACTACCAACAGATGATCAACAACTGTTCTATGATGTATGCATGATGTTTTTCAAGAAAACATCAGGTCTTATTTCTGACAAAGAAAAAACAACAGAACATAATAAAGTAGGTGATGATTATATAATTCCATCTAAATGGACAGAATATAAAATAGTATCACAAAAGAAAGCTTTGCAAGACTTATTTATTTCATCATTATCTAAAAAATATTCTCTTAATTATAAAGAACAAAAAAATCTTGAACACACTATCATTGTCGGGATGACACTTAAATCATTCAAAGAAGTTAAATTAGATGAATATGGATTTATCGAAGAATTAACAGGACTTTATTTCGATGAAAAAACACGTATTTTTTATTTCGAAAAACCAAAGACAAAATTAAAGAAACATAATGAAAGTATTCTATATCAAAAAATCGATTCGAACCCTCAAGACAATAATTTATTTTTGAAGGAATGGTTAAAATTTATTAAAACTATTACTAAAACTGAAAAATCTTTACAACAATCTATTTATGAAAAATTATCAGGAAGTATTTCAGTATCTACGCCGATGATAATTGAATAAATATTGTCAACATTAATAAAATTATATATATTAATTATATATAATTATTATTTAGATTTAGGTGCAAATATTTGTAGTAATTTCTCTTTTAATTGTGGATCATCTAGTGAATATTTATATTCTGGATAACGTTTTTCATTTATTGTAATCTGTATATTTTTATCATTTAAATTTTTGTTTTCTTGGATAAATTTTTTATCTACTAATATTTGTTCTGGAAATAAATAGAAGTCTTTTTCATTGGGGATCCAAAACCAATAAAAATCATTATCCCCTTTTTCATAAGGTTTATATTGTTTCTTATTGTTTAATCTACCATTCCTTACATGTAATCCAACTTTATAAGACGATTTACGAGATGTCGACGCAACTTTTTCCTGTACATTATATCCGTTAATAAAACAATCTGTTTTAGTCTGCTCAATATCGGGATATTTAATGTTCAAATAGTCGCATTTCTCTTCTCTTAATGTTTGATATATGCACTCTATTTGTTTATAGATATGTATAGGCTTCACACCGTCATCATACGTACATTTATTAATCGTTTTATATTTTTCTAATAGGATTTCGTTTATATTATCTGAAGTAACTTCATTCTCGTCGTATTTAGATTTAGTTTTTCCAATACCCAATGTTTTTAAATTTTTTACCTTATCATTATCAAATAACCAAATTTTCTTATCCGCTTCTAATGTAATACAAACTATTAAACAATCAACATAATTATTATTTATATAAAATTTATGCTGTTTAGTATCTCCTCCATTAGTAACTTTTAGTTGAATCTTCATCCATTTATCATTTTCTTCATTGATTGGTTTGATAAGACAATCAGCTAACGCACCTTCATTTGATTTTTCTATTTTGTATTCTGAACTTAATAAACTTTGTAAATATTTAAATCCTTCATATTCAGTTTTATGACTAATATTTGGATTTTCTGCCTGCATAAGCGACATTTTTTCACTTGCATTTTTACGGGCACATTTCTTACATATTATACCGCTATTATGGTATAAGAAATGTTGAAGCATACAAGTATTCTCATGATCACAAGACGCAGTATATTTAACTGTATATCCCATTAAATTATTAGTACTATAAAAATCAGTTTCATTAGTAAGCAGTTTACAGTCTTTTCCTGCGAAAATCTCAACGTAATCATTATATGTTCTACCCATCTTTATTTTAATAGAGATATACTAACACTTAAATATTAATATTTATTTATTCAAACGAATATAATATTCTGCTTAATTAATTTGATACACATTTTGAATATATAATTCCAACAAATAAATATCTTAATCTTTAATTAAAAATATTTTTTAATTAAAATGATTATTAGCATTATAATTGGATTTCAATATGAATCACATCCAACAATAGATACAATTCCCGGATTAATTATTGATTTATTTAGAGCGTTCGAATATTCCCAATCAGTGCTTAAATCTGATAAGATATTTTTCATAACTGATATAACACAATCTCCATCGATTGATGATGTACTCTCTAGTATCATTGATGGTTCTCTTTCATCTGATATTATATCATTTTATGAAAAAATAACATCATCTAATGTATCTATTTATAATTGTTTCCATCTTCAACAGTTATTAAAAAGTATAGAGAAAATTAAACAAAATTATATAGATAATACAAAAATAATTGTTTATTTTTCAGGTCACGGCTGGAAAAGCTTTGGATTACTTCCATCTGGAGAACCATTCGAATTTAATTGGTTATTACCATCGATATCATCTTATACATGTATTTTCTTACTTGATTGCTGCGAAGCGAAGCCTAAACATTATAACTATATTTATACATTGGATAATTCATCAACATCATTCTGCAAATCTGATATAATAAATCATCAATCAAGTAATAATAGTATTATATATATAACCCCGTTAATCGAATATCCGGTTAGCAATAAAAATGGATCGCCGTTTAGTAAATTGATTTTTAATTCTCTTACTAAAAAAAATTTATTATGGAAAAATTTAAAACCATGTTATATTTATTCATCTCATATTATTAATACACAAATTCCTTATTGGTTATTTGGTCTGTCATCGAATGTAGATAATGTGACAATAAATCCGCATTTTATTAAGATAAGCTTTCTATAATTTCTCCTAATGTTGTTATTTGATTAATTGGAGATTTGAAAGATGAAGGAACAATTTCTCGTTCACTAGATGATACTTTAGAATGATGATTATCTTCATATGTTTTCAATGAATGAGTATAATTTTTTATGAGATAGAGAATATCTTTTGCATTGTCTGTGAAATCTGTCCAAACATATCTATAAATTGTTCCATTAGTTAATTTTAATATACTTGATATTAATTCATTGGAATGTGTTGATGTATTGATTGCTCTATAATCATTACAAATAGTTTGAGCTAAGAATAACAATGATAACATATACTTCTTTGTTGTGTATGATTTATTATGAATAGAAATTTTGGAAGTAGTGATACTATCCAAATATGGAAGAATTAAATAAAATAGATCGATACATCTAACGAATGCTTCAACACTGATTGATAATGAAAGATAATTTGAAAGTAGCCAAAAATTAAAATCTTTAGATGTCTTTTTTGGTTTTGGGAGTAACATAATACCTTTCGGTATTTTTTTTAGATCATTAAAATAAGGTAACGATAATACTTCATCAATATTGTATCTAGAAGTAGGGGTAGGGTCGATCATATGGTCAATAACATCTATTAACTGATTTGAAAATAAAAAAGATTTTTTCCATTTTTGATCGAATTTATATTCAACAAACACATCATGTGATTTCTTAGATGTTTTCTCTTTATTCTTGAATGGAATTTCTCCTGTGCAAAATTCAAGAATAGTTATACCTAATGAGAATATATCGCATTTTTTATTATATTTATAAATTTCTTGTTTATATGTTAATTCTGGAGGCCTCAATGCTGACGTTATTTTAACTTGATCCGATTCTACATAATCTCTCAACGGATTGAGATATGAACATATACCGAAATCTATATAATCTATTATTGGGTCTTCAACAGTTCCAGTTAATAGTATATTTTCAGTTTTAATATCTAGATGCAATATATTATTATCATGTAAAAATTTAAGAGTATAGCATAATTGATAAACGATTTTTTTTACATTGGATTCGTTTAATAATTTTGATCCATTAAAATCGAATAGTTCTTTTCCTTTGACAAACGGCATAACAATTCCAAATTCTTTATCATTCAAACATTCATCATCATTCAGTATATCTAATATATGAACAATATTGGGATGATCGAGAGTTCTTAATGCGATAACATCTAAAAAATCATAATTTTTAAATTTCTTTATTTTTTTAATAGCAACTTCCTCTAATTTATCTTTAGATTCTGATTTATATACTACTCCATAACTGCCGTCTCCAATCTTCTTAAAATTTGAATACTTGCAGGATGAAAGAACTTTCATTTTAATTTTATTAATTAATTAAAAAAAATGGATCAAGATTATTTATTTTTTCTGCAAAATAAAGAAAAATCTAGAGTTACTATTAATACTGCTAAATCGAGTCATTCTATTTATACAACTATCAAACAGTATGAAGATACAAGTATGCTATTTGATGCAGTTAAAAAAGCCAATTTTAAGTTACTGAAAGAGAATAATATAACTCTTATTGCTCCTATTAATAATGCATTCATTAATTCATCGTCTGCTGATGATATATCAATAAAGAATCATATCATAGATATATCTATTAGACCCGAAAATTTCAAGGAACTTCCGCCTATGGTAGTTAGTGCATTAGATGGAAAATCAATTATATTAGATGCAAAGGATAATAAAAGTTATGTCAAATGGGTTAAATCGTCCCATACAAAATATTCTCAAGATTTGATAGAAATAGCACAAGTTGAAGGAATTATTTTTTGTTCGAATGGAATTATAATATTAATAAATAAAATAATAAAATAAATATAATTGATTTTTAATTAAATAGTTGTTATTTAATTAACGTTATATAAACATGAATACTGTTGCTGTAGGCAGTTTTGTTACTTCATTGATGGTTGGAACCGTTATGTACGGGACTATTAGAGGATTATCAGATGCCACAGATATAAAATATGATGAGAAGAAACTTCGACTTGGTATTAGTGTTTTCATGGGTGGTCATTTTATCGGAGATTTATACCATATTTGCCCTATTAAACGCTATAGATTTGGATGGGGTGTAACAAATGGAATTATCTTATATTTCATTAATAAATATTAAACAATAAAAAAATTGAAATTTATAAAATTTATAAATATCATAATAAATACTTACTCGCTATAACTGAGACATGTCTACATTACTTGCTAAGAATGTTAATGCGCTTATACAGGCATGTGCTAATGGTAATTTAGAGCATGTGAAATTTCTTATTAAGAATGAAGCGGATGTTCGTGCTAGCGATGATCATGCACTTCGCTGTGCATCTTATTATGGACATTTAGATGTTGTTAAATGTCTTGTTGAAAATGGTGCAAATATTCATGCTAATAATAGTTATCCAATTAGATCTGCATCTGCTAATGGCCATTTAGAAGTTGTTAAATATTTAATTGAGCATGGAGCCGATGTTCATGCAAATAATGATGGTGCACTTGAAGATTCATCATACAATGGTCATTTAGCAGTTGTTAAATGTCTTGTTGAAAATGGTGCAAATATTCATGCTGCTGACGACTTACCACTTCGCTGGGCATCTGATAATGGTCATTCAGCTATTGTTGAATATCTTATATCCAAAGGTGCCAATCGCAAGTTACTTTAAAATAAAAATAACATTATTATATCTAATATAAGAAAATTGAAATTTATAAAATTTATAAATATCATAATAAATACTTACTCGCTATAACTGAGAAATGTGTGACGTTTACGAATTATTTTCAGCATGTCAAAATGGTAATTTGGATGATGTTGAATTCCTTATCAAGAATGGAGTAGATATTCTTTATAATAACGAATGGGCACTTTGCTGTGCATCTATGAATGGGCATTTAACAATTGTTGAACTACTTATTAAGCATGGGGCAAATGTTAGTGCTCGTGATGAACTGGCACTTAAGCATGCATCTAATAATGGCCATTTATACATTGTTGAATTTTTAATAAAAAATGGAGCAGATATTCATTATCAAAATGAATTAACTCTACAATATGCATCTCAGAATGGTCATTTAAATGTTGTTGAATATCTTATTAAGAATGGAGCTAATATTCATGCTGGTCTGGCTACGCCAAGACCCGACAAAGTCGGTGATAATGATTATTCACTTTATAGAGCATGTAATAATGGTCACTTGGCTGTTATTAAATGTCTCATATCACATGGTGCGGATGTTAATTCCCATATGCTTTTTAGAGCACGCGAGAATAATCATTCAGACGTTGTCGAATGTCTTATAGCCCATGGAGCCAATATATTAAGATCCGATTATTGGCGGTCTCATACGAAAACTAAGAAAAAAAATTGAACTTATCACCAATCTATAATATAAATAAATATTATTTATATTATGTAGTCATCACGACCGACTCTGTCGGGTCTAGGCTAAGCCAGACCAGTATGAATATTAACCCCATTCTTAATAAGACATTCAACAATATTCAAATGGCCATTATAAGATGCAATACAAAGTATCCAATCATTGTCAACATGTATATCAGCTGCACCGCCAAGAATGGCGTAGCCCTTCGGCTCCATGTTTGATTAGACACTCTACTACATCTAA
>Ga0182016_10006957_pt1 | contig 11755 bp, 9 predicted proteins | sample 712S2MmetaG_FD_120491 | JGI IMG/M metagenome (GOLD analysis project Ga0182016, IMG submission 120491) | Permafrost microbial communities from Stordalen Mire, Sweden - 712S2M metaG | ecosystem: Environmental > Terrestrial > Soil > Wetlands > Permafrost | place: Sweden: Stordalen | collected...
CCCGCTGTAGATTGCCGGCCAGGCAATCCAGCACCGCCTTGCCCCAGGCAATGTCGCCGTCGCCCTTCACCACGGCATGACCCTCCCCCACATCCAGAACTTCATCCGGAAACAGTGTGGCGTGGATTCCGCCGTAGATCACATATGCGCCCCTCGCGCGAGCCATCCGCCCCACTTGGTAGCCGCGCAGCGCGTTTCCCGTGTGAACGCTGATCCCTACAATGTCGCCGGCCTTGATCGTCTCCGGATCAACCTGCTCAAGCGACTCATCTACCAGAATCGGGTCACCCACCACCTGCGGTGTCGCAGCTGCAAGCACAAAAAGCCATCGCGGCGTTATTACCGCCGTTCCAAATGCATTATCGCTGGGATTGATCAGATGAACGCTCATCGGATCCAACCTTTCCTCGTACAGGTGCGGTGGCCTCAGAGAGCGTCTTCAAGATCGAAAATGCCATGCGGAGCGCGCAGCTCTCCACAATGGCCGATCAGAGATATTCCTGACGGACATTTTTTCGAATGCTATAGATTTGCGAAAACAGTGGATGGTCAATATTGACCATTTTTGGGGCTCGACTCAAAATTCTTCCTTCATTAACACCATCATCGCAGATTGTAGGCAGCCTGCCGCCGGGTACGCAACCTTTTTGCAGCATTTCAAGGAATAATGCGGATGGGTGGGGTGAAGTTGCCCCGCTTTTCAGTCGTTTCAAATGAACTTCAAACCACCCGGCTGCATTCCGTCACCGGAATCGCCACCTGCTCCGCAATCTCCAGCCCGAAACCTTCCAGCGCAGGAATATGCATCGGCGTATTCGACAGCAGCCGGATCCGCTGAATTCCAAGGTCCGACAATATTTGCCCGCCTAGTCCAATCGCCCTCAAAATGCGCCCCGTCCGCGCCTGCGAACCCTCGCGCTTGCGCAGTTCCTCGTGCAGCACCAGCCGACCCGCTCCAGTCTCGCGCGCAACCTCCCCGCCCGGCTCAAATGCCCGCGCCGGCTCCGCCGCCCGTTCAATCTCAAATCCTCGCGAAGTATTGTGAAGATAAAGAACCGCTCCGCATCCCTCTTCGGAGATCATCCGCATGCTCTCGTCGAGCGTCTCGCGGCAATGGCAATCTGCTGCAAATACGTCTCCCGCCGTGCATCGCGTATGCACCCTTACCAGCACCGCATGACTGCACGGCTTCCTCGCCCCGCCAATCGTCCGAAGTTCGCTATTCCCATTCGCCAGCGCCGACCCCGGGTGAACCGCCGGACATCCCTCGCATAGATCGCCCTTCACCAAAGCCAGATGGCTCTCCCCGCCATTCACTTCGCTCTCGTAGGCAATCATCCGGAACTCGCCGTACTTCGTCTGAATCCGGCTCTCGCCCGCACGCACAATGTACCGCTCATTCCGCAGCCGGTAGCGAATCAACTCCGCCACCGTCAGTATCAGGAGCCCGTGTTCCCTGCAGAATGGAATCAGGTCAGGAATCCGTGCCATCTCCCCGTCATCGCGCATGATTTCGCAGATCACACCCGATGGATTCAACCCCGCCATCCGCGCCAGGTCAACGCTCGCCTCGGTCTGCCCAGCCCTAACCAGCACGCCGCCCCGCCGCGCCCTTAGCGGAAACACATGCCCAGGCCGTGCCAGATCTGCCGCCGTCGACTTCGCCTCAATCGCCGTCCGAATCGTATGCGACCGGTCTGCCGCTGAAATCCCCGTCGTCACACCCTCACGCGCCTCAATCGTCTCGGTGAACGCCGTGCCAAACCGCGAAGAATTCTGCTGCGTCATCGGAAACAGCCGCAGATAATCCGCCCGCTCCTCGGTCAGCGTCAGGCAGATCAGCCCACGCCCATACCGAGCCATGAAGTTGATGGCCTCAGGCGTCACCTTCTCCGCCGCCAGCGTCAGATCGCCCTCGTTCTCGCGATCCTCATCGTCCACCACTACAACCATGCGCCCAGCGCATATCTCCGCCAGCGCTCCGGGAACGTCAGTGAACGGGGGCTCGAATGTGCGCTGTGCATTCGTCATGGCAACAACCCCATTCTCGCCGATGGACGCATCGGTCTGCAAAGTAGCCATGCATCCCTGGCCCTACGAAGGTTGACATCACCCCTCTGCTATCAAGTAGCCCTCTGGGATTAAAAGCATTCGGTCTCCAACAAAAATCCACCAATCGCGAAACGATTCCCATTCACCAGGCACTATCCTTTCGTGACGGGCGACCGTGCAAAGAGGATTCACCTCTCACCGGTCCCGTGTCTTCGAAGAACGCTCAAACATGAGGAGTCGAAATGCAAGTTGCCGATCAGTTTCCCCGCAAAAGCCGTATTGCCTGTTCTGAAACAGAAGCCACAACCCGTCGCCAGTCCAGGCGATCTCTCATATCGAGACTGATGCCAGCGATCAGCCTGCTGATCGCAACCATCTGCGTCACAGCCTCACTGCGAGCGCAGACCTGCCCACTCGAGGATCCTGCCATCCTAGCGGCGAAGAACAACTACGTCTACCTTTACTTCCCCACGTCTCCCGACTCGACTTTTCCCAGTTACGGCACCAATGTGAGCCCGGTAGCTGCATTCGATGTCTCCTCGCTCACCTCCGGCATTGGGACTACGGCGCAGTTGGAGAGCGCAATCCAGACCGTGGTGGCGGACGACTACTGCGAATTCAATGTACAGGTAGTGCAGACCACAACCAATCCGGCAACACTTCCAAGCCCCCCGGCTCAGCGGGTGACCGTCGGCATCGGTGCCGACAGCGACAACGACCCTGTCAACGGCTTAACTTGGGGCCTATCGCAGGAGGTTGACACAGGCAACAACATCGCCATTGATTTCTCCCGAGTGTGGGCTGGTACATACGTCAACTGCGAGGGTGGAGCGGGCCCTCCGGCTGGAGGCCCCTGCACCAGCGGCGCTCTTACTGGCGCCAACAATACTCTCGACAACTGGGCTCAGGCCATCGGCGGAACCGCCGCGCATGAGGCGGGCCACACCTTTGGCCTGGCGCACACAGACGACGACCCGCCCCCGTGCCCAGCAACACCAACATGCGACGACAGCCAAGGCGGGCCAACGCCAACTCCAGGGGAGGACCCCTACTTCCAGCACCTGATGCCGGCCGGATACAACCTGACCGCCTCGCAGCGCACAACCTACCGCCGCCATTTCAGCGACCGCACCTATGGCTTGCTCGCCACGAACGTCGGCCTCTCCGTTGAAACCATGCACAACTGGACACTGGTAAATCCCAACGCTGAATCCGGCTCCAGCCTGACCATTGCCTTCCTCAGTCCGCTTTCGTCGGTCCCGGTCTCCTGGTTCTACAGCGGAAACCAGAGCCCATGGCTCAACCCGACGGTCAGCGGCCCACTCGGCACGGCTACATTTCAGGGCGTCTCCTATAACCAATTCAGCATCACCTGGTCCTCGCCAAATCCTGCATGGAGCGATCCATCTCCGGGAATCGTCGGCGGCGGCGCCCAATTCCATATCGGAGCCACCTTCACCGGCGTAAACTTTAACGCTCCAGACCCAATTATTATTCAGAACGTAACTTTGTTTGACGCAACCTCTAGCCCCCTCGCCCTCCATCCCCGGCTTGCAGGCTACGATGCGGGGACTCTGGACTCCGCGGGCGACGCGGCCACCAACAACATGCAACTGCACTTCTTTCCGCCCGCCGGTGCGCCGGAGATGCGTCTGGTAAGCGCCGAAATCTACCAGTTGCCGCGCATCGCATCGATCGACTCAATGATCGGCGACGGACGCCCACGTACCTACGACAAAGTGCCGATCACTCCATGGACAAAAACCACCTGCGAATCAAGGGCACTGCGCGAGGGAGCCACCTGCACTGTCGCCAGTCTCTCTCAGGCGCCGCACGTGAAAGACACACTCACCGTCGGCCAGCCCGGCGTATTCGATTGCAGCAACGGCGTGCCAAACCTCCCACACAGGAACCCGAACCCGGTCCTTGGTACGAATGTTGGAGCTGCGGACTCGGCGCGTGCACTCGACTATGAAGGACCAATCTGTGCGGGTACTCAAACCGACCCGTTCCCGTCGGCAACCGTCTATGTCATCGCAAAGTTTGTCGATCCCAACCAAAAGCACTGGGACCCGGCCACCAAGCAATACATCACCGGCCCGGTAACTACAACCACCTACTACCAGTTTGCTGGCACCCGGCTGACAACGAACGGTTCCTCCGCCAGGCTTCAATATGCTGCCAAGTTCCTCTGTGGCAGGGTGGGTGATCCAGAGATTCAAACCTTGCGCTCAGTCGCTGCTGGTGAATATCACACGGCCATCAATGTTCACAATCCTGGAAAGACAGATGCCGCTATCCGCTTGCGGTTCTCTTCCACTCTCCCCGATGGAGCGCCGGGGCCGATCTCGCGATTTGCCGAGATTCGGCTCAATCCTGGCCAGACGATTTCCATCGGCTGCGCTCAGGTCCATGCACTCATGAACGCAAAAGCGGAATTTCTCGACGGCTTCGCCATGATCGACAGCGATGTGGATCTGGATGTGGTCGCCGTCTACTCCACTGGCAACCAAACCGGACAACTGGCTTCGGTCCAAACCGAACGAATCCCAGCTCACAAACTTCGCTAAGACCAGACTGGATCTCCCTCAGACGCAACAACGCCGCCCAACCGGGCGGCGTTGTTGCGTCTACAAGATTACAACTGGCCTACAACGTCGACTCAATCTCGAAGCCCCAGGCCTCAAGCAGCGCCTCGGGGATATACTTCGAGTTTTTGTTTCGCCGAGCCCACTCCCGCAAGCGGGTTGACCGGATATACTGGTCCGGGCTGAGCTTGAACTCCTTCACGATTACCTCGAAGGAGGTCACTGTAGGGACAACGGGCCCGATGGGCTCCGGCTTGCCCCAGTTTGGATTTCCACGACGCTTTGCCATTGAGTATGTGTCCTTAGAAAGGGTAGTTGCGTTTTGCATCCTCATGGACAGGTTGGAGGTTCCTGCCGCTTCTGAGGTCATACTAGAGTCTGATTTTACATATATTTTGTATAAAAATCAAGAGCGAACTAAAGGAATCTCTGTCAATTTCCCGTTCTCCCTCAACTGACTTCAAACCCACACTAAGAGAAGCAAAATCAACAACATCGGTCACAACCTGCAAACGTTCCCAATTTCCACAGCTCCAAACCTACCCATCCAGTTGGCCGACAACCCGCTCTCCGTGGCACGATACTACTATGACAACAACATGGAGGCTGCTCGCCGTCTTGACCCTCCTGTGCGGCAGCCTGCCTCGCTGCGCGGCTGTTGAGCTCCACATCTCCCGCGATGCCCTCGAACGCACCCTCAAGCAGCAACTCTTCGGCGGACCAGACGGCCGCTACTACATTAAAGGAACCGCCCAGACCCCCTGCTTTACCTACGCTGACGACCCCAAGCTCCGGTTTGTAACCGACAAAGCCGAATCCCGCATCGTTGTCACCCTCAAAACCCACTCCAAGCTCGGCCAGAAGATTGGTGCCTCCTGCATCGGCCTCTCCCTCAGCCTGCCCGCCGAGGTCTCCCTCGCTCCCGATGGCGACGGCGAAACCATCGGCTTTCGCGATGCCCGAATCGACCGCGTAAGCAACCATCAGGAACTGAACTTCATCCTGCAACCCTTCCTCTCCCATCAAGTTCCTTCCAGCATGAAGGTCAACGCCGCCGACCTCCTGCGCCAGTCCCTCACCGGCTCCACGGCCTCTTCGGGCTACAAAGTCACTCTCGACCGCCTCAAGATCCACTCCGTGCAAATCCAGGGAGACGACCTCATCGTAGACGTCGACGCCAATATCTCCATCCACTAAACGATCCTCATTCAATGCCGGACGCACTCCCCCAAATTCACCCTTCTACCACCGGCGAAAAATCCCGCGAATATCCCCCGCCCTCTCCTTGTATCCTTTCCGCATGAAGACTATTCTCCGCACTCTTCTCTATCTCGCCTTCATCGTCTGGCTCGGCGCCGAAGTCTTCTTCCCCGTTGTCGCTGCCATTACCTTCACCACCCTCCAGCCCGACACCCACGCCGCCGGCACCATCGTCGGCCACCTGCTCCGTATCCTCCATGGCATGGGCCTCGTCTCCGGCATGGTCCTGCTTGCACTGCTCGCCCTCGCCCCCGCCTGGGGAGTCTACCGGCCCCGCATCGCCCTGGCAGTCATGGCCCCCATCTTCCTCATGATCGCCCTCACCTCAATCTCGCAATTCCTCATCATCCCTTCAATGGAGCGCGATCGCATCGCCGCCGGCGGCGCTATCGACATCACCACCCCCGACAACCCCTACACCGCGCACTTCAACAAACTTCACACCCGCAGCGAGAATGTCGAAATGGGTGTTATGTTCCTCGGCCTTGTCTCCGTTGTCCTCATAGCGATCGCCGAAACCCGCAAACCCTAGTCCGCCTCTTGGACAGCCTGCGTGAACCAATCGCCTTTCGCTCAATGGTTGCTGCTCAGCTCGTGGCGAGCGGCTTCGGTGAGCGCCGGTCGCTTGGCACCCGCTACATCGCAAGAAATCCGCAAAACCTTGCCGTCGGGCAGCTTTTCTCCTGGCGAGTTTGCCAGATATGGGTCGCTCGACCACGAAACCCGGTACCCCAGTCCCAGGATCTCCTCCGTCCGCGTCGACAAGTGGCTCCCGGCTTCCGCATCACCGATTCGCTATCCCAGACCCTATACCCGAGACCCTAGACCCCTGACAAATGAGCCTTGACTGACGCAAGCACCTCGGAATCGGCTGCATCCCATGAAGACATCACAATCTTGCAATCAGGCAGCTTTTCCTGCAGGGAAGTTGCCAATTCGATGCCGCTCGATCCTGAAAGCCAGGCATCGATTACAGCCAGGTCCGGCGGCACCAGCAGCGCGGTTTCCAACGCGGTCTCCGCATCGTAAGTCGCGATCGCAGCATAGCCGCTCCGGTTCAGGCTTTCTGTCAACTCATCGGCAAACGCTCGCTCGCCATCGACCACAAGAATTACAGGACGAAGTGCGCTTGCAGCATCCGATGGTTCTGGCGCAGGGATCTCCTCGAGAGCAACAATGGGGAAACTCGCCTTCAATCCCTCATGCGGCTTCGAGATCGGCGCAGATGCGGATTTGCCCATTCGACCCCCTCTTTTTTCCACCACAATTCGGCCAACTGGACAGAAAGAACAGGAAATTAGTCCGAGCCACGGCGCATTCGCATCAATCGGGACCTGATCCTGAACCAGCCGCACATTGTGTACGCCGCAAACCGGTTGATCCGAATCTCTTTTCTCGAAACATTGAACAGGCATGTGCTTCTCCCAATACAACTTAGCTTTTGTTGAACTCCGCGCGCCCCAGGATTGTGCGGCAAAAGCACCGGGTCGGTCCTCCAGATCGAGCAACCTGACCCGCGCCTGGAATTCATCACTAAGGCAAACCTAGCAGGCCCTCTGCAATACGGGTTAGCTCTTTCTGCTGCGTTCAAAGTCTTTTTAATCTTGTATTTATGGAGCGTCGCAGGCAGTTGTGAGGTCTCGCGGACTAATTCCTCTGTTCGCGGTTATTTCCTTGCATATTAAGACAGTAGTAACTATGCTCAGAGCCAACGAAAGTTTTACGGCAATTTAGGCATACGTTAAGATCAGGTTCCCTGACCCACCCAGCAGACCGCGAAGGAGGGCTCAAGTCATGGCAAACGATCCAGTACAAAAAGCAGGGCCGTTGCAGTTCCAATCTATCCTTCAACTCGATGTTCCCAAGGGCCGAGACGGAAAGCACAAGCAGATTGTCACGCGGCTGTTGCGCGACATCGATCAACTCGTGGCTGGTTGCGCCCTCAAGATTCCCCTCTCCGCCCTGCCCGACACCAAAGAAAACATCCGATCGGCCCTGAATCGCGCCACGCGCTACAGAGGATTGGAAGTGGCCACCTCCAGCGACGCAGACTATCTTTATGTTTGGAAAGTAGAGCCCGTCACAGCAACAACGTCCCTCCCGTAGCTCCTCGCCGCGCGCTTTCTGTTTAGAGTTAGCCGTCCACCATTAACTGTCGACCGTCCCCTGTACGCAGTCCCTTGCCCCCTGTCTCCCGTCCACTGTCCACTGGATTCGAATGTCCTCAATCCGCATCGACAAATGGCTCTGGGCCGCACGCTTCTTCAAGACCCGCGCCCTCGCCTCCAAGGCCTGCGATCTCGGCCGTATCCACTCCAATGAAGTTCAGGCCAAGCCCGCCCGTGACGTCAAAGTCGGAGACATGCTCCGCATCCGCAATGAAGGCGGCGAGTTCCACGTCCAGGTCCTCGCCCTAAGCGAGTTGCGCGGCCCCGCCGCCGTAGCCCAAACCCTCTACGCCGAAACTGAAGCCAGCAAAGAAGCCCGCCTCAAGCTAGCCGCCGAGCGCAAGGCCATGCAGGAGTTCGCACCCATCCCCACCCATCGCCCCAACAAACGCGACCGCCGCCACATCATCCAATTCCGCGGCCGCAACAACTAGTCCCGCTAGCCCAGGCCCTGTTCCCTATTCCCTATTCCCTATTGCCTACTCCCTCCTCCCTTCTCCCTGCTCCCTGCTTTCCCCATCCACCCAATACCCACTCCGCGCCGTCAACCTCAACCCCGGATACCCATTCAACTTCAGCTCCACCGCATGAAACCCCACATGCGGCGCCGTCGGTTGAAAGCTCAGCACATAACGATTCGGCAAATGATCCGCAATCTCCAGCAAATCCCGCGTCAAATCCTTTCCCTTCTCGAACTTCATATACTCCCCACCCGTCAAATCCGCCACCGTCTCCGCCACATTCTGCTTCATGCTGTCGATCATCCGTATCGCCGCCATCTTCGCCAAGGCCAGCGGTGGCGCAAGCAATCCCAAACAATCAAACGCCTGATCAGCCTTGTTCTGCGTCGCCTCCGGGTCCGTATCCTTGCCCATACACCCATGCGGCGGACCCGGATGCGCATTGTCCCCCAACTCCGCCCCATCAGCGGTCTTGTGCACCGGCAGCTCGTGATACGCGTAGTTCGCCGCAGCCGCCTTCCCGCTTGAAAACGCCAGCGCGTAGATCGACGTATTCGTATCGCTCAGCGCCTGCAACACTTCCTCCATCTTGGCCTGGCTGTCCCGGTCCACAGTCTCTGAGATCAGCAGCACCGCGCGGCGATATCCAACCGGTCCCTTGCGCAGCAGATCAATCGAAAACTTCAGCCCATCCAACACCGCCGCGTTCTTGTCTCCGGGTTCCAGACGATTCAGAGCCTCTGCCGCTTGCTCCACGTCAGGCGTAAACCCCTGCATCACCGTTGGCGCGCCATCAAAAGCCACCACCGCCACCACATGCGGAACTCCACCCACTAAATTCCCCAGTAGCGTTCCCAGGTTGCGATAGCTCGCCAACTTGTCCCGTCCCGCGCCACCAGTCTCAACCGCAATCACCAGCGCCAGCGGCTCGCTCCCCGTCTCCTCGTCCAGCGTCAAACCTTGCGGAATCCCATCATCCTTCACCGTAAAGTCGCTGGCCTTCAGCGAAAACACCGGCTTCCCCTTCGCATCCCGCACCAGCGCCGGAACCAGCACCACGTTCGTCTGCGTGCTCAAGGTCGGCGCAGGCAACTGTTGCGCCCCCGCAATCCCTACCAGACAACCTACCGCCACAATGCCAAACAACAATCTCACGCCATTCCCCAATCCCTACACCCTATACCCGATGCCGCCGGCCCCTGTGCCCTATTGCCTATTGCCTAGTTCCTATTGCCTCATCTCCCTGCTCCCTGTTTTGAGCCATCTTTAGTAGACTCAACGGCAGCATGATTGTTTCCATCGCTCAACACAATCGCCTCATCCGCACCCTCCGCTCCGCCGCCCTCGCCGCGCCGCTCTTTGTCGCATTCACCCCGACGCTCACACACGCTCAGGGCACGCACCTATGGACCCAGTCGCGCTTGGAAGAGTTTGAAAAAGGCACTCCTCAAGGCGTGGCCCTCACCAGCAGCGGCCGGCTGCTTCAAGGCCCCGGCGCTGAAGAAATCGTCACCACCCCCTCGACATTCGTCTGGTCCGCCGCCGTCGACGCACACGGTACTGCCTTTCTCGGCACCGCCTCTCCCGCCACCGTACTTCGCGTTGGCAAAGACGGCAAGACCTTCAAGCTCTTCGAAACCAAGGACCTAAGCGTTCAGTCGATTCGGCTGGAGGGCGAATATCTCTACGCCGCCACGTTACCGAGCGGCAAGGTTTATCAATTAAAAGCCGATGCCGACACCAAACAGGATGAATCGACAGCCACGGTCGTGTTCGACATGGCCAGGTTAGACCAGGAGAAAGCCGGCGAGACCAAGACCCAGGAAAAAAGCCCGACCTCGAAATCCGACGAGCAAAAGGACTCCGCGGCCAAATCCGATTCGAAGCAGCATTACATCTGGGACCTGATATTCGACGCCAAGGGGCGTCTATACGTTGCCACCGGCGATCCCGGAGCCATCTATCGCGTGTGGGTCGAAACTACGCCGGCCGGTAAGCCAGGTCTATTCTTCAAATCCGACGAAGCGCACATCCGATGCCTCGCCTGGGATGGAAAAGGCAATCTCATCGCCGGTTCTGACGGCTCGGGACTGATCTACCGCATCGACTCAGAAGGAAAAGGCTACGTCCTCTTTGAAGCGCCACGCCGCGAGATCACCTCCCTCGCTGTCGCCCCGTCTGGCGCAATCTACGCCGCCAGCGTAGGCGACAAGAGCCACAACCCCCTGCCGCCGCTTCCCGTCCAGGGTCAGGGCTCTGTCACCATCACCATCGTTTCGCCCTCCTCGCTCACCACCGCCAACACTAGCGCCTCCGTCCCTGAAGGTAGCGAAGTCTATCTCCTCACCGAAGGCCAGGCCCCACGCAAGATCTGGTCCACCAAGGACGAAGTCGTCTACGCCCTCGCCGCCCGCAAAGAAGGCCTGCTCGCCCTCACCGGCAATCGCGGACACCTCTTCCAGATCGCCGACGATGGCAGCTTCTCAGACGTGGCCCATGTCGAAGCCCAGCAAGCGCTCACCCTCGCCGTGGCACCCAACGAATCAGCCGACGCCGCAGCCGATATCCTGATCGGCACCGGCAACACCGGCAAGCTCTACCGCCTCTCTCCTAACTCCGGCAAGCACGATTATGCCAGCGACGTCCTCGACGCCGGCGGCCTCTCCCGCTTCGGTCGCATCGAGGTCGAACCCGGCTCCTCGGGATACGAAATCTTCACCCGCTCCGGCAACGTCGAGCAGCCCGCCCGTAGCCAAAAAGACTGGGGCTGGTCCGACTGGGTCAAGCTCAACGACAGCCAAATCGCCTCGCCACCCGGCCGCTTCTTTCAGTGGAAGGCCGTCCTCAGCGACGAGGCCTCCCTCGGCAGCGTTGGTGTCAACTATCTCCCCATCAACGCTGCCCCCGTCATCGAAGATCTCGTCGTCGCTCCCGGCGCGCGCCTCAATCCGCAGAACCTTGCTCCCCAGCCGCCATCCATCCAAATCAACTTCCCCTCGGCCAACGCAGTTGCCGGCTTCGACGGCACAAATTCGCAGCCTCTTCAGGCCCTCAAAGATCGCACCGCCGTCACCGTCCGCTGGGCCGCACACGACGACAACGGCGACGACCTCAAGTTCTCCCTCTACCTCCGCGGCGATGGCGAGCAAGGCTGGCGTCTCCTCAAAGACGACCTCACCGACCACGCTTACAGCTTCGACGCCACCCTCATCCCCGATGGCGGTTA
>Ga0182016_10006961_pt1 | contig 11754 bp, 11 predicted proteins | sample 712S2MmetaG_FD_120491 | JGI IMG/M metagenome (GOLD analysis project Ga0182016, IMG submission 120491) | Permafrost microbial communities from Stordalen Mire, Sweden - 712S2M metaG | ecosystem: Environmental > Terrestrial > Soil > Wetlands > Permafrost | place: Sweden: Stordalen | collected...
CAGTCCTCGACGATGCGCCGGGTCATCTTGCCCCAGGCCGTTCGCACCGTGATCCCTCCCTTGTTGAACGACTTCATCTCGCTCCAGAAGGACACGGTGTTGGTCTCGGTGATTGGCGGCGTCGAAATTGCCCGTTCGGCGCAGATCTACCAGTCGACCGTCTTCAACGAGAGCGGTCTGGTACTCGCGGCCGGCTTCTTTCTCCTGCTCACCATCCCCATGACGCGCATGACCGACCGCTTGATCGCGCGCGACCGCGAGCGCAGACTGGCGGCCGCGCGATGACGAGCGTCGTCCTCGAACTCAATGAGGTCGCCAAGCGCTTCGACGACGTCGAGGTCCTAAAGGGCGTGTCGCTCACCCTGCATCGCCACGAAGTGGTCTGTCTCATTGGCGCGTCGGGCTCGGGCAAGTCGACGCTGCTGCGCTGCGCCAATCTCCTCGAGAGCGTCGACGGTGGTTCGGTGAGCCTCTTCGGCCAATCGTTGAGCGACCCGCGCGTGAGCGGCGATCTCGTCCGGCGCCACGTGGGCATGGTCTTTCAGTCCTTCAACCTCTTTCCGCACCTCAACGTCTTGGACAACGTCCTGCTCGGTCCCGTGCGGGCCCTGAAGCGACGACGCGACGACGCGACCGACGAAGCCCTCGCACTGCTCGAGCGAATTGGTCTGCGCGAGCGCGCCAATGAGTACCCCGACCGCCTCTCGGGGGGCCAACAACAACGAGTCGCCATCGTGCGTTCGCTCGCGATGAAGCCGGCGTTGTTGTTACTCGATGAAGTGACCAGCGCGCTGGACCCGTCACTCGTGGGCGAGGTACTCGACCTCCTACGCGACCTCGCGGCGTCGGGCACGACGATGTTGATCGCGACCCACGAGATGAACTTCGCGCGTGACGTCGCCCATCAGGTGGTCTACCTGGATGGCGGCGTGCTCGTCGAACAGGGCACCCCCGAGGAGCTGTTCTCCAATCCCAAGCACGAATCAACGAAGCAGTTCTTGGAGAGGGTCCGCTAACTGGCCTGCGCGCGCATCTCGGGGAACTTCGTCACTTCGTCGTAGAGCTCCTGATCGCGCTCCCACGTGAGATGCGCACGGACCTGTTCCATGGGCAGCCACACGAGTTCGTCTACCTCGTCGTTGGGCGAGAACTCGCCGGTGTTGGCTTCCATGAGGTAGTACGCGACGATCTTCGGTTTGCCCTTGCGGTGCGTGTAGTTCGTCGTACCGGCGAATCGGATGACGCTGCAACGCATGCCGGTCTCTTCCTCCACCTCACGCAGTGCGCCCTGCTCGAAGGTCTCACCCTCGTCGATCTTCCCCTTCGGAAACGTCCAGTCGCCGCGCGCCTCGCGATAGATGCACGCGACTTCTACGCGTCCGCCTCCCACGAAGCGTCGGATGATGCCGCCGGCGGCGCGGATGAGGTCATTGGGTGCATCTTTGGGGACAATCAATTCGCCGCTCAAGAGATACACGTCGCTAACGGTAGATGACCACGTGATGAATCTCGGGTATTGCCGTGTCGAGTTCGCAAAGATTTCACTTTCAATAGGCTACGGCAATGGTTGTCGCCACTCTTCCATTGCTCTGGCGACTGCCCATCTATCTGCTGGCGGGCATCGGCGCCGGCATCGCGAACGGGATCGCCGGTGGCGGCACCTTTGTGACCTTTCCCACCCTGCTCGCGACCGGCGCGTCGGCACTGACCGCGAACGTGACCACGACCGTCGGGGTCGTGCCCAGTTACCTCGGGGGCATCCGAGGATTCCGGGGCCAACTCCACGTTCATCGTGCCCTTATTCGTTCGCTCGTCCCGTACTGTCTCGCGGGGACCGCAGCGGGTTGCACGCTCCTGCTCCTGGGCTCACCGAAGACCTTTCAACTCGTCGTACCGTGGTTGATCGGCGCGGGGACCTTATTATTCGCGTTCGCGCCGCTCATCACCAAGCGTCTGGCCCATATTGACCACGCCCATCCCGGTCGACGTTGGGGCCTCTACGTGGGCATCTTCCTTATCGCGATGTACGGCGGTTACTTCGGCGCCGGCATGGGCATCTTGCTCTTGGCCGTCATGGCCGTCTCGCTGCCCTTCGAGATCGCCGAACTCCAGGGACTGCGCAGCGTGTTGTCGTTGATCATCAACTTGCTCGCCGCACTGATCTTCGTCGTGCGCGGCCACCTGATTCTCGACGCGGTCTACATGTTTCTCGCGGGCACGCTCGTGGGCGGCTGGCTCGGCGCGGTCTTGATCTTGCGCCTCTCGCCCAACGTCGTCCGTGTCTTGATCATCTGCGTCGGCGTGGTCACGACCGTGCGCCTCGCCATCACCGCGTAGCGTAATGTCGACAATTTCGCTAAGATTTATGGAATGAAGCGATTCTTCTCGTTCCCCAATCCGGTCAACGACGCCGCGGCCCGTACGGTCGCGATCGGGGTCTTCACGATGGCCGTGGTCGCCCTCGCGACCAATTGGGCGTGGATCCTCATCCCCCTCACGTACGGGTTCGTCGCTCGCGTCGCCGCGGGACCGAAGATCTCTCCACTCGGACAGTTCGCGACGCGCGTGTGCGCCCCTCGTCTCACCGCCTGGCACAAGTCAGTGCCGGGACCGCCAAAGCGATTCGCCCAGACCATGGGCTTGGCCTTCACGGGTTCCGCGACGATCGTGTGGCTGACTGCCGGTTGGGGCGACGCGAGATGGATCCTCGTGCCCCTCATCCTCGCTGCGGCGCTCGAAGGCTTCCTCGGCTACTGCCTGGGCTGCACGGTCTTTGGTTGGTTGATCCGCGCTGGCGTCATTCCCGAGGCCGTTTGTCTCGAGTGCGGCGACCTGTCGGTGCGTCGCGCGGCGCAGTCCCTCAATTCGCAGTAAGAATTCGCTAACTTCTGCGACAACATTTCAACCTGCGACCACTCTGGCGTCAACTCTTTCCTAGGCTGAGGCCATGCGACGCCAAAACCTGAAACTGCGTTGGCCCGCTCTGGTGCTCGGTCTCACCCTCTTGGGCCTTGGGCTGCCCGCTACGAGCGCCGTAGCGACCCAACCACGCGTCACCGTTGCGGGCGTGGCACCGATTCCCGCTCAGGACACGGTCGTCAACAAGGTCATCACGACGTCGTTCGATGTCACCCTCGCTCCGCGCAATGCGAGTGGCCTCGCTGCGTTCATCGCGAGTCTCTCGAACACCGCGTCGGCGAACTACCACCACTTCCTCACACCCGACGCGTTCGCGAAACGCTTCGGCGCGACGGCCTCGTCCGTCGACGCGGTTCGCTCGTACTTACGTAGTTACGGACTACGCGTGGGCTCTCTCAGTACCGGACGACTCGTCCTGCACGTGACGGGGACGACGACGAACATCGCGCACGCGTTTTCGGCCCACGTCGAGACGGTACGCCGTGGCGACGGCGTGCTCACGGCGCAGCTCGCCACGAAGGCGACGTTGCCCAGCGCTCTCGCCCACGACATCGCCGGCGTCGCGGGACTGTCGTCGGTGGTGCAGCCGTCCACCAACCTCGTGCACTCACACGTGAGCAGTCACGCCACGGTGCCGATGTCGTGTGCGAACGACGGAGGCGAAACGTCCACGACACCGAACTCTTTGGGTGGCTACACGGCACTGCAGGAGGCGCAGCTCTACGGCATATCGGCGCAGTGGGCGAAAGGGAACGTGGGCACCGGGCAGACCATCGCGCTCTACGAACTCAGCGCCTACGATCCGTCGGACTTGGCGACGTTCCTTCAGTGTTACGGACTCAGCCCAACGATCACACCGGTCTCCGTCGACGGCGGACCGACGGGCGCGTACGACGACGAGCCGACCTTGGACATCGAACAGGCGGCGGCCCTGGCGCCCGGTGCGCACTTCGAGGTCTACCAGGGTCCGAACAACAGCAACGGTCCCCTCGACACCTACACCCAGATCGCCGATGACGACACCGCGACCATCGTCTCGACGTCGTGGGGGACGTGCGAGGCCGACCCCACGGGCGACCCGTCGGCCGAGCAGCCCATCTTCGAACAGATGTCCGCGGAGGGCCAGACCATCGTCTCGGCCGCCGGCGATAATGGTTCTTCGGACTGCAACCAGAGCACGAACAGCAACGCCCTCGCCGTTGATGACCCCGCGTCGCAACCATTCGTCACGGGAGTCGGCGGCTTGACGGTCAACAGCATCAACCCGCTCGACCAGACGGTGTGGAACACCCCGGTCAAGTCCGGGAACGCCGGTGCCGGTGGTGGCGGCGTCTAGGTGCTCTGGAGCCGTCCGACCTGGCAGGTTGCGCCGGGTATCGCCGCGAGTGCCTCGATGCGCCTGGTGCCCGACCTCTCCACGCTGGCCGATCCCGGCACCGGGTTCATCCAGTACTTCACCGGGACCGCAGCCGGTACCTGCATCCACGAATGCAACGCCGGGTGGGACGCCATCGGCGGCACGTCGGTCGGCGCGCCGCTCGTCAGTGCGTTGGTCGCGGTGTCGGCGCAGGCCTGCGACGTGCCGCGACTCGGCTTCATCAACCCATCGCTCTACGCCATGGCGAGCACCGGGTTCGTCGACGTGACGACCGGTTCGAACGACCTCTACAACGTCGGTGGCTACAGCGCCGGTCCGGGCTACGACGAGGCGTCGGGGCTCGGCAGCCCCAGCGGCGCCGCATTCTTCGCCGGACTGTGCCCACCAAAGTTCGACCTCGCCGAGAGTTCGTTCGCGACGTCCAAGACCAGCGCACCAGTTGATGGTGCACCGATCAACGTGACCGCGACGCTGCACGACACGAACAACACTGCGATTGCCAATGCCCTCGTCAACGTGACGGCGACGAGCACTGGTTCCGGTTCCGTCGGACGCGTCACGATAGACAACGACCGCTCCAGTGAGACAACGAGCGGTCGCGCCGCGTACGTCGTCACGAGCGACAGCAACGGTGCGGCGACCTTCAGCGTCTCGACGACCGAACCGGGTCCCGTCGTGGTCACCGTGAGTTACCAGTCGCAGACCATCTATACGACGACGCTGCAGTTCACCGCTACGTCCAAGGCCGTTCCAACGGCGCCGGGTCGCGCGACGATTGCCCTGTTGACATCACTGGTCGGCGGATTCCAACTCAACGTGCGCGCACCGGCGAGCAACGGAGGCAGCGCCATCACGCTGTACCAGTACTCTGTGAGTGGAGGTTCGAAGTGGCTCGCGCTGGCGAATCGGGCCACATCGATCAAGGTGAGCAACCTCGCAAAGGGCAAATCGTACAAGGTGACGGTTCGCGCTCTCAATGCCTACGGGCCCGGTGCGGCGTCACCGGCGAAATCAGTCGTCACTCGCAAGTAGATGACCGTGCAGCCGTGCTGCACCGGGAGAAAAAAGGTCCACCTCTAGACTTATGCAAGGTGGGGGTGCACGACGGATTGGGCTGAGCCCAATGAAGGACACGAGTGAAACTTCGACGGACAGTGCTCTTGGCGGTGGTGGTGCTTGCGAGCATTACCCTCGCGGCCAGCGGGTCGCGTGGCGCCACCACGTCGAACGCGCCAGCCGGTCTGCCGATCTTCCAATTCAATGAATCGGGCACCGGCCCCCTGCCCTGGAACGCCGCGTCGCTCGAAGGCGCCATTGCACACACGACGATGCTCGGCGCTCCGCACGCGGCCAGCAATGCGAGTGAGGGCGTGCTCGCCTACCGAACGAACCTCAACCAGCTGGCTCTCTACACCAAGAAGTTGGTCGGCGGTCAAACGTGGATGGACTTCTCGACCCCCGCGAACAGCCTTCCAACACCGAGTGCCGATCCGATTCCCTTCTTCGATCCATCGGGCAACGTCGACCTTCTCTACATCGACACGGACGCGCACGTGATCCTGCTCAGCCAAAACGATCCCGTGACGACCGCGTGGCACCACTTGCGCGGTGACTCGGCGTGGCGTCCCTACGTCGCCACGGACCTCAGCGCACTGAGCGGCGTGAATGCTGCGAACGGGCTACCGAGCATCTTGGTCAACGGCCTCACCGCGCTCGTGGCGTACCGATCCGTCACCAACAACATCGAGATCGCGCAACTTGGTTGGGCCCAGGGCCACCCCATCCCCTTCATGACCACGACCGCCGGAAGCGTCACCGTCGTGGCGCAAACGCCAACGCCCACCACGACCACGACGACGACCAAACCCGTGACCACGACGACCAAACCGGTCACCACGACAACGAAACCCGTGACGACGACGACCAAGCCGGTGACGACGACGACGAAACCCGTGACGACGACGACCAAGCCGGTGACGACGACCACCAAGGCCCCAACCACCACGACGACCAGGCCCGCAACGACGACAACGACGAAACCACCCACCACGACGACGATCCCTAACTCGAGCGTCGCGGTAGCCAGCGATCCCGTCGTCATTCCCGGGCCGGTCCCTTCGTTCGTCACGACCTCCAACGTCGGGGACCTCCTCTTGTACACCAACACCGGACCCACGCTGAATTCGTGGACGACCCTCGACGTGACCACGCTGACCCAGGCACCCAAAGTCAGCGGCACACTCGCCATGGCGTACAACTCGACCTCCGTCGACGTGGCTGCCCTGACGAGCGTCGGCTCCGTCGAGCTCTTCTCCACGCCGACCCCGGCGGTGGTTTCGCTCACCAGCCACGCCTCCCTACCCGAACCCGTGTGGGGAGCGCTCAACATCACCGCGGTCGCGACCGGTGCACCGCCCCTCAGCGGTTCGATCTTCGTGAGCGCGTCGCCAACCCAGGTCACCATCGACGGACAGGCCGCTAACTGGGGCGACCTCTTCGCCCTCTCCAACGCGAGTGGTTCTCCCACGTGGACCGCCACTGACGTGTCGGCCACGGGCGGAACGTCGGCGCGAACCGTCGGGGGCTCGGTCACCGGCATTCAGGTGGGAACGACATTGACGCTCTACGCCGCCGGCGTGAGCTCCCCGCCGCCCCAGGGCGTGGGCGTGTACGCCATCCCTTCGGCGAAGTGGAGCCAAGCCATCACCGACGGGTGGCCCATCGTGAGCGAAACCGGGGGGCTCGGGACCCAGAGCGCCCCATGGGTTGGCTTCACCTCGACCAAGAGCGTCGCCAGTTCTCCTGACTTCTTGATGGGTCAGAGCATTTACAACTCGCACAAACGAGTCACGTGGCTCTCGTTCTGGACTGTGAGTGGACCACTCAAGTCAGAGACGCAACAGCCCTCGACGTACTACGACCACGGGTTTGCCTCCGGCGTCTGGGTGGCGACCCAGATCGACCAGTACCGCGGACTCGGTGTCGGCTTGAAACCGGACTGGGTCATCTTCGATCCCGAGGGCTACCCCGACAATCACTCGGGTCTCGACGCCCCGGGTGGGTCGACGTCGGCGACGCTCACGAAGTACGCCTCGTACTGGAGCGCGATGTTAAAGGGCTGGGCCGCCGGCATCGCCTCGGTCGATCCGACCCTCAACGCGGGCGTGTACGCCAGCCAATCCGAGTACCGCAACTACGACCTCGTCACACAGTCGATGCCGGTCTTCGTGGCCGTCGCCTTCGGCAACGGCGGTCCGCTCCCGGTCGCGGGCGCGAGCGGATCGAACATTCGCGGCTTCATCTCCTTCAGCGCCAGCTGCTCGCCACTCGCAACGCTCCAGCAAGAGGAAGCGACGTTGCTCAACCCGCCGTGGTCCGGACAGTTCAACACGTTGCAGTTCAACGCCGGCGTTTACTGTCCGCCCGCCTAGCCCTAGATTGTCTCCATGAGCGATGCCAACGACACGAATGAATCGAGCCAAACCGACGCCGGCCAGGCACAAGATCTCAAGAGCCGTCTGAAGCAGTTCACCCAGCCCCTCGTTGACAACCTCGACACGCGACTTCGTGAGCAGGTGGATCGCCGCGTTGACGAAAAACTCGACGATCGCGTTCGAGCGTTGGTCGAAGAGGAACTAACGGCCCGATTGTCGGTCATCGAACGAGCCATTGCTGACCTCGATCGCAGCCTGAAGGAACTCCAGGGACCTAGCCAGGGCTAGGGCCGTTTGTCCGTCGGCGTCTGAGCGGCGCGTCGTTCGCGATCACGTCGAATCGCCCAGCGCACGATGAACACGACCAGCACGAGCATCGCGGCAACGAAGAGAGAGAAGACCGCGACGAACACATCACGAGGTTAGTGGTGTCACAGCGCGAAGCGAGAATTGTCCCATGACGACGTTGCTTGACTCCTCTCCCATCAGCGTGGTCGACGCACTACGAGGAGACCGGTCCAAGCGCCCCCTCATCGACACCGCCAGTGCCGCCGGACTTCGCTCGCTCCTCGATGACGGTATCTACGAGGTCATGGGGGCCGAGCGGGTGATGACGCCACTCGTGGTGCGCGCCTCGTCGCTGCACCGAGCATCGACGACCGACATCATGACCTCAGGAACCGGACGACTTCGCGGCGTCCTCGTCAGTCAGGTCCTGCGCCTGTTGAGCGTCGGCGTATCGATCGACCACCCCTTCGACGACGCACTGTGCGCCTGGCGCAGTGAAGTGGGCACCAATGATCTTCTCGAGCACCTCGACCGACTCGACGACGACGAACGCGCCCGTCTGGCCACCGACCTCGATGCTCATTGCGTGACACTGTCGCGCGCGCTGGGCGAGATCCCGGCTCGTTGGCGTCCGCGAAGCGCGGCGCGCGCAATCCAACGACTCGCCGGTGGCAACGTCGTGCTTCGCGACGTGGTCGACCTGGTGATTGGCAACACGACGAGCGACGTTGCCTCCATTGCCCTCTTCGACGTGACCACATCGCCGCTCGGCGAAGGAGCCGAGCGAACGATGCGCTACCACGCCCTCGTCCAGACGCTTCGCACGTCAACGATGCCGCTTCGCACGTGCACCTTCTCCACCGCGACCGGGGAACTCTGGGTGCGCGACGTCGACTACTCGCTGCTCGCACGAAGCGTCGATGAGGTGTTGTCGTGCGTGCAGGACCTCTGGAGTGCACGATGACGTCACTGTCACATCGCCGACTCACCGACGAGTACCTGAACGAACTCATCGAGAGTGCGCCCTGCGCCGTCGCACAGTTGACCGATGACCACCGCCGTTCATTGACGGCCCGCTTCCGCGCCGTGGTCACCCCGGGCCATCGCCGCCTCGACGCGTGGTCGGTCGAACAGGCCGGCCAACGCGGACGCGCGTTTCGCTGGGCGCCGGTCACCGCGCGACGCGTCCTCGGCAACGCCGCGCTGCGGCGAATCGCGGTCCAGCCCCTCACCACGATCACGGCTGGCGTTCGTGACGAGTTGGCCGACCAGATGCTCCGAGCCACCTCGGGGTACGCCCGCGACGGATCACTTTCGTATTGGCTGGCGTCAGCCCCACACCCGGTGCTTGGTTTGGTCACGGCCGAAGCGGTGAATTGGGCGACACAACTGCAAGAGGTCAGCGAAGGAATCCACGCCAATTGGTCGGTCGCGCCGAGCGACGCCTATTACGACGTCGCGACCGCTCGAACGACACTTCGTGCCCGCCGCGACGTACTTATCGACCGCGACGACGCCCGCGTGGTCGTTCGTGTTCGATCCGGTTCGCCGGGCAAGAGCGCCGGTCCCGGTCTTCGGGCCGATTTGACCATTGACGCCTTGGCCGACCACGAAGGCCTCGCCCCGGCGCGCCTCATCGGACTTTGGCCCGAAGCGGGCGTCTGTCTCTGTGTGGACGGGACCATGGCCGACCTTCGTGCCGGGGCGCGTGACCTGGTCCGCACGGCCGTCGCCCAACGGCGTCAGCGCACCGCATTGGCAGCATGAGTTCGATGGAACGGACCTCTCAAGTAGTGTGTAACAGCCATGACATTACGAACTTCCCTTAGAAATATCGCCATCATTGCCCACGTCGACCATGGCAAAACGACGCTCGTGGACAAAATGCTCCGCCAGACGGGCTCCTTTACGGCCCACGAGGAGCTGACCGACCGGGTCATGGACTCCGGGGACCTCGAGCGCGAAAAGGGCATCACGATTCTCGCCAAGAACACCGCGGTGAAATGGCACGACCTCACCATCAACATCATCGACACACCTGGTCACGCCGACTTCGGCGGTGAGGTCGAGCGCGGCCTCGCCATGGTCGACGCCGTGATCCTGCTCGTCGACGCGGCGGAGGGGCCCCTGCCCCAAACTCGGTTCGTCCTTCGAAAGACCCTCGAGAAGCGACTGCCCGTCGTACTCGTCATCAACAAAGTCGACCGACCAGACGCCCGGATCAAAGAGGTCGTCGATGAAGTCGAGAACCTCTTCTTGGACCTCGACGCCGACGAGCACCAGATCTCCTTCCCCATTCTCTACGCGAGCGCCCGTCAGGGATGGGCGTCACTCGACGTCAACGACACGTCCGGTGACCTGACGCCGCTCTTCCAGACGATTGCGGATTACGTGCCCGCGCCCGAATACGAAGAGGGTCACGGACTCCAAGCACTCGTCTGCAACCTCGACGCGTCGCCGTACCTCGGTCGCCTGGCACTTTGTCGCGTCATCAACGGCACGCTGGAACGCGGGCAGCGCGTGGCGTGGTGTCGAATCGACGGCACCATCGAGCACGCGAAGATCACTGAACTCTTCATCACCGAGGCGCTCGAGCGGATCCCCGCGCAGAGCGCGGGACCCGGCGACATCGTCGCGGTCGCCGGTTTCGAGGACATCACCATTGGTGAGACGCTCGCCGATCCCGACAACCCGATCGCGCTCGAACCACTCCACGTCGATGAACCCAGTCTGTCAATGACCATTGGTATCAACACGTCGCCCCTCGCCGGGACCGAAGGCAAGCTCTTGACGGCGCGCATGGTGAAGGACCGCCTCGACCGCGAACTCGTCGGCAACGTCGCGTTACGCGTGCTCAACACCGAGCGTCCCGATGCGTGGGAAGTCCAGGGTCGCGGAGAGCTCCAACTCGCCGTGCTGATCGAGACGATGCGCCGCGAGGGCTTCGAGTTGACCGTGGGCAAGCCCCAGGTCGTCACGAGGACCGTCGACGGCAAGATCCACGAACCGGTCGAGCACGTCACCATCGACGTCCCCGAAGAGTTCGTCGGCAACGTCACGACGCTGCTCGCCACTCGCAAGGGCACCATGACGGACATGGTGAACCACGGCACCGGTTGGGTCCGACTCGAGTGGCGGATCCCGGCCCGCGGTCTCGTGGGCATCCGGACGGAGTTCATGACCGAAACGCGCGGTGGGGGCATCATGCACTCCAACTTCGACGGCTACGCCCCGTGGTTCGGGGACATTCGACTACGACAGAACGGGGTGCTCGTCGCGGACCGCCGCGGCGACACGACCGGCAACGCGTTGCTCGACCTCGAACAGCGCGGCACGCTCTTCGTTGGTCCCGGCGTGGAGGTCTACGAAGGAATGATCGTGGGTGAGAACGCCCGATCCGACGAGATGAACGTGAACCCGACGAGGGAAAAGAAGCTGACCAACATGCGCGCGTCGGGCAGTGACAACACCGAACGAATCGCGCCACCGACGATCTTTTCACTCGAACAGGCCCTCGAATTCATCGCCGATGATGAGGCCGTTGAGGTGACCCCCCAGTCGGTCCGACTTCGCAAGGCCGTCCTCGATGTCGCCGCGCGACACCGCCTCCACAAGAAGAAGTAATTCCCCTCTAGTAAGGTCGTCCCCGGAGGGATGACAGAGCGGCCGAATGTACCGGTCTTGAAAACCGGCGTGGGCTTGCCCACCGTGGGTTCAAATCCCACTCCCTCCGCC
>Ga0182016_10006963_pt1 | contig 11750 bp, 6 predicted proteins | sample 712S2MmetaG_FD_120491 | JGI IMG/M metagenome (GOLD analysis project Ga0182016, IMG submission 120491) | Permafrost microbial communities from Stordalen Mire, Sweden - 712S2M metaG | ecosystem: Environmental > Terrestrial > Soil > Wetlands > Permafrost | place: Sweden: Stordalen | collected...
ATTAAGCGCCGAGCATGGTTTGCGCTTCTTGCGATGCCGGTGAACTCGGCGCTATCGCTTCCGCGATTCTCGCTAACAGATCGGTTGGGTGAACGGGCTTCGATAAGATTTCGAAATTGTATCCCTTGGCTCGCGCCGCTTCAAGCAAGCCGGCAGTGGCGGCTTGTCCGGAGAACAACAAGACCTTGCAATGGGGGCATTGCGCTTGTATACGGATCGCCAGTTCTATTCCTGAGATCCCGGGCATGACGACGTCGGAAATCAGAAGATCCGGCGCCAGGGTGCGTGCGGCCTCGAGAGCCTCGAGTGGGCCATTGAAAGATATCGCGTCGAAGCCCTTGTTACACAAAATCAGCCCAAGAGTGGATGCGATGATGAACTCGTCATCAACGACGAAGACGCGTAGTTTTTTGCGCGGCTGGCGCATCGATACACCTTCTTTCAGAAAGTCGCCGGCGGTCAGCCAAGTGCGATGGAATCCCACTTTTCTTCGTCCTTGAACGAAGTGTAATGGCAGCCAAGGAACAACCCGACCGCTTGAAGGCGCTTGTACGAAACCGCAAATAGGTCCTAACTCTGCGAGGCTGCCGGTCCACTCGACCGGCAGTTGTGAATCCAACTTCGAATTCAAGAAGGAGACGCCAGGAATGCAACTCATCTATCCAAATGTTGCCTGTCGCCACTGAGTCCGATGTCTTTTAGCCCTTAAAAGTTGGCTGTTTTTCGCACAAAATGCAAAAGTTCTTAAAGGGGGTTTGACCTAATCCGTCGCAGAGCAAAATCATCGGTTCCGTAATTCATTTATGGAATGTTATCTGGCATGAGAAGCCGCGCCGGATTCCCGCGGGAGGGCCTGGATCGTAGATGAACTCAACATGGTGAGGCTGAAAAAGGTCCTCGCCGACGGCCTTCAACTGTATGTGACGAGTCGCAGCCCACTGTACCGTGACGTCCCCCGTCCAATACGAAGGTACCTGGATGCCGGGCAGTGCGCTGACATAGCGCACCTGCATGTCCGCGCTGACCGCCTTTGGCAAATTGAAACCGTTTTTGATCAGCGCCTGGTACTCGGGGCTAGAGCCTTGCACAGTCGGCGCAGAGCCAATGTCTTTTGAGTTAGTGCCTTTCTCGACGTGCATATCGAGGAAGGAGTACGTACCACCCAGGCGCCACCATGGCACGGGACGCCATTCAGGCGCGACCTCCATTCCGGTCGTACTTGCTACCAGGCCATTTCCAAACTCCGCAGAAATCAGATGGTGAGTAGGAGGCGGGTTGGTTTCGACGACACCGAGTGCGAGCAGGTCTTCGCTGAAAAGGTCGCCGTAATGGTTATAGAAGCTGCTTATGTCTACAAAGAACTTCGGGCCTGCAAGGGTGCGAAGGCCGAGTTCGTAGCCGTTCAGTTGCTCCGACCTGAACGCTGGATTTGCACTGAAGCGCGCGAAAAGCGGCAACCCATCTGAAGCGTATCCCAGAAAGCTCGAGAGGTTGAAATCGCGCTCGACGTCGGCAGGTGTGCGTAAAGCGTGGGTATACGCTGCCCAGATTGTCTGCGTGACAGTCGGTGTGTACAAGAGCCGGGCGCTTGGTTCTGCGAGAACTCCGGTGTAATTCGTTTTCAAGATCTTAGTCCCCACGGTGGCCGATAAACGGTTTTTTACGAGGGAGATCTCGTCTTGCACGAATCCCTGGTAGAGCTGGTCCGTTCTTTGTGGAGGCGTAAAGGTGAGCCCCGAGACGACTTCAACCTCGTTTCCATGGCTGGCTCGCACGGTGGCGCCCCACGATATTTTCTGGCCATGCCATGGAAGACGATCGAGGAAATCAACATTCACGGTGTTGCGAACGTCGCCGAAGTTCAACTCATTCCTGGTCGTGTGGTCATAGTATGCAGCAAGCTGAATATCCTTGCCCTCCCCTTGTTCTCTCCTCCAGTTCCAGAGGACGTTTCCTCCATAAAGAGAGGCATCGCCGTCAACAGTCGAGGTGGCTGGCGGATTATAGGTTGTCTCCGTCACTCTCTGGCCAAGATCCTGGTAGTACACATCCCCTTGCAGCCGATAGGTGTCGCGAGACCTCGGATTCCAATCCAACCTGAATCCGCCCTGGCCGCTGTGCCAGTCGTCGTAGTTGTCGCCATCGGGATGGTGTTGCGCAGCCCATCCGAAACCCTTCGCATAGACCCGGTACGTGAATCCCTTGTTGTTCCCAGCGCCGAAGCGGGAATCACCGACGATCCGATCAACATTGCCACCGCCGGCCACTCCCTGAAAGCCCTGGGTGTCCTTTGTGTTTTTCGTGATGATGTTGATCACACCGTTTACCGCATTCGGCCCCCAGATCGTACCGCCTGGACCGCGGATGATTTCAATGCGATCTATATCGGCAATGAAGGTGTCTTGCGTTTCCCAATACGTGCCCGCCGTAAATGTGCTGTAAACGGTGCGGCCATCAATCAGGACGAGAACCGATCGCGATAGGCGGCTGTTGAACCCTCGGATACCAATGGCATATTCACCAGAGGTGATGCGCGCCACCTCAACTCCGGGCGCCAGCCGTAGCGCCTCAGGGATGTTGCTGGCCCCCGAGCGCTGGATGTCCTCCTGCGTGATCACGAAAATTGCCGCGGGAGTATTCCACACGGGCTCTGGCTCCTTGGAGGCGGTAGTAATTTCGATATTCCCGAGTTCCTCAAGACTGAGAGTCTTCAAGGGGTTCTGCTGGTTACTAGCCGAAGGTATTTCCGCACGGAAAGGCTGACTGATTAATGCGATGAATAAAGCAATAGCGAGGGGTCGCGACACTTCGATTCGATGGGTATGAAGTCGATGCCGATATGACTTCACGGGATTGGCAAGTGCCTGTACAAGAGCGATAGAGTGCACCAGGGAGACGGAGCACGATAGGCGCAAACGCGCTGCCCGTTGCCTGGCTTGAGCGTGCGAAGAGAACATCGATACTTACCTATCCCTAGATGGTTTCAGCGCGCGGTACAGGATCTATTTGCGGGTTGGATGCAAATTTTCTGAATATGGGTTGCTTGGATCGGATTGATTCCATCCCAGCTTCAGCCAGCATTTTCACCATGTTTCTTTTGAGGCAATGTGAAACAGAATTCTGCGCCTTGTCCCACTGTCCCGATCGCCCAAACTCGGCCACCGTGCCGCATAACTATCCTCTGCACGGTTGCAAGCCCAACACCGGTTCCGGGGAACTCCGCCTGCGAATGGAGGCGTTGGAATGGATGGAACAGGCGGTTAATCTGACTGCTATCGAAGCCGGCGCCATTGTCCCTGACGAAAAAGCATGTCTCTTCGCCTTCGTGCCGACAGCCGAATTCGATATGCGCCGGATTCTTTCGCGAGGAGTATTTCCAAGCGTTGCGAAGCAGGTTCTCCAAGACCACAGTCATCAAACCTTCATCGGCAACAGCCACACAATTCTCGGCGACTACGGTTTCAATGTGCCGCTCACTACCCTGTACAAGATTATCGAGAATTGATCTTGCCAATCTGCTCATGTCGATCGGGACATGTTGCAACGGTGTGCTCGCAACCCGGGAGAGATTCAACAGGTTATCGATCAAGGAGGACATGCGCGTTGTTGCAGCGTTCAGGTTGTCCAGCAAAGCCATCTGTTCCCGCGCCCCGCCCGCCTCCGCACCCACTTGCAACAGGAACCCGATGTTCGACACCTGTTGCAGCGGCCCTCTCAGATCGTGCGCTACCGTGTAAGAGAAAGCTTCAAGTTCTCGATTCGCCGCAGAAAGCTCCGCTGTTCGTTCCGCGACTTTCTGCTCAAGCACCGCCCGGCTTTTCTCGATCTCGTCGAGCATTTCATTGAAGGACTGGACCAGGAATGCCAACTCGTCTTTCCGTCGTGGGATTTCGGCGCGGACAGAGTAATCCTTTTTTCGCGATACAACACGCGCAGTTTCGGCGAGATTCTCAAGAGGATGAATAATCAATCCCCGCATCGCCGAGGTCGCCAGTAGAGCGATGGCGAAGCACACCAGCAGGATACCGGCCGACAGCATTCCGAACTGCCTCGCCCCGTGGGCCACGTCCTTGGTCTCAGCAAGGATGTATACAGTACCGATAGGCTTGCCATCGGAAATTATAGCGTGTCCCAGAAGGACAGTCCCGTCCTGAATCCAGAATTCCGATTTTTGGCCCTTTGGAAGTGCGGGGACAATGGAATGTTCCAACGATCCTTGCCGCGTGTAACGTGTGAATGAACGCCCGTCTGCTCGGAAAATCTCCGCACCCAGGATTGTTGGCGCACCGCGAAGGGCCGAGAGCGTTGTTTCAGCTGCCAGAGGGTCATCGAAAAGCAAGGCAGTTTCGCTATTTGTACCTATCATGCTGGCTTGCGTTTCAAGCGACTCGATGAGATTGCGGCGAAGAGTGTAAAAATCGTAGACAAGAAATGATACGTACGCCAGCAAGAGTGCGGTTCCGCTGACGAATAGGACCAACGCCGTCAGCCTGCCGGAGATTGACTGTGCGGACCAGAACTTCATGGGCGCACCCCCGTCGGTTTCTCAGCTGTAACCGAGGTCGCTACTCTGAGGAGTTCAGAACTCAAACTGAGCTTGGAGTCTCGCACCGCATCCAGATTTACCGCGAATCGAACGTGGTTCTCGATAGTGAGGAATTGAATCATCCCGCCGTGCTGAACGAAATTGAGTGAGTCGCTGACTGTCAAAACGGGCTGACCGCGCAACTCGTCCAGATCGGCTTCGACGCGCCCGCCTTCGGCAGAACTGATGTAAGCAATGGCACACCCGTGGGCCTCCGCGGCTGCTTTCATGCGCACGACGCGAACCGGTTTACTGTCGAGCCTTTCATTTGCGGTAAGTTCGTCCAGCGTGTGCCCAAGTGGATCTTCGCCCACGATGCAGATATCGAAACTCTGCCGATTGTTCGCCGCATCGGAGGGTGCGAACCGAACAAACTTTCCAAAATTGAAAAGATACGCTGCCTTCACAGCATATTCAGACATCCGGTTTTGAGAGAAAGCGAGGGTGGCAATCATGCAGAAAGCGATGATCGGCACATTGCGCCCGCTCTTCGATACACCAGCCCCCAAAGACTGCCACACGGATAGGCAACCGGAAGCATCGGTATTGGACCGACAAGAGGTCATCCGGCGGACCCCGCGACGCGACCGGTCGCCGGCAGGAAGACTGAGAAGACCGTCCAGCTTTGAGCGGGGAGGGTGGAGGTCTTTACACGAATGGTCCCACGGTGTTTTTCGACGATGTTCTTGCACACCCAGAGGCCAAGACCGGTGCCAACATCCTGTTTGGACGTGACGAACGGATCGAAGAGCTGGGCACGAATCGAGGGCGAAATACCGCGACCATTGTCAGCCACTGTGAGCCGCACCCCTTTAGTCCCGTCGCGCCAGGCCGTCGCAGCCGATATGCGAATAAGGATGCGGCCGCCTTTTTCAACCGCGTCAATCGCATTGCTGGTCAGGTTGGCAATCAACTGGCGAATCTCCCCGGCGGCAGCCAAGATTTCAGGGTCCTCCTTGATCTCAGGGAAGAGGACGATCTTCCGATTGCGAACCGCGGAGGTGAACACGGGTAGGAGAGAGTCCAGCATGGCGCCGACGCGGACGGCTCGAACTTCCTCGGTCTGGCGATAAAAGGCAAGTGTCTGCCTGGAAAGGTGAGAAATCCGGCTGAGCTCTTCGTCCGCAGTGGCCAGCCAGTTTTGGATCATGGCGGGGTCGGATGAATTTCTGGCGAGGTAGAGCAGGTTCGTGATCGCTTCGAGCGGGTTGTTGATTTCGTGAGCAACAGTGGTAGCGAGGCGGCCCGCCGCGGAGAGTTTCTCAGATCGGCGGAGAATTTCTTCCGATTTTTTGCGGTCTGTCACATCGGCCGCAGTGCCGAACCACTCGAGTATCTCGCCGTCGGGTGAGAGGAGCGGAACGGCGCGGGAGGCAGTCCAGCCCAGGGAGCCATCGAGGCGAAGAACACGATGTTCGAGTTCGAAGATGCCTTTGGAGCGAACGGCTTCGGCAATCGCTTCAGTCACTCGCGCTTGGTCATCGGGATGAATGTATTTGGCGAGCCAGTCCCGATCGGCTTCGGATGTGTCCGCAACGAAGTCCTTCCCGGCAAGCTGGCGCATTTCACTCCAGTCCGGGCTCATGCGGTAAACGACGTTCGAGGTAGCTCGGACAAAGGCGCGAAAACTCTCTTCGCTGCGACGCAGGGCGTCCTCGGCATTGAAGCGCTCAGTGATGTCGCGCGTGGTGCCGGCGATGGCCTCGACTTCACCCTCCGGCCCGAGAACGGGAACGAAAATGTAGTCGTAGACCCGCCTGCCATTGGTGCCGGTAAATGGAACTTCGCCGCGAACGGGCTTCCTCGTCGCTATCACCTGATCGATTTCGCGGTCGTGCATGGCTGCATGCCATGGCTCATATCCGATTTCCAGACAATTTCTGCCGATAGATTCTTCCCACGTGCGACCCCACATGGCCAGCAAGGCCTTGTTGGCATAAATGAAGCGATGGTTCAGATCGAAGACATAAGCGAGATCGGGCGTGTTGGAGAGGATCGTGTCATAGAGGCGGCGCTCGCGTTCGGTTTGGCGGCGAAGCTCCGCCATTTTCACGTGCGTGGCGATGCGGGCTTTCAATTCGCGGGCGGTGAAGGGCTTGACCATGTAGTCGTCAGCCCCTGCGTGCAGTCCCTCCACTCGCGATTCCTCGCCGGCGCGGGCGGATAGCAGAATAACCGGTGTACCGCTCAGAGCAGGCTCACTGCGGATGGCGTTCAAAACGCCAAAGCCATCCAGGCGCGGCATCATGACATCGGTGAGGACAAGTGCCGGCCGAAGGCGATGTGTTGCTTCAACCGCCTCGACACCATCAGCCGCAGTGAAGACATCGTACTGGTCGCGCAGCAGATGTGTGAGATAGTCCCGCATGTCAGCGTTATCGTCAGCAACGACGATCCATTTCCTTCCGGCTGCGATTGCCTCGTCAGAATTATTCCGAATCGAAGACCGATCCTCCCGGATGGCGACGTCAGTGACAGAACCGGAATCCAGCGGGAGCCAGCGCAGAGCTTCGTCGACGTAAGCCTCGGCACGGAGGGCGGTCGAAACTTCAGCGCGGCTCGCCTGGAGGCGATCAACCGGCAGATGCCCTGTGCCAAGTGGGATTGTGACTGTGAATGTGCTTCCCTGCCCCAGAACGCTTTCTACGCTCACGCTTCCGCCATGGATTTTCACGAGTTCCTGAACCAGGGCCAATCCGATCCCGGTGCCTTCATAGGTTCGGGACCGGGTGTTCCCGATACGGTGAAAGCGCTCAAATACCCGCGCACAATCGTCCTTGGCGATGCCCACCCCAGTATCGCGCACCGCCAGTTCGACGGACAGCCCGGCCTGTTTCAGCGTGAGCTCGATTTCCCCTTCGAAAGTAAACTTGAAGGCATTGGAGAGGAGATTAAGAACGATCTTCTCCCACATCTCGCGATCGATATAAACAAGTTCGTCCAACGGCTCGCACATGACCGTGTAACGAAGCCCGCCCTTTTCGATCGCGGAGCGGAAGACACTCGCGATCTCCGAAGTGAGACGGCAGAGGTCCGCGGGCTCGAAGACAGCCGCTGCGCTCCCAGCCTCGATCCGCGAGAAGTCCAGCAGTGTGTTAACCAGTTTCAAAAGGCGCAGCGCATTCCTGCGTGCATGAGCGAGGTGCTCTAGACCGGCTGGACTGAGCCTTTGATGAGCTTCCGGCAGAACTTCTTCCAGCGGCCCCAGCATTAATGTCAGAGGCGTACGAAATTCGTGACTGACATTGCTGAAGAAACGCGTTTTGGCGCGATCAAGTTCGGCAAGATCCTCTGCGCGTCGACGTTCTGACTCGTAAGCTGTAGCGTTGGCGAGGGCGCCGGCGATTTGATTGGCAAGCAGGGAGATAAACCCGCGAAACTCAACGCCAAATTTGCGGTACGGATTGAGACCAACCACCAGCACACCCGCAGGGCGTCTTTGCCCTTGATGCGCGATGGGCTGAATGACCGCGAAATCTGGAGGGCGTTCCCAGTCTCCGCTGGGGAGATCTGAAAAACGAGTGGACAAATCGTCCAGAAGGAGAGGCTCGCCGGTCTCCAAAACCCGCCGAACCGGCCAGATCGCCTCAGAAGAATCACCGGGACGAAGCCATTCGGGAGCAGCGGGATGAGCGGGTTCGATGCCATCCGCACAGACTCGCCGTAGTGTCGATCCATCTTCTTCAATGAAGTAGATAAGGCTGAATGGCAAGTCGCGACGGGCGTTGGCAAGGCAGGCGGCTGCGGCCTGGCACACATCCAAGCGAGTGAGCGATCCGGCCATCGCCGCGGCAATCTCGCGCAGCAATCTGAGACGCCGCTCGCCGATAACCCTGAGGGTTTCCTCGGTGACTGCGCAGAATATGCCGCCAATCTGGCCGCGATCGTCGGGGAGCGGGCTATAGGCAAACGTGAAGTACGTCTCTTCTGGGTATCCGTGCCGCTCCATGAGGAGAAGGAATGCCTCATCAAAGGTGGACTCGCCGCGCTGAAGGACGGCGTCCGTGCGGGGGCCAATGGAGTCCCAGATTTCCGCCCAGACGTCGCGGGCCGATTTGCCCAATGCTGCCGGGTGCTTGCTGCCGAGAAAGGTCCGATAGGGGTCGTTGTACAGGTTAACCAGTTCGCTGCCCCACCAGATGAACATCGCATAACGCGAAGCGAGGATGATGCGCACGGCAGTACGCAGGCTCTGAGGCCACGCATCCATGGGGCCCACCGCTGTTTGCGACCAGTTGAATGAACGCATCAGCGCGCCTGTTTCGCCGTCACCCTCTACGACAGACACGTTCCCGGCCGGGTCCTGCGAATCGGACGGGGGTGGGTCGATCTCGGTGCCCAATAATTTCTCGGGGATCGGATTCATCGTACCGGAAATCTCAAACTTGTCGCTCTCAGATAATGTCCGGGGAAATGGCCAGCCAGCCCAAATGGGCCCAGCGCTTCAACACGGTGTTTTCTGCTGAGATGCCGCAACTGCTGGAATCGTTGCCTAATAAGCCAGACAGAACCAACTGCAACTTGCGGCTCGACTGCTATTCCGTTGGCTAGTGAGTCCGGCGGATCGGGAATCACTTCGTCGGGGGTCGCAAGGCCTGAAGCGATCTCCTCCAAATGGCCGATCGCGACCAGCCGCTTCGTCAACTGTCGATAACTTTAGTCGCAGCTTCCGCGCAGCTTGATTTGATTCCCCAGCTTTTCCAGGAAGCGGTTGATGAGCGCGATGCTTCTTCGCAGTTCCTTGTTACGGAATTGGTTGAGAAGCGAGAAAAGCCCAGGCGGCTCGATCACCGGCTTCTCGTAGCACCCGAGCGTTTCACTTGCGGCCGTCGCGACACACTGGAGCACTTCAGGATTGATGGATCCAAGCATCTTGCCGAGAATAATCGCATTGCGAATCGCGCGAACGGACTCATCCGACTTGGCGGCATCGACGGCTGTCTCAATAAGCTTGTCGCTTGCTTCTAGCGCGCCGCGCAACAGTTCGAAGACGCCATGGTCGTGTAACTGCTGCAATAACTCATATGAGTCGAGCAAGGCCTCTGCGTGCCTAACTGGAGCTTGTTCCAAATGCTTGCGCAATTCTTCGCGAGGATCGCGGGAAGGTAACTCAAGAGGGATTGGTTTAGCCATTTTTCCTCCATTTCAGCTGCTCCGGTTAGCGGGTTTGGATCTGGACGAGTTGATTGCCGGGTTGACGATAATCCTTGCGTTTCCACTTGCGCTCCACTTCAACCCCAGTCTGAGGCGTCGGGTGGCCATGGCGGAAGTTAGTTCGCGGCAATGGGTCCTCGCCGACTTCTCCCAACACGCGGAGTTGCACAGACGTTTCCTTGTAGGCGGGGGTGTGGGTCACTTTGTCGGTATGGCTGCTGGTGAGACGATTAACAGCCTCGTCCGTGGAGTTCATTGGCATATAAAGCTCTTTTCCCCGCACTCTTGAAGTGATGACGGCTTGTGCCCGCACCTTGCCGTAGCGCGAGGTTAACTGCAACCAGCTTCCGGTCTGGATACCGCGCTCGCCCGCAAGCTCCGGGGATACTTCAACAAAGGTACACGGAGTTTTTTCGCGAATGCCCTCTGTTCGATAGGTCATGTTTCCTTCGTGGAAATGCTCGAGCAAGCGTCCGTTGTTCAGGTGCAAGTCGTACTCGGTGTCTTGTTGATCGGTTGGCTCCGACCAGGAAACGGGGTAGAACCTGGCCTTGCCATCAGGGAGATTGAATCCCTTTGTATACAGCAGAGGTTGATCGCTTCCGTCCTCGGCCACTGGCCATTGCAGCGTCCTATAACCTTCCAGGCGCTCGTAAGTAACCCCGGCCATCAAAGGTGTAAGCGAGGCAATCTCTTTGTAAATCTCAGAAGGATGTTCGTACTTCCAGCCCGCGCCGAGACGATTGGCGATGTCCTGGATAATGATCCAATCGGGGCGACTTTCCCCGAGGGGCTCAAGAGCCTGATAGAGGCGCTGGATGCGGCGCTCTGTACTGGTGAAGGTTCCTTCCTTTTCCAGACTTGGACTGGCCGGCAGAATCACGTCTGCAAAGCGGCAGGTCTCACTGAAGAAGACCTCCTGCATTACGAAGAAGTCGAGCTTCGACAGAGCTTCGCTAACGTAGTTCGCGTTGGAATCGACCAGGCTCATCTCTTCGCCGAATACATACATTGCCTGGAGCTTGCCTTCGTGAATGGCGTCGATCATCATGTGGTTGTCGAGTCCCGGCTTCGGCGGCAATGTCACATTCCACGCCTTTTCAAACTTGGCTCGAATCGCCGAATCGTCGACCTTTTGATACCCTGGGAGGAAGTTCGGCATGGCGCCATGATCGCTAGCGCCCTGCACATTGTTATGCCCGCGCAGGGGATATGCGCCGGTCCCCGGCCTCATGTAATTACCAGTAGCGAGAAGCAGGTTGGAGATAGCCGTCGAGGTGTCAGAACCCATAGAGTGCTGGGTCACACCCATGGCCCAGAGAATGCAGACCCCTTTTGCTTCCGCGATCATATGGGCAACTTTGGTGAGTGTTTCTATCGGCAGGCCACACCTCTGACTCGCCATATCGAGCGTGAAATACTCCAGGCTCTTTCTGTATTCAATGGCCTGATTGACCCATTGATCGATGAAGGCTTGATTGGCAAGTCCATTGTCGAGGATGTACTTTGTTACCGCGGAAAGCCAGATCAGGTCAGTACCCGGCCGCGGGCGCAGGAACACATCCGCTCGCTCCGCCATCTCATTCTCGCGCAGGTCGGAGACGATCAGTTTCTGGCCGTGCATCTTGTGGGCGCGTTTGACGCGCGTTGCAATCACCGGATGGCTCTCAGCGGTATTGCTGCCGACGATCAGCACCAGTTCTGCTTGCTCGATATCGGTGATCGATCCGGAGTCGCCGCCATAGCCAACGGTTCGGAAAAGGCCCGTAGTCGCCGGCGCCTGGCAGTAGCGCGAGCAGTTATCCATGTTATTGGTGCCAATAACTGCGCGAGCTAACTTCTGCATCAGATAGCTTTCTTCATTCGTGCATTTTGAAGAAGAGATAAAAGCAAGCGAGTCTGGACCGGTAGCGGCCTTGATCTCGGAGAATCTGCTCGCCACCAAAGACAATGCCTCATCCCAGGTCGCTTCGCGGAACACATCGCCCTCGCGGATGAGCGGCTTGGTAAG